>Ga0070734_10000387_pt1 | contig 99281 bp, 78 predicted proteins | sample Coa_R1_8_FD_66444 | JGI IMG/M metagenome (GOLD analysis project Ga0070734, IMG submission 66444) | Surface soil microbial communities from Centralia Pennsylvania, which are recovering from an underground coalmine fire - Coalmine... | ecosystem: Environmental > Terrestrial > Soil > Unclassified ...
GAAACGGCCCCTGCCTGGGCGACAGCCAGGACAAAGCCCGCCGGAGCAGCGACGAGAACAGCCGGTTCTCGTCGCTGCCGAGCCGACAGGTGGCATCCCAGTCTGACCAGGAAGGGGCCGTGAGCGAGCTACCAACTAGGCACAATATCCAGTGATAGAATGCCCCAGCCCCATTCCTGGTACGTCCAGGTCTGGGGGGAATGGCGCGGCGGTGTGTTTACCACCGCCGCGTCATGCCGTTCCAGCACACCTCGCAGCGCACGATTGCGCCGCGAACAAGCAGAGTATAACAGGCTGGCTTGCCCCTGTCAAGCGGCGTAGGAAGAATGGCTGGGTGTATTCTACTCGCGCGCTTCCAGGGAGGGCAGCAACCCTGCGGCGGGCTGTTCCGGCGTGCGCAGCCAGAGCGAGACATAGGCGGGCTGCACCGTCTCCTGCACCACAGCCACCATCTGCGCGCGCAGATATTCCAGGTCCACTTCGTTGCGCAGCGTGGCGCTGAAGGCGGCAAGCGTTTTTTCCGCGTCATACTTCTGGCGATAAAAGCGCCGATCAATGAGGGATTGAAGACGCTGACGCAGCGGTTGGAAGAGCGCGACAATCGCCAGCGTCGAGATGACCAGCGCAAGGGGGTTGGTTGCGGTTGGCCCGGCGATGAATCCGGCCAGGCTGGTCAGCCCGATGATCAGGCCCGCGTAGAGCGCGGCCAACAGCGCCGTCAGCGAGCCATACACCAGCGCCTTGTTGATGATGGTATCAATGTCCCAAAGGCGGTATTGCAGAATCGCCACGCCCAGTGCCAGGATAATCGCCATCCACTCCAGGCCGACAAAGACGACGTTCAGCAATTGATAGGGCGAGTCTGGCGCGCTCAGGCCAGGCACCATGATCCCAAGAATGTAACTCAGGCCCACCACCAGGCTACCCAGCGCCACGCCGAATACCATCCACTTGGTCTGCTGGCGCTGTCGGGGCGTATAGGACCGGCGATAGCGGTAGAGTTGCACGGCAGCCGTGCTGCCCCAGACCACCAGATGATTTATCCCGACCAGCCAGGTCGGCCAGTCGGCGATGTTATAGGGCGAGGGCAAGACGAACTCCAGCAGTTGCACCAGCCACAAGAGCGCGATCACCCAGGTCCAGCGCGGGGTAAAGCGCCCGGTGGGGAAGGTCACGAGAAACACTCCCACGGCAGGCCACTGAAGGAGCGAAAGGAGTTGGAAGAGGACCAGGGGAAGGGGGGCTGACAAGAAACTCAAGGAACTGTCGAGGCCAGAGCAGCCAAAGCTCACCAGCAGCAGCGAGACAAAGAGGCCATACCACTCGGCGGACTTGCGCCAGAAGATGAGCGCCCCCACCAGTAGAAAGAGCAGCGAAATCGCGACATCCCAGCAGGTGACCGCCGCCGCATAGACCCCGACAGAAAGGCCAAACTGATGCAGCGCCTGCATGTTAGCAGGCAAAAGCTGCCAGTTCGTGCATTGATCCAGGGTGGTCAGACAGACTGTTTGCAGTTGAGCGTAATAGGTCACGATGCCGAAGAGGAAGTTGGCAAACAGACCTGCGGCCAGCACCAGCCAGACGACGCGCGCAGCGATCAGCCCGCGCCCGCGCAGGCGCGTATCGGGAGGCTCCACAGGTGTTGGGAGGGGTGCAGACAGGCGCATAAGCTGACTCCTTCGCATCGGAGTTAGGCATACTTCTTCGTTTGCCTCGATCATAGCATGCGCCCGTTACGAAAACGTTACGAAGCAGTGAACCAGGCAGGCACTATTATGTTCCCTCCGCTTCTGCCGCAGCGGGACGCGAGCGGGCGCGCCAGAGTAGATACACGCTGGCAGCAATCGCGGCCACATTCACCACAACGGCTGCCCAGAGGCCCCAGACAACGCCAATCCAATTGCCCCCACCAGGGCCACCAAAGAGGACGGGCTTCAGCCAGAACACCTGCATATAAAACCCGGCCTCGACGAGCAGCGCTAGCACCGAAAGCGCGATGAGGATGCCAAATATCAGGCGAGCAGAGAAATGGAACTGCACATACACCAGGGCAAGCGCCAGCAGCGTCAGCGCCGTCAGTGGGACCAGCCAGAGATGCACAAACAAAATCAGTTGATGCCCGCCCCCAATCGGCTGCCCAAGCGCAGTACTCCAGCCTGAATAGGTCGCCAATGGTGGCGTACTCTCTGGCTCAGGGACAGTATTAAGGTCAGGAAAATAGAACCAGGGGAAGCAGAAGAAACAGCCGAGCAGCGCCAGCCCTTCGGCCAGCGCCAGCATGCCCGGCAGCCCCAGCCGTTCGCGCCAGGTATTGCCGCGCGGTCCTACAGTGTGCGGCACCGGCGACCCATCAAGCTGGGTCACCGGCTCAACCTCAAACAAATCAACCTGCGGCTCAGAGCTTTCAGGCATTGGTGTCCCTCCCTGCTGCTGGCAACGGCTCAGACGCCGCCAGTATAGCGAGCTACCAATGCCTCTGTCAAGCATGCCGGTTCATCTGGGGGCAGGTGGTTCTGGCGCTTCTGGCTGGGCGGGCGGCGGCTGCGCGTCAGCGGCAGATGGCGCTCTGCGCACCAGCAGCACAGGCGTTTCCACGTCGCGCAGCACCTTTTGCGCGACGCTGCCCAGCATCAGCCGCCCCAGCCAGCCGCGCCCATGCGAGGCCATCACAATCAATCCGGCCTGGCGGCGGCGGGCAATCTCTTCGATGCCGCTTGCCGCTGGCCCGGCTCCTATCTCGAACTTCACTCGCAGCCCCGCGTTGGCAAGCTCCGCGCGTTTGCGCTCCAGATAGCTCTGGGTTTCTTTATCAGCCACTTCAGCGGCCTGAGCAATAAGCTCAGAATCGGTGCCAACGCCCGCCGGACCAAAGAGCGTCGGGCTGGCGTAGATCGGCAGCGGGTGTTCGGGCACGCTCACCAGCAGCAGCGTGTTGCCAAACGTGGCGGCCAGTTCTTCCGCCAGCGGCAGCGCGCTTTCCGCCTGGGGCGAGCCATCCAACGGCACCAGAATCGGCGCTTGCGAATCCGTCATGAAGCGCGGCAGGCACTTCACCGCCAGAGCCGGATCATCTTCACTGGCAATCTTACAGGCCATGATGGGCGCGTGGGCCTGGCGCAGCACTTCCCATGTCACGCTGGGGTGCAGCAGACCAGCCAACCCGGCACGCGCTCGCGTGATCATCACAATCAAGTCAACATGGCTAAACTCGGCTTCATCCAGAATGCCCAGGGCAGGTTCCATCGGCAGCAGCGAAATCTGAGCCATCACGCCTTCGCTGTGCAGATGCCCAGCCACCGCTTCCAGATAGCCTTGTGGGTCCGACACGCCCCCCTGCGGCTGATCTGGATAGAGCGTATGCACAAGCAAGAGGTCGGCATTGAAGCGCCGTGCCAGCACTGAAGCTGGCTCCAGCGCAGTTTCAGACAGGGGTGAGCCATCCAGCGGCACCAGGATTGTTTTCAACATCGCGTTGTCCCTCCTTCTGCAACCACCCTGCAACCCTCCATCGCCTGTGCCAGACCTTACCGGGCGCAGGTAACCTTACCCAGGTGCTTCGGGTCAGGTAAGAACATGAGAGCGCAATCCTTGTGCCACAGCCCTCTACGCGAGCGCCCTGGCCCATTTCTTGCCCGCGCTCCTTATTGCTGGATTTATTTTCGCCCAGCCACACCCCCGCCAAACGGGAAGGAGCGCTCCTATGAAGAAAAAAACGATCTTGTGGTTGGTCCTCACCGCCATTGTCCTGACGATCATCGGCGTGGCCGTTTTTGTCCCGGCCATCGCCACCGCCGCGAGCCACTGCACCCGGGAACAACTCAATACCAACACCTGCGCAGTGAACCTGCAAGATGGGCAGGCGGCAGCAGTTGTGATTGGCAGCATCCTCTGGGTGATTGCCGGATTACTCTGGCTGGTGGCCTGGATTGGCGCGCTCATCAGATCGGCCAGGATGGGAAGCTGGGGCTGGTTCGTCGTCGTGCTCATCTTGAGTGGGCTGGGCACGCTGATCTATGCCATCGCCGGACCCGCAGACCGACCCGCCATGACCAACTATCCGCCCACCGGCTACCCGCCCGGCGGCTATCCTCCTGCCTATCCTGCTGGCTATCAGCCTGGCGGCTACAATCAGAGTGGATATCCCCCCAGCTATCAGCCCGGCAGCTATGATCCTGGCGGCTACCCTCCCGGCTATCAGCCTGGCGCTTATCCACCGCCTCCGCCCGCCTATCCACCTTCCGGTTCGCCGCCCTATCCCCAGGCGTAGGCTACGCCTGGCTTTGCAGCGCCTTGCTGAGAGCAATCAGCAAGGCGTTTTGTTGCCCGCCGCATACCAGAGATCAGCCGGTGATGAGGATGAGCATATCTCTTGTGTTCTGACTCGCTTTTTGCTATCTTGTGCAAGGAAAAACCTTTGAAGCCACGCACGCCAAGCAAGCGAACACAAGGAAGAGGTGACGGTTTTGAGCAAAAGAGTTGTTCTCTGGCTAGACATCATTGGTATCATCCTGGCGCTTATTGGGGTTGCCGTTTTCGTGCCCGCCGTTTTCTCGGTGGCGCAAACCTGCACGCAAGCGCAGATCAATGCGGGAACCTGCACTCCCACCGTTTCCACCGGAGCAAGCGCGGGCATCTTGATCGGGGTGCTGCTGTTTATCGTCGCGGGGCTGCTGTCAACAATCGCCTGGATTGGCGCGCTGGTGCGCGCAGCCAGGATGCAGAGTTGGGGTTGGTTTGTGGTGGTGCTGGTGCTCCATGGGCTGGGCACGTTGATCTATGCTATCGCTGGCCCGGCAGATGCTGCACCGGTCGCGGCCTATCCACCTCCGGGCTATCCTCCCCAATATCCACAGCAATAAGCATGCATCGGGACATCCGCAAGACAGAGGAGCGGTTGGCAGCTTGCCAACCGCTCCCCGACCGTTTCCAGGTTGCCGGACCACGCGCTATGGCTCGGTAAGGTCTATGCTTTGCAGTGGCAAGAGCAGAGGCTTCTTTGAGCGTCTTTGTACCTCTGTGGAAGGAGCGTTCCCTGTGAGCCAAGGCACCATTTCCGAGCACGCCTTCCCTGGCGCTGGCGCGCTTCCTCCCGCGCCCATCAGCCTGGAGGAGTTTCATCAGATGGAGCAGGCGGCGTTCTTCACCCCTGATGACACCCGCTATCTGCATATGTCCTGGGATGTGCTGCGCGACCAGGTCGAGGCAGTGCTGGATATCTGGTACGACTTTATAGCCGCGTATCCCTTTCTGTTGGGGACATTCAGCCGCCCCAGTGATGGGCAGCCAGACCATCGCTATCTGAGTGCTGTACGCGAGCGCTTCGCCCGCTGGATTGAAACCACTGCCCAGGCGAACTACGATCAACAATGGCTGAACGAGCAGTACGAGATTGGCCGACGACACCACCGCACCGCGAAGAACCAGACCGACCACGTAGATGCGGCGGACATCGTGCCATTCCGCTACATCGTGCCGCTGGTGTCGCCGTTGTCGAGTACCCTCAAGCCATTTCTGGCACAAAAAGGGCACACGTCCGAACAAGTCGAAAAGATGCATCAAGCCTGGCTGAAGTCGATGCTGCTGCAAGTCACCCTCTGGAGCCAGCCCTACATCAAAGAAGGCGACTTCTAGTCAGACAGTAAGGCGGGCCATCCTGATGACGCTCAGGATGGCCCGCCTTACTGTCTGGCATGTTCCTCGCGGCTCAGGGGTTATAGAATGGGTGGTTCTTGCTCAATGGCCCTTCGCCGGGCGTGCCACGCCGGAAATGGCCGGATGGACGCGACACGCCGTCACGCTCGAAGCTCAGCAGTTCGATAAACCAGGCTTCGTGTTCCATCTCCTCCTGCAAAATGCGCGACGCCATATCATAGGTGCGCGGGTCTTTGCCGATGGTCATGTCACAAATCTCAGACCACGTGCGCATCGCGCAGCGTTCCGCTTCCAGCAGCACCTGCAAGATGTCTGTGGCCTTCACGTTGATCATCGTGCCAAGCTCGTTGGTCATCTGCTGGCCGGTCACTTTGGGCAGATAGGCATCCGGGCAGCCTGCCATGTCGGCAAAGGCGCGCAGATCATAGGGAATGCTGCCGCCCAGTTCAAAAATACGCGGGGTAATCAGTTCAAAGTGGGCGCGGTCCTCCAGCCGGGCATCCTCGCAAATCTCCTTGTAATCCTCATGCCCGGCCAGATACATGCGCAAGATCGTGTAATAGTAATAGGTCGCAAATTCGGCTCCAGCGGCTTCAACCAGCTTTTGTACAAGCTGCTTGACGTTGATGCCGTGTTGTTCCAGCAGTTCGTTGCTCACCCGCTGGCTTACATCTCCTGGTGGCACTTTGCCAGTCGCATGGGGCTTTGATGCCGTGGTCATAAATCATCCCTTCTTCGGCGTGAAAAGCTATCGGATGCTGCAAAGGACACGCCGCTGGACAGCACCAGCAGCGCAGACCAGTGTCCTCTTTCTGCACAAATCATGCTAGGGGATGGTCGAGAAGCGCCTATAGCGTTTGCGCGCCCGTCATGCACCACTGGCGCACGGGGCAGCGGGCACACAGGGGCACCGTCGGCAGGCAAATCGCCCGGCCATGCTGCACCATCAGGCGATTGATCGTCAGCCAGTAAGGGGCGGGCAAGATGCGCTCTAGCGCAATTTCGGTCTGGTCGGGGGTTTTGGTCTGGACCCAGCCTAGCCGATTGCTTATACGGTGGACGTGAACGTCGACACAAATCGTAGCTATCCCAAAAGCGTAGAGCAAGACACAATTGGCCGTTTTGCGTCCGACGCCTGGCAGCGCCAGCAAATCATCGATCTTCTGTGGCACTTGCCCGCCAAACTGATCGCGCAGGATGCGGGCAATCTCCTTGATGCGTGGGGCTTTGACTTCGGGATATTGGGAGCCATTCAACAGGCGTTGCAGTTCATCAACTGGCGCCTCGGCCAGCGAGGCGGCGTCGGGATAACGCGCAAACAGCCGATTGGAAATCAGCGTCGTCTGCTCTTCCCGTGTGCGCTGGGAGATGACGGTCGCAATCAGCACCTTGAACGGCTCGCCCAATTCCACCGCTCCTTTGCCGTGATACGTCTCGGCCAGGGTATCCATCACCTGCGGAATATGGGTTGTCCAGGGCAACCCTGTCGTTGGCGCTGTCATTGCAAAAATCCTCCTGATCGTTTCTTAGTCCTTGGGCCAGGGCCTCTTTCTCTAGTGTACCGCATCAGCAGGGGGCAGCGGCAGCGTGAACCAGAAGGTCGCGCCCGCGCCAGGGGCGCTTTGCACCCCAACATGGCCCTGGTGCGCTTCGATGATCGTCCGGCTGATATAGAGTCCCAGCCCCAGGCCAACGCCCGAGCCGCTGCGTACCTCGACGCCGGGCACGCGATGAAAACGTTCCCAGATGCGTTCCTGCTCCTCAAGCGACAAGCCAGGCCCGTGATCGCGCACCCAGAGGCGCGCGACATCTCCGGCGGTCTCCAGCCCAACCTCAACAGGCTGATCTTCGGCGGAATATTTAAGGGCATTCGTGAGATAGTTCGCCACCACCTGACTGATACGATCAGGGTCAACGGAAAGCAGCACGCGCTTTTCGCGCGGCAGAGCAAGCTGAATGCTGCGCTCTGGGGCGGCCTGGCGCTGTTCCTGAACAGCCTCGGTAATAACAGTGGTCAGGTCCATCATCTGGCGATGCATCACCAGCCTGCCCGTCTGAATACGCGAGACATCCAGCAAATCATTGACCAGACGATCTAACCGCCGCGCCTGCCGCTGGGTGAACACCACTTGTTCAAGCAAGGACATCAACTTCTGGAACAACGGCTCCGTCAAGTCGGCCTCCTCGCTCAGCAACCGTTCGTAGCGCCGTTGAAAGAGTTGCAGCCCCAGCAAGACCGAGGTCAGCGGGGTACGCAGTTCATGGCTTGCCATCCCCAGAAACTCGTCGATCTTTCGATACGCTTCGCGCAGCGCCAGCATGTTGGCCTGGGCCTCTTCGCGCTCCAAAAGCAGCCGCTCGCGCTCCAATACCAGCGCCGCCAGCAAGGCCGACCCTTCGGCCAGCGAAAGTTCCTCGGGTGTATAGGCATGGTCAGCCAACCCATAATCCAGAAACAGCGCTCCCACCAGATGCTCGTGCAGGCGCATCGGCACAATCAGCACCGAGCGCACCTCCCGATATATGATGAACTGCTCGCTCAAGGGTGGCTGCGTCATATCCCACAACTGCGTCTTGCCTTCGAGCAGGTTGGTATACAGTTCCGTATTTTTAGAAAATCCCTCAAAACGCCAGGGAGGCACTCCTTCCAAAGAGATGCCCACCGCTGCTACATGGTCCAGCACGTCGGCCTCCGGGTCAAACGAGAAAATGCCAAGATGCTCGCAGCCCAGAATCTGCGCCATCAATGTTGCCAGCCGTTGGGCAGTGGCGTTGACAGTAAGTCCCTGCTCCACCACAATGGTAGGTTCCTCGGGGGCCTGTACCAGTATTTGCGCAATTGACAGCAGGCCATTGAGCGCCTCGTGGGTGCGGCGCTCTAACTGGCGGCGTTCGGTCTCATCGCGGAAAGCGTTCACCGCGCCAACAATATGCCCTTCGGCGTCGCGTATAGGCGCAGCGCTGTTGTTAATCATGACCTCCCGCCCATCCAGCCTGCGCAAGATCAACTCGCTCGATTGATTGCCTGTCAGCACCTCGCCACGCAGCGCGCGCTGAACCGGCAGTTGATCTGCGGGGATGATCTGTCCCTGTTCGTCGCGCACCACCATCAACCTGCCCCAATCTGCCAGCGAGTGGCTAAAGTACTCTTGATCAGGGATGTCGCCTCCCAGGAAACGGCGAGCCGCCGCGTTAGCACGCAAAATATATCCCTGCGCATCAAAGGCCATCAATCCTTCATCCAATGCCTCGAAGATTGCTTCCAACTCGCTGGCGCGGGTGGATGTCTCTGCATGAGCGCGCCGTTCGGCGTCATCAAGGCGCGCGTGGTCGATCACCAGCGCAATGCGACTTGCCAGCATTTCAAGCAGGCGGGCATCATCTTGAGTAAAGTGATGTGGCAGTGCGGAAGTCATATGAATAACGCCAAGTACCCGCCCATCCACCAGCAGTGGCGCACCGATGCAGGAGCGATAACGCTCGCGGAAGTAGGGGTAAACGACATCGAAGGTCGAAAGATCGCCAACCAGCAGTGTCTCGCGCGTCAGGGCTACGCGGCCCGCCACGCCCCGGCCAAGCGGGATGCGCGTTTCCTGGGCAAGCTCAGGCTCCAGCCCACGCGCAGCACGTATCCTCAACGCCTGCCCGGTTTCATCCAGCAATAAAATAGCGCAATTTTCTATGGACAACGCCTCGCAGACGCGATCAAGCAGCGCCTGAAGCAGTTCATCCACGGTTTGATGGGTCAGCGCCATCTCGCTGATGAACTGCATGATATGCCAGCGCTCGGCTGCTTTCTCGGCTTCGGCACGCAAGGCTTCGGCCCGATGGCGCGCCCACTGCACCTGCATGGCAATCGCGCTGATGAATCCCCCAACCAGAACCAGGAGCAAATCATCAGTAATTAACGCGGCAATTTGCTTGACAATGGTGAAACGGGGCGCAATGTCGAAATAATCCAATAACACCACGCTGGTAAGCGTGGTCATCAGACAGGGAACAGCCCCCCAGGTGAAGGCCGCCAGTAAGATTGCCAGAATGGAGAGCACGCCCGCCATTTCAAAGGTGGGAAAGAAATGGAGCAGGAGCAAATCAACAGCAACCGCAGCCCCAGCCAGCAGCACGCCCGACACATAGCCCACAAGGGGATGGCGCCAGCGCTCTGGCAGCCAGAGTGGGGCGAAGGTATAGTTCCGCAACCAGCGGCGCAGCCCTAACCATGCCCTGCCAAGAGAACGGTGGAGCAGCGGTGGACCGCGTGGCTCCTGAGGATGCTCGTTTATGTCAACTCCCGCGTGTGGACGCGCGTTCGCAGAGGGTACTGGCGCGCGTTCTTTTGCAAGATGACAAAGATGTTTTCTTCTTGCACATGCGTAGCTAACTCCGTGGTGATAGTCCTCGCAGGCTCTATAGCCCCTCAACAGAAGCACCAGCAAAGCCAGGGCCAACAAACACCAGCGGCGAGCAGTCCTTTCGGATTGCTCGCCGCTGAAGCTGCGCGAAGACACGCCGGTTTACGATTTCCTGGACGCCTTGTTTCCAGCCACAAAACGCGAGGCAATCAGCCCCAGGACGGCCAACCCAAAAAAGAGGATCGCATGTGTTGGGCGCGTATCCGTGGCAACGCCATCGAATGTCAAGACATGATAGACCCCTGGAATCAGATAATACACCCCAATCAACGCGCACACCGCCGAAGCGACCAGTATCAGCACAACCAATTGTCGACTCGTCATCCCTCTTGTCCTTTCGGCATACTCCGTCAACGCATGCCTGGTATTTTGTGCCTACCATGGCAAAACTGCCAGATGAGCATATCACATGCCCGCAAACAGGAAAAGCGCCCATAGCCCTTTTGGGCTGCTTCTATCCCTGTGTGCCAGCAGGAAAAACTTGACGCATTTGCCTTGCTCCTCTAGAATGAGTATACCGGTTGTTTGGGCAAAACCAACTGAACGGCCTCCATCTCTTCTTCAGGAAGGTGACGCGCATGGCTGACCGCGTAGGGCAGCAGTTAGGCAATTATCGCCTTATCTCTCTGCTTGGGCAGGGCGGCTTTGCCGACGTCTATCTGGGCCAACACCTGCACCTGGACTCGCAGGCGGCCATCAAGATCATGCACACCCATCTGGCCCAGGAAGAATGGGAAGGCTTTCGCAAAGAGGCACGCATCGTCGCCGGGCTGATGCACCCGCATATCGTGCGCCTGCTGGATTTCGATGTAGAGGATGGCATCCCGTTTCTGGTAATGCAGTTTGCCCCCAATGGCACGCTGCGCCGACGTCATCCTGCCGGGCAACCCCTTGTGCCAGCGATCATCCTGCCCTATGTGCGCCAGGTCGCTGACGCGCTGCACTACATTCACGGGCGCAAGCTCATTCACCGCGACATCAAACCCGAAAACATGCTGCTGGGTCCAGAAAACGAGGTCTTGCTCAGCGATTTTGGCGTTGCCATCATCGCCCAGAGTTCGCGCCAGGAAAACACCCAGAATATCGGCGGCACTGTGGCCTATATGGCCCCCGAACAGATTCAAAGCAAACCCTGTCCCGCCAGCGATCAATACGCGCTGGGTGTGGTCGTCTATGAATGGCTCACCGGCGATCGCCCGTTTGGTGGCTCCTTCACCGAAATTGCCACCAAACATATTCTGGTCGCCCCGCCGCCGCTGCGCGCGCTGGCCCCCACGCTGTCGCTATCCATTGAAGAAGTCGTCCTGCGCGCGCTCGCCAAGGAGCCACAGCAGCGCTTTCCCAACGTACAGGCATTCGCCCAGGCGCTGGAAGAGGCTATCAGCGCCCTGGGCGCATCCGCCACAGTGATTGACCAACGCCCGACGCTGATTTCATCAGCCATTACCATCGCTAAAGACTCTTCCGCCGATAATTCCCTCACAACCAGGGCGCTGATCTCATCGCCGCATCTCTCAGCGCCGGATGTCACCGCGCCAACCGAGTCACCCCGGCGTGGCATCACGCGGCGCACGGTGCTGCTGGGGCTGGCCGGGCTGGCTGCCTCGGGCGGAGTGCTAGCCTGGATGGCGCTCAATCATCAATCACCAACTCAGTCGCAGATCGCGCAGGCCAGCACGAAACCAACGCCCACACCGCCCCCTCCAGCAGGAACAACCCTGCACAACTTCTGGTATGACCCTTACCCGGTGTATGCCGTGGCCTGGTCGCCCGACGGAAGCAAAATCGCTTCCGCAGGAAGAGACAAGAAGGTGCTAATCTGGGATGTCAAAAAAGGCGTTCCTACCTTCATCTTTACCGGGCATAAAGGCTATGTAAATGCGGTGTCCTGGTCGCCCGATGGAAGTAAAATTGCCTCAGGCAGCGATGATATGACCGTGCTGGTCTGGGATGCCGCAACCGGAGCGGTGCTGCGCACCTACACAGGACACCAGAGCGTTGTCGGCACACTGGCCTGGTCGCCCGATGGACTAAGCATCGCTTCTGGCAGCGGAGATATATACGAAGACCTGGACCATACCGTCCAGGTTTGGGATGTCCAGACGAGGCAGCTTCTCTTTCCACCTTACACGGGCCATGGCAGCCAGATCAAGCAGGTGGCATGGTCACCTGACAAGACCAGAATCGCCTCAGCCAGCACTGATAAGACTGTGCAGGTCTGGAGCGCCACCGATGGGTCTTACATCTATACCTACCAGGGCCATACCGATGAGGTCTGGGGCGTTGCCTGGTCGCCTGACAGCAAGCAGCTTGTTTCTGGAAGCCATGATGGAACCGTGCGCGTGTGGGAGCCAAAGCCAGGAGGCTCGGAAATTGTCTATAAAAGCCATACCGACGAAGTGAATGCCGTTGCCTGGTCGCCTGATGGAACCATGATTGCCTCTGGCAGCGGCTATACTCAGCACCAGCGCGCCAGCTATGATACCACGGTGCAGGTGTGGAATACGGCCTATGCGCCAACCGCCATCCCGCTGGTCTACAGTCACCATACCGATGTGGTAGAAGCGGTGGCCTGGTCCCCCGACAGCACACGCATTGCCTCAGCCAGCGACGATTTCACCGTGCAAGTCTGGGAGGCGGTCTAAAGTGGCTCCCCTCATAGGAAAGCTGGCTCGACAATGTTATAATGGGCGTACAACAGCAGATGCTTGCATGGCCGCATACGTGCCTATGTACACAGCAGATTGGTGACGGTCCATTTGCCCACTAACAGAGACGGGGGAAGCCTTGAATGCAATCAACATTTTGTGTCAATTGCAAGCAGCCTCTACCAGCAGGCGCGGCCTTTTGTAGCAACTGTGGCGCTCGGCAGGCTCCAGCAAACAGCGCCGAGCCGACGAAACTGACCGTGCCGCCTCCTCCCGCCGCGGATAGCAACGCGCCAACTCAATTGACTCCACCGCCCGCGCCACCGACAGGAGATAACGCGCCCACCACGCTTGCGCCGCCGCCGCCCCCGGAAGATACCATACGCGCTGGCACGCCGCCAAACCACGATCCTTACGCCTCGCAATACAATGTTTCGCTTCCGTCACCTTCCGGTCAGCCCGCCTATCCTCCCTATGCTGCGCCAGGTTCAGGCCCGGGCGCATCGGGACCATATGGCGCGCAGCAAGCGCCATTCCCTCCGGCTGGCTCCGGCCCCAACCCGGCGTCGTATCCCACGCAGCCCGCGCCATTTGTCGCGCCGCCACCGCCGGGCTATATTCCTGGCCCACCACCAGTCATGGCGCCCCAGGCGCAGCCCCCTAAAAAGCGAAGAGGGCGCTTTGGCTTTGGCTGTGTGGTAGCCATCGTGTTGATTGTGCTGGTGCTGGGCGGCATTGGTGTGTTTGCCTACAGTCGGCTGGCCTCCAACAAGAGCAACAATACCGGCAGTCATACCAGCCAGCAGACTGGCACCACGCCCGGCGCGACTCCTACACCAACGCCGACCAGCACCCCTGGCGTTGGGAACGGCGCGCAAACGCTGAGCAACCTGAACACTCAGGCCATCTACGCGGGCGTCGCCATCACCATCATGAGCGCCCAGGAGGCCAGCACCGTCCCTGGCTACCAACCAAACGACCCCAGCATGAACGCCCTGCGGATTCAGGCCAGGCTGGATAACAGCACAGACACGCACGATGTCTATCTCACTGCCTATACGACGGTGGTCGGCGCGAATGGCAACCCATATGATATCGCAACCACCGGCGTATCGGATAGCCTGCCGGATTCTATACCGGCGCAGGCCAACATCGTTGGATACTGGTACTTCAGCGTGCCACAGGGCACCAATATCAACGATTGGAAGGTGGTCATCGGCCAGTCAAACGAATCACTGGTCACCATTCCGCTCAACGCCACTGGCTATGACCCCTCCGTCTGGCAGTGGGTAACCAAGCCCCTCACCACCAAGAACACCGTGACGTACTACGGGGGCGCGCTGACCGGGAAAATCACGAAAGTCACCACCGGCCTCTGGACGCCGGGCTATCAAGCGCCGCAGGGGCAGCGCTTCATCCTGGTCGACCTGTTTGTCACCAACAACAGCGCGGCGGATGTCTCCGTTGGCGACCCGGAGTTCGCCTTGCTGCTACCTGACGGCACCCGCGAGAATCAAAATACGTCCTATGGCTACTTCATCAATGATGATCTGGGCGGCCACGAGAGCAAAGATGAAGGCTATATCTGCTTCCTGGCCCCGCCAGCCAAGGGTGACTTTCAAATGATCTTCTTCAACCAGAATAATGGGGTTGAAGGGATGATTGACCTCGGCATCCTCTAATAAGGACGGTTGCACCATGCGCACACTGACACTCACCTGGCAGGCGCAAGGGCAGTGGCAGCGCCACGCGGTCACCGCCGAGCGGCCCTGTATCATCGGGCGGCAAGTGGGCGTGTGCCAGATCGTCCTGGATGATCGCTCCGTGTCGCGGCAGCATGCTTCGATCTATGCTGAGAACAATGTGTTTCACCTGCGCAATCTCAGCCAGAGCAGCATCATCTCCTTCAACCATCGCTTTCGCCTGACCTATAACCAGGAGACACCGCTCAAACCCGGCGACATCTTTCGCCTGGGGACCACCCCGTTCACCGTGATGCCATCACAACAGCCCACCGCGAAGGTGTTGAAGATCAAATGCGCCCGCTGCGGCAAGCTGGCGGACTCGCACCTGGAGGAGTTTTGCCCCTGGTGTGGCCGCTCGCTCGCCAATGGCGAAATCGTCGAGGTCGAGTTGTGAGCACCCAACGCCGCGAAGAATTGTGTAAGGAAAACTCGTGATGCAGAGAGAGCAGAGAACGTTACAGGTGCGCCTGAGTTGGCAAGACCCTGTGACCAACGAGGAAAGCGCCATCCTCGCGCCGCTGCCTATCACCATAGGGCGGGCGCGCGATAACACGATTTCGCTTAACAGCGATGCCATTTCCCGCCAGCATGCGTTTCTGGAATATGCCAACGGCGAGGCCATCCTGCGCGACTGGCAGAGCAAGAATGGCGTGCTCGTCAACCAGCAGCGCGTCAAACGCGCCCCACTGAAAGATGGCGATACCTTTCAGATTGGCCCGTTCCGCTTCTTCATCGAAATCAATCCCGCCAGCGCGCCGCAGCCAGCGGCCCCAGCGTCCGCTGGCGCGGCATCGCAGGACTTTGGCACCATTGCTGCCCCGCAAGACTTCGGCACCATTGCCGCGCCTCAAGATTTTGGGACGATGGCCGCGCCGCAAGATTTCGGCACCATCGCAGCCCCGCAGGACTTTGGTACGATTGCTGCGCCTCAGGGCGCGGGCGCAGCGCTCAGACCTCCTGGGCTTCCCGCGCAGCAAGTCCAGCCGCAGCAGATCACGCTGCGCTGGACAGACCCAACCAACAATCAGCCGCGCGAAATCAAGGCAGCGCCGCCCATCACCATAGGCCGTCACCGCGACAACACTATTGCCCTGCCAGCCATCAACGCCTCGCGCCACCACGCCACCCTGACGCTGGAGGGCGGGCAGATCATCCTCACCGACCAGAACAGCGGCAACGGCACCTTCCTCAACGGTCAGCGCGTGCAGCGCGCATCCGTCGGGCCAACAGATACGTTTGATATCGGCGGGGTACGACTCACCGCAACCCTGGCAGCAGCGCCAGCAACCGGCGCAGCCCAGGCTGTGCGTCCCACGCCGCCCGCAGCGCGGCCAGCGCCCGCTCAGGCACGGGTTATCACCCCACCGGCAGAGGCCACGCTGGTCTTCAACGACGAGACCGGCATGCTTATGCCTTTCATGCCCACACCCCAGACAGAGCAAGCGTTCCCGCCGCCGTTCTTTCGGCAGCCCGTCGTGCCCTTCTGGCAGTTGCAGCAAAGCGGCATTCCCACCTTCGAGACCACCTATTTAGCCATTGGCGGTGGCCTGGGCAGCTTCACCTGGATTGATCACCTGATGGTCTCCGGCGTGCCAGAGCAGCAGATTGTCGCCCTTGGCCTGGAGCCGAAACCCCACGCGCGCTACGAACGCCTGTGCCTGAACTCGCAGATTCCCAACCACGAGCGCCTGCGCTCCAACAGCGACGCCTGCCCCGATAACATCTGGGGCTGGCCCTCCTATGGGCTGCGCGAAATCTGGCATTCGCTCACGCGCGGCCAGATTGGCAACGCAGTGCGCGTTGCGGCCCAGGTCTTTGGCGAACCCGTCCTGGCGGATACCTATACGCCGCGCGCCATCGATGTCTATAACTCGGTGGACCGCGAGGCGCGGCGCATCGGCTGGGGGCGCATCTCGCGCTATGGCCTGGCCCACGCCATCCGCAAAACCGACGATAACCGCTACGTTGTCGCCTACACACAGATCAACCAGCGCCAGGAAGTCGTCAAGGGGCTGATTATCGCCCGCTATGTGCATGTGGCTGTGGGCTATCCCGGCATCCAGTTTCTGGCCGACCTTCAGGATTACCGCGACCGCACCAAAGATTTTCAGCGTGTCGTCAACGCCTATGAAAACCATACCCATATTTACGACCATCTGGCACGTTCTGGCGGCGTAGTCATGGTGCGGGGTCGCGGCATCGTTGCCTCGCGCGTCATTCAACGGCTGGCCGAGGTGCGCGTGCAAAATCCCAATGTGCGCATCCTACATGTGTTGCGCTCGCCGCTGCTTGAGGGGCACCGCGACGGACGTGTCAGGCGCAAAGTGGAATACCACACCGAAATGCAGCCGTTCAACTGGCCGAAATCCTGCGCGGGTGGCACGTTGCGCAAAAAGCTGGAGCAAGCCGACGACCAGACGCGCGACCGCCTCCTCAACGACTGGGGCGGCACCACCACCGCCATTCGCAAGGATTGGCGCAGCATCATTCGCACCGGGCTGCGCGAGGGCTGGTATCAAATTCTCTTTTACAAGGTCAAGCGCGTGGAGCGCAACCAGTACGGGCAGATCGCCTCGCTGGTCTCCACCAACGACCCCCGGCAGCCGGAAACCTGGCTGCCCGCCGATTTCATCATCGACTGCACCGGCCTGGAGGCCGCGCTCGACAGCAACGCCTTGCTCAAAGATATGGTCGATATATATAAGCTGGGGCGCGGCCCGAAAGGACGCTTGCGCGTTGGCAACGATTTTGAAGTGCTCGGCATGGTCAACGGGACCGGCCATGTCTATACCAGCGGCGCGATGACGCTGGGCGGTCCTTATGCCATGGTCGACAGCTTCATTGGCCTGCAATTTGCTGCCATGCGCTCGGCGGAAGCGCTGCGGAAGCTGGGCGCGCCGGGGCTGCATGGCTTTGGCCCGCTGCGTTCATTCGGGCAGTGGATGCGCTGGGCGAGGGGGGTTCATCCATGACACCAACACTGCTGGGGCGCTGGGAAACGCGCTTCTTGCTGCTGGCGACGGTGGGCGTCATCATTACCGCCATCGTCGGGGTGGTCGTCAAAAACTTCGTAACGCCCTATCTGCTGCTGGGCTATGTCTTTCTCTTTGGCCTGGTCTGGGATGCGCTCTATCAATACCTCATCACGCTCCGCTGGGATCGGGACTGGCCCACCACCTTTCAAGTTCTCGCGGGCATCATCGAGGGTGGGTTGGTCTGGCTGTTGGTCACCTTCACCGGGCTGCCGGGGATTCCGGCCAGGTCGATGCCATTTGCCGTTTTTATCAGCATGTATGCAAGCATCTGGCTGCTGACGTTTGTCATCGCACAGGGACCACTACGCACCATCTTTGTCCAATGGCGCTATCGGGGCGGTGAATGGCTATAAGCAGAGCAGAAAAGGTAAGGAAGAATGACCGATCATGATCTGACGCCCGCCATCTGGCTTTACGTCAGCGACCTGAAACGCTCTGTCACATTTTATGGGGAGACGCTGGGGCTGCCGCAGATAGAGAGCAATCCCGAGATGCCCGTCTTTGCGCTCGGGCAGATGCGGCTCTGGCTGCGCCAGCGGCCAGGCAAAGCGTCCGCCAAACCACCAGCCTGGGGCGCGCTGCTGCTGCCCACGCCAGAAGGCATCGAGCAGCGCATCCGCGAACTGGCGGCGCGTGGCTTCAGCTTCAGCGCCTCCCTCACGGAAACGCCCCATGGGCGCGTCGCCCAATTCCACGACCCCGACGGCCACCCGCTCTGTTTCTGGGAAACCTCTGGCGAGCAGGCCACACCGCGCCAGAGCCAGCCAGCAGAAGCGAGCGATAGATTTTTTCCAGAAATTGCGCGCAACACTCAGGAAGTGAGCGCCGCGCTGGTCAAGGCGGAGGTCGCCAAAACCAGGAAGAATTACGCCGAGGCCGCGCGGCTCTATCGCGTGGCCCTGGACGCCCGGCCAGAGCAGGCTGACCCATGGTGCAGCCTGGGATTTGTCCTCAATGAACTGGGCAAATATGCAGAAAGCCTGGCAGCCACCGAGATGGCGCTCGCGCTGGGCATGCAGGGACCTGCTGTGTTCGACACGAAAGGTCGCGCGCTGGCCGGGCTGGGCCGCTATGAAGAAAGCCTGGAGTGCTATCGCGAGGCGCTGGCCCTGGCCCCCAAGAACCCCGACATCCTGGCCCACGAAGCCGCCGTCCGCCAGGCAATGGGGTAGTGATCATCCGCCTTAGCGGGCCGCCAGCGCAATCGCGTAGATAGCCAGCAGCGAGCCGAGAATCAACAGCGCCACTACCAATGTGATGAAAGCCCTGGGGACGCCATCGCTGCGGCCTTTGGAGGGCCGCACCTGAGAAAAGCCGCCACTGTAGCCCGTGGCCGTCATTCGTGGGAACGAGCCTGTGGTGTGGGGAATATCACCGGAAACACGTGGGCGTGGGCCGGTGGCTTGGAAAGCTGGCTCAGAAGGGGTCGGCTGCGGGCCGCGTCGATTCAAGCGCATCTCCTCACCCGCGCACCAGCGTATCACCTGGCAGTTGGGGCACTTGGGGAAGAGTTCATAGGGCGTGCAGAGATGAAAATCGCCATAATAGCGCTCGCCAATCTGTACACGGTCATAGCGGCGAATCTGCTGGCTTTCGAACACGGCGGTGCATTCCTGGCAGCGCAGCAGCAGATATTCGGCCCAGTCAGGGGCTGTGCATTTCGGGCAGCGATCACTGCTGGTGCGGCGTTGGTCTGGCGGTACGGTCCAGCTATGCCCGCAGCGGTGACAGGTGCAGCGGCGGCCCGCCGACGAACCATCGGTGTGTTGCAGGCGCTGGGGCATATCCGCGCCCAGCAGCCGCCCATCCTCGCGTAAGCGGGCGGCTTGCGGAGCCGTCAGGGTATAGACAAACCCGCCCAGGGCAATGACCGCTCCCGCGCCAGCCTCCAGGCGCGGAAAGGTCACAGGCACTTTGTTTTCAGTCACACGCGAAGGCGTGTCGGTTTCCACAGAAGCGGTGGGCGGCTTCGTATTGGATGCCGCTTTATCAGGGGTGGGGATACGCCCGCTGGAAGCGGTAAAGCCTCGGCCATTGGCGGCGCGAGAAAACGTCAGGGGTTCTTCGTCATCCCAAATGCTGCGGCGGGTGATGCCATGCGCCAGATCATACGTCTTGCGCTTGCTAGGATTGGTCAGCGTCTTATAAGCGGCGAGCAACAGCCGCATACGCTCTTCGGCATCAGAGCCAGAATACACATCTGGATGGTACTTTAGGGCCATGCGTTTAAATGCCGCTTTGATTTCTGTGGCATCCGCGCCCGATTCCACGCCCAAAAGCCCATAATAATCAGCAGTCTCATCCATCATGCGTGCGAGAAGCCCCCACCCGCTACACGCGATGTCTGGCGCCCTGGCACGTGTGCCATCGAGCCAAACCAGTCACCCTTGCAGCGCTCACTCGTTTTTTGCAGTATACACCACAACAATGAGTCGGACAAGACACAGGCTCAGCAGGCGCTTGCTGGCATAGCTTGTGCAGGGCTAGTCAGGACAGCGCCTCTGTTGCCTGCTTCACATGTTTCGTGCGAACGACAAGATAGGACTATTATACTCCGCCGTGCTACAGTAAAGATAGAGGAGGACGTTACCCACCTGGCAACCAGAGCAGGCGCTAAAGCAATCATTGGAGTCGTTACCCGTATACCAGTCAATCCGTTATAGAGACAAGGAGCGGCTGCCCTGATCTGGCAGCGTTCTCTAAAAGGGGTCCAGCGCTGGACACAGAATTGAAAGAACTATGTTAACAACCAATTTCAGTTCATCTTCAGTAGTGTCTACCATCCTTTTTGGCATGCTTTTTGCCTGGCTCTTGGTAACGGCGGTGATGACCTATATGACCGGGGTACGTCAACCCAGCGCGATCACACGGGCAGCGGAGAACAATCCGGGCGCGCCCCGACCCGAAGCGACTCAGCGAGCCGCTGAAGCGCCGCCCGAACAGGTTGCCACACCTGCAACAGCCAGTGCGCCAGTCGTCGATGAAGCGGTTGGGTTGCCGATGGAAGAATCCGCGCCTTTCCCTCTTACCAGGGGTCGGCGCGCCACGCAGCAGCACGTCGGCCCCGAAACGGCTTCCATCGCAGCGAGCGCTGACAGCAGATAATGGTTTTTAAGCGATGTCTCGTTGCGGGGCGCGAATGCGCCCCGCCTTCTCTTTTTGCGCGGACTCATTCTTAGAGATAGAGGTTGTGAAGGAGTTCTCTATGGCTCGTCCTGTTATTGGCATCCCCTGTTATGAGGGGAAACGCGCTGGCACTCTGCGCCCGTTCTATGGCAATAATCGCGCCTATTCCAAAGCCGTCGAGATGGCTGGCGGCACACCTGTCCTCATCCCTCATTTCGATGACCTTGCCGACCTGGAGCCGCTCTGTTCGCGGCTGGATGGCCTGCTGCTGCCTGGCGGCGTCGATGTGCACCCGCGCGCCTATGCCGAAGAACCCCACGCCCTGTTGGGCACGGTGGACCTGAACGAAGACCGGCTTGATCTGGCGCTCGCCAACTACTTTCTGGAGATGGACTTGCCCATCCTGGGCATCTGCCGGGGCATGCAGTTGCTCAACGTCGCGGCGCGCGGCACGCTGTATCAAGATATTCACGCCCAGCGCCCCAACAGCATCAAGCATGCCTATACCGGCAAGCCCCGCGCCTACCTCGCGCACAGCATCACCATCACCCCCGATACGCGCCTGGCGCAACTGCTGGGCACCGAGCCGATGATGGTCAACAGCTTTCATCACCAGGGCATCAAAACGCTGGCGCGCAACGCCATCATTTCGGCCTCGTCCGAAGATGGCTTGATCGAGGGCATGGAGTTCCCCAACCATCGCTTTGTCGTGGCGATACAGTGTCATCCAGAAGAATTAGCCACCGCAGGCAACGAACGCGCGCTGCGCCTCTTCCGGGGCTTCATCCAGGCGGCCACCCGCCCAACTGTCACTACCTATCGCGTCGCCAGCTAGCCGACAAGGAAACGCACGCGGCAGAAGAGGCGAGCATTTGCCTTTCAGTAGGGCAGGCGTTCGCCTCTTCTACAAAGAAGTCCCATTTCTAATCCAATTCTTATCTTGTTTTGCTATGCTCTGCTATGATAGAGGGAGGAAAAAGCGGCAGAAAGATATGCAGAAAGGTATAGCAAATCCTCTATGACGTTTGAGAGACAGAATCCGCGAAGCGCGCCGAAATACCAGGGCAAGAAAAAGCAGCGCTGGCCCACGCGCATCACGCTGGTGCTGGTCAGCGTGGCGGGCATGCTGGGTCTGTGGCAGTTTGTAGCCAACGAGCCGCCGGTATCCGCGCACCAGACGCCCAGCTTCCAGGATGCTGAGCAGCAGCTTCAACTGGGCACCTCCAGCAATGGCTCTGGCTCCAGTTCCTCTGGCACTTTCTCCAGCCAGCCCGCGCCCAACCCGCCCAATGTCATCAGCGGCATGTCCTGAAGCCACAGGAAAAGGATACGCTCTTGGGAAAACGTATGCGCCTCGTACTGCTGGCCGGGCTGCTCGCTGTTCTGGCGCTGGCTAGCATGGCGGTTTTGCAACCAGCCACGGCCAGCGCGGCTGGCACATCGCCCCAGTCGGCCAGGAATCTGCTGCAATACAAAGCACAATTGAGCGGGCAGGTGGATGATACCTATCTGGGCACCGACGACCAGGGATATGTCCTGCACTATCTGGTGATTACCGCCGCGCTGACCCCGCAAAACAGCAGCAATCCTCCGTTGCAACTGCATCTGTATGTCTCTGAAGCTTTCTTCCCTAACATCAGCACCCAGCAGCAGCAGGATGTCATCCCCGGCGGCGGCACGGTGGTGACGGCTGGCATTCTGCGCGGCAGCGCCACCGTCAGCAACAGCAGCGGCACCATCACGCTCTATCAGGCGAACGTCAGCGGGCTGGTGCTGGGCAACAGCAGCCTGCATTTCGACGTGGAGGGCGCGGGAACCGGCAAAGCCAGCGGCGGCAAGACCTCGCTCTATGTGACGATTGCCCCTACCACCGGGCAAGACCTGAGCGGCCAGGTCACCGGCACCATGAACATTCCCCAGGCGGCGCTCGACCTCATCACCTCCAACGACCCGCTGGCCGGACCAACCACCTGGTATTTTCTGCGCGCCTCCGGGCTGGCCGCGCTGCTGCTCTTGTCGACAACAGTATTGATTGGCCTGGCGCTGCGCGTGCGCCTCTGGAAAGAAACGCTGGAGCGCTGGCGCGTCTATGACATCCACCTGACGGTTTCGGTGCTCACCGCCATCTTTCTTGGTGTGCATTTGCTGCTGGTCTTTATAGACCGCATCGTGCCCTTCAGCCTGGCCGACATCCTCATTCCCCTGCACGCCAGCTATCAACCGATCTGGATTGCGGCAGGCATCATCGGCCTCTATCTGCTGCTCATCGTCTGGGGCAGTTCGCTGATTCGCTCCAGGCTGGGCTACAAGCTCTGGCGCTCGCTGCACCCGTTGGCGCTGGGCGCGCTGGCGCTGGCGATGCTGCACGCCCTCTTCGCCGGAACCGATGGCCCCACCTTCTGGCTGCGCGGCGCGCTCATCATTATTACGCTGGCCGTCATCTATCTCTTTGACCGCTGGATGCGTCTGAAGACGATTGAAGAAGCGCAGCGCCATCGCAAACGCGGCGCAACGGGCAGGCAGACAGACAAACGGCAGTTAGAACCTGATCCCTGGCAGGAACCCTGGTATACGCCCGCGCGGCGCTACGCGCCCCAACGCCCGTCTGCGCCACAGGCTGGTCCACGCCCAACGCCTGGGCCACGCGCCACGCCTGGCCCGCGTCCAACGCAGGGAATGCCACCAGCCAGGCCACGGCGCAGCAGCCAGGAATAGGGGAGATTATTTCCACAGCGTATTCATTGCCAGGCGCAGCATCTCCCGCGTCTGCTCCTCGCCCCAGCGGCGCGTGAACTCGCGGTAGTGCTGGCCCAGCCGCCAGAGCACGCCAGCCAGCGCCACGCGCCACTCGTCGGATGTGTGGCCGTCTGTCGTCTTTTTCTTGCCTGCCCACGCCAGCGTCAACAGGCGCAGCCCGCGCTCCAGGTCCATGCACAAGCCCTGGCAGAGCACCAGCCTTCCCGCGATGCGCAAGGTGGTGCCAGAGATGCGCCGCACGGCATCCTCACCCCACAGCGGCTCTGAATCGCGGCCATAATAATAGACGGGCTGCATCCAATCGTTTTTCCAGCTTTTGGCGCGCTGGGCCAGCAGATCGCTCAGGAAGGCTTGCGCCTCGGCTGAGAAGAGGTCTTCGGGCACACGCGGCTGCGGCGGGCGCGTGACCTTGCGGCGCTTGCGGGCGCGAACGGAGGAACGAGCAGCGGGGGCAGCGGAACGGGCGGCGCTGAGTGTGGAAGCCATGAGCAAGACCAACCTTTCTTTCAATGCAGAAAGGCAGAGCGGTCATCCACCCGGAAGGCGCGCAGAGCATCTGCACGCGCAGCCAACGCGCGGGCCGGAAGGGAGCAGGCCAGGGCAGATGATGTGCCGCAGCCTGCGCCCCCTCCAGTGATCCGCTCGTTTCAACCCATCCAGGAGATGGCCGCTGAAGTTCTCTTATCATGGGCCATGATAAAATGTCCCTCAGCCCCGCTCCTGGGTAGTCCAGGGATGGGGTGAATGGCACCATCGGTGAGTAAACACCGATGATGCCGTGCCGTTGCCAGACCGAAACCAAACCAACCAAAGCGTCAGGACACGCCTAGTATACCCTGGTTGCTGAGGCGTTGTCAAGCAGCAGAAAGCGCGGGCAGCAATGGATGTGAAGCAGCTAACAGAGGAGGTCGAGCGCGTCTCGCAAGGCTACGCCGAAACTTTCCAGATCGAGCGAGATGCCGCCTGGTTTGTCTTGAAATTGCAGGAAGAAATCGGCGAGCTTACCCAGAGCTATCTGATGCTGGCCGGGCAGGCGCGGACGAAAGGCAAATCTGCTGAGGAAATCCAATCGGCGTTTCGCAAAGAAGTGGCCGACGTGTTTTGCCAGACGCTCTTACTTGCCCGTTTTTTCGAGGTCGATCTGGAAAAAGAAGTGGCGGAAAAGTGGCTGGCCTGGAACACAGCATGAAGTTCAGGCCAGCATAGAAGCCGCCATCAAGGCACATCGGCGGGTCTGGCCCGCTTGCCAAAGAAGGCGGGCACATGGACGAGCAACAGCACCGGCAGGGCAATATCTGCGACCAGGCTATACGCCAGCACTGTCGAGTCGTGGCTGCCAAAGGTCAGCGAATAGGTGATGTTCGCCAGCATGGGCACCCAGCACGCCCACCAGGCCCAGCGCGCCCGCCGCCGAAACGGAATCGCCACGATGATCAGAAAGAGCAGGGCAAACACCAGTTCATGCACGGCGTAGGCCGTCTCCAGCAGCGTGACGTATTGGCTCATTCCCGATGAGGATGCCTGCGCGCTGCTCCAGGTGACGCCCGCAACGTTGTGGAACGCGGCGGTGTGGTCGGAGGGAATGCCCGTTCTGAAATCGGAGGCCAGATCGGACAGCGAGGCAAAGAGGAACAACGCCCCAAGCAGCAAGAGAAGAATCCAGGCGATCAGCAGATACCGGGGCTGCCGGAGGTAAGGGCTTTTCTGTGCCATATAGAACAATCTCCTGGTGTGGGAAGGCATCTGATGAAAATGCTCAGCACGAGGGTGCTATGATAAAGAACGCATCCGTAACGCCGTTCGTAACGCTTGCGTCACGGGGCTATGCTATCCTCTGGGTATTGGAGCGTCCAAGCCGCAGTCATCACTGGTAACGCCACGAATCAGCAGCCGGTGGTATTGGTCGTCGCCACGCTGGCAATTGCCGCGCTCTTTCAGCCCATACGGCGGCGCATGCAGAACGTGATTGACCAGCGCTTCTATCGCAAAAAATATGACGCGGAAAAAACCCTCGCCGCCTTCAGCGCCACGCTGCGTAATGAAGTGGACTTGAGCGACCTGCGCGCCCATCTGCTGGCGGTGGTGCAGGAAACGATGCAGCCCGCGCACGTCTCGCTCTGGCTGCGCCCGCCGGATCGCCAGAGCGAGGGCACGCCCCTTCATCTGGAACCGCACAGTCAGAACTCTGGCGAGCGCGCTTTGTCCGCCGAGTAACCACCAACACGAGGCCGCTGGCAGATGCCAGCGGCCTCGTGTGCCAGAAAACGCGCCAGAGCACCGTTATCCCTGGCGCTCTTGATAGGTTTCCAGCATTTTTCCCAGGAACTTGCCCTCTTCCTTGCCAAAAAACGGCGGATATGGCGTTTCCCCGCGCATGTTGGCAGCCGTCATCTTCTTCAGGCCCGCCGTCACCTCCGCATCGCCGCGTGTGAACTGCCCAACCAGACCCATCCATTGCGCGGCCAGCGCCTGCGCTTCTGGCCCGGTGGGGTCTGCGCCACTGGCGACCAACCGTTTCAGTTCGCCAATCAGCGCGCCCCACTGCTGGTTGGCGCGTTCCTGGTCGGCTTCCGTCCAGTTCTGGCCCCACTCGGCAATCTTCGCCCGCGCCTCTTCGCTGTATGATTGCTTGCTCAAATCCTCCATCTGTTTCAGTTGCTCATCGGTAAAGTATTTCTTGCGCCAATCGTTTGTTTGTTCCATTTGCATTACCTGAATCACGCGAACAATCGCCTCCCAATCGTGGCCGTTGCCGCTCAGCAGCGCTTCCGTCTCTGAAATCGCCTGGATGATGGCATTCAGTTGGGCGCGCTTTTCGCACAGCATCGCCTTTTGCAAGGCCAGCGCCTCTTTGAGCGAGGTTGGCCCCACCTGCATGCAATAGCGAATCTCCTCCAGCGAAAAGCCCAGAAACTTCAGGGCCAGAATCTGCTGAAGGCGAAAGAAATCCGCCTCCGTATACAGGCGATAGCCGGCCTCGGTACGTGCCGATGGCTGAAGCAGGCCCACCCGATCATAAAAGCGCACCGTGCGCACCGACACCGCGGCCTTCTTCGCAAAGCGGCTGGTCTGGTAAAAATGCTGACTCAGGGTTCTCACTCCTTTCTGCACAGGAGTATAAACGGTGACGTAACGTCAGGGTCAAGGCTTTTTTCTCTCAGCGAGAGAAGTGAGCGTTGAGCAGCGTAGAACAAATGATATACTATACTGATGAGGTCACCAGAGCGCCTGATGTCCAGACAGGGAGGAAGCGACCATGGCTACAGAAGAGTCTGCACCCACCAGCACAGATGGAGAGACACCTGCCACCAGCGAGGGCAGCGAAACGGCGGAAAGCGGTGAGATCATCGTCCCCACCGCCGATACGCTTCCGGCCAGCGAGGCCGACGCGCCAAAAGAAACCGCAGTCCCAAGCGAATCCACGGCTGAAACGCCAGAGAGCCAACCATCAGACGACATCGCAGTGCTTGTGCCCAATCAGCCAACCGGCCAATCCACAACAGGGGACGCACTGCCAGCGCCCAGCGCGCGCTACAAAGCCTTGCCACGCAGCCGCATCATCAAAATTGCGCTCATCGCAGCCGCCGTGCTGCTGGTCCTCGGCGCTACCGGCGCGGGCATCCTGTACGCGCTGACCCGACCGCAGCCGGTCATCAGCGTCACCAGCGACTATCACGTTGGCAGCGTTCCGGCTGGCTCAACCAGCACCATCCTGCATATCGAAGGCAGCCAGTTTTCCAGCTATTCAGCCATCATCTTCCTGCTGGATGGACGGCCCGCCCCTGACAGCCTGGTGTATCCCAGCGACCAAAATGGCAACATCGAGGCTGATCTGGTGATTACCGCCAGATGGACGCCAGGCGCGCATCACCTCACCGCCAGAGACGCCAGCGGCGCTACGACACACGCCAGCAGCACAATCATGATCGTGCAGCAGGGCCAGGCCAATACTCCTGGCCCAAACGGCGCGCCCGCCGACGACACCCCGCGCTTCACCCTCTGGATGACTGGCGGCGGCTCTCAGTTTGTTGTCGCCTTTGCCTCAAACACGGGAGGAGCGCCAGGGACATTGACGGTGCAGGGGCAACCAGACCCGGCAGGGGGCAGCGTATGTAATCTCACCACCGACACCGGCAAACCCACTACCATCACCTACCCCACGCCGTCAAACCTGGGGATAGATACCGGGTCAGGCGGCATTATCTTCGTTGGCCCCATCAACAGCCTGCAAAAGGTAACTACCGCCTACACGTGCAGCGGCACCTATCAGAGCGGCAAGATCAGCTACACCGAAACGAACACCATCGATACAGTTGTTTTCTCGGACGGCCTCACCTGTAAGCTGGCCGCACCGCGCGTGACTTACCAGATGCAGGGGGCCTTCACCAGCGCCACTTCGGCCAGCGGCACCTACAGCGTTCCGGCCTCTGAGTTGAAATGCAGCGACGGCAGCATCGAGAAAACGTCAGCGTCAACAGGCATCTGGACGGCTCTTATGACGATGTGATGAAGGCAGATCACAGCACACATGGCTGGCGCTAGAGAAACAGGAGGACAATAGCCGCGACGGCTGCGCCAGCCATCGCCATCGTCGTCAGGATGCCGACTGTATTGGACAATTTTCCATTGGCGTGCTCGCCCATGATGCGGCGGTTGTTGGCAACGAGCAGAATCAGCACCAGCAGCGGCACGGCCACCACGCCGTTGATAATCGCCGTATAGACCAGCGCCGCGATGGGGTTAATCCCCAGCAGGTTGATGGCAAAGCCAACTGCCGTCGCCAGGGCAATCACGCCATAGAAGCCGCGCGCCTGTGTCAGCTTCTTCGCCAGACCTTCGTGCCAACCAAACGCCTCGGCCACAGCATACGCCGCTGAGCCTGCCAGCACCGGCACGGCCAGCAGGCCGGTGCCAACGATGCCCAGCGCAAACAGAATGCGCGCCAGTTCACCGGCAAAGGGGGAGCTTTTGACCAGCGGCGTCAAAGCGCTGGCTGCCTGGGCGGCAGACGTAATATTAGTAATTCCGTGGGGGTGCAGCGTGCTGCCCACGGTGAAAATAATGAACCAGGCCGTCACTTCCGAAGCGATCATGCCAGAAATGGTGTCCAGGCGCAGGCTCCGCACGGCTCTCCGAAGCTTCTGACCCTGTGGCTTCCGGGCGGCACCTTTTTGCTGGTCTTGCTCCTCCACTTCTTCGGACGCCTGCCAGAAAAAAAGGTAGGGGCTGATGGTTGTGCCCAGCACCCCCACCACCAGTGCCAGAAACGCCGAACTGCCTTGAATCTGGGGCACCAGCGTGGCGCGCAGCACCGCGCCCCAATCGGCCTTCACCAGCAAACCGGTGACCACATAGGCCAGCAGCGAAAGCGTAAGCACTTTGAGAATGACCGAATAGCGCTGGTAGGGCACAAAGACCTCGAGAGCCAGGATGCCAAACGTAAAGAGGACGAGCACCAGCAAAAATGGCGCGCCGGGCACAAGAAGCTGCGTGGCTGCCGCCATCGCGCCCAAATCAGCGCCAACATTGATCGTATTGGCAATCAGCACCAGAGCCACCGCGCCAAAGAGAAGACTTCGGCTATAATGTTGACGAACCAGTGCGGCAATCCCTTTGCCCGTGACCAGCCCAATTCGTCCGCACATTTCCTGAACGGTAATCATCAGCGGCAGCATATACAGCGCCAGCCAGAGTTGTCCGGTGCCAAAGGCCGCGCCTGCCTGGGAATAGGTGCCAATGCCCGATGGGTCGTCATCAGCAGCGCCGGTAATGGTCCCTGGCCCGATGATGCGCAGCCAGCGGCCAATTTGTCGTAATGGCTCTGAACGCTCCTGCTCACTCTTGGGGGCTTTCTCCGGTGGGCGCGCTGACTTCCCCGCTGACGCTGGCTCGGATTTCGTTTCTGAGTGCATTGGCTTTATATACCTCCTGGCAAAGTAACAAGCTTCTCTACCAGGCAAAAGCACGTTCAAGGCCAGAAAGCGAGAAAACGGTATGCAACACACATTTCCTGTGCAGATACGCGACGCCACGTCAGACGATTATGGTGGCATCCGCAACGTGCAGCGACGCACCTGGCTGGCAACCTATCCCAACGCGGCGCTGGGCATTACCACAGCAGATGTAGAGGCCGTCTTTGACGACACCACCGCAGAGGCCCAGCAGCGGCGCGAGGAACGGCGGCGTGCCATCAACGCCACGCCGCTGGCGCACCTGTGGGTAGCCGAAAACGACGCGGGGATTGTTGGCATGTGTCTGGCACGCAAACACGACCAGCACCACCATGTCCAGGCGCTCTACGTGCTGCCAGCATACCAGGGGCAGGGCATCGGCAAGCGTTTGTTGCAAGCCGCGCTGGACTGGCTGGGCGCGCAGCCGATCACGCTGCATGTCGCTGCCTACAACGACAACGCCATCGCCTTCTACCAAAAGATGGGCTTTGTCCTTGGGCCAGCGCCAGCCGAGTCAGAGCTAGCCCGGCTGCCATCGGGCGCGGTGATTCCCGAGCGTGAGATGGTCAGAAACAGCCCTGTGCCCGAGGGCTGATTGCCACCAGGCGCGGCAGTTGCTACAATAGACGCATAGAAAGCATCAGCCCGCCAGGGCTTCTGGCGTGGCGACGGCATGAAACCAGCACAGGAAAGAGGTATCGCTTTATGGGCGCTGCTGTCAGCACCGTCGAAGACCTGAAAGCATTGATCGGCCAGGAAGTCAACGTCGGACCCTGGTACGAGGTCACGCAGGAGCGCGTCAACGCCTTTGCCGACGCCACCGGCGATCACCAGTTCATCCACGTCGACCCCGAGCGCGCCGCGCAAACGCCTTTTGGCGGCACCATCGCGCATGGCTTCTTCACGCTTTCGCTGATCGTCTCGCTCGCGCAGGGCGGCGAAGGCGTGCAGATGCAACTGCCGCTGCGCATGGGCGTCAATTATGGTCTGAACCGCGTGCGCTTTCCGGCTCCGGTGCGTGTGGGCAAGCGTATCCGGCTGCATTCCAGACTGCAAAGTGTCGAAGAGGTCGGGCCACAAATCTTGCAATTGATCTACGAGCAAACGGTGGAGATCGAGGGCGAATCCAAGCCCGGCTGTGTCGCGGAATCCATTGTGCGACTCTATCTTGCATAAGGGCGGTTCAGTCGCAGCACGCCAGCAGAAGTGAGCGGGCCATGCGTCGCGTCAACTGGTCAGCCATTCAGCAAACCATCCCGGTTCGCATCGTCATGAAAGGGTTGAATGACTGGTTATTCAACCTATCTGGTCTGCTGGCCTATAACCTGCTGCTGGCGATGTTTCCCCTCTTCCTGCTGGTGATCGGCGGGCTGGGGCTGGCGCTCCAGAGCCTCAAGCCCGACAGCCAGCAGCAGCTTATCAATGAGCTTGCGCGCACGCTGCCGTCGGAAGTCTCCAGCGGCTTGATAGCCGCCGTCACCAGCGAACTGGAACGGGCCACCGGGGCGCTGCTCGTCCTGGGACTGGTCGCCGCGTTCTTCTTTGGTTCCCGGCTGTTCCTCACTATTGAGGACTGCTTCACCATCATCTATCGCGGCAAGCCGCGTTCGCCGCTGCGGCGCAACATCATGGCGCTGGGCATGACGCTGCTGTTTCTCGTGCTGGTCCCCATCATGTTCCTTGGCTCCGCCGTGCCTGCCTTGCTCACTAATCAGATTGTGCAGCGCATCTGGCACACGCAACCCCCCGGCTTTATCGGGCAGGCCGCTGGATTTGTCGGCGCGTATCTCGCGGCGTTTCTCTGGCTGCTGCTGATTTATATGCTCATCCCCGACAGGCGTGTATCCATCCGGCATAGCTGGCCGGGCGCGGCGCTGGCGGCGGCCCTTTTCATCATCTATGACCTGCTCTTTCCCTGGTTCGCCAGCGCCCTGCTTCAGCCGGGCAAATACGGGGCCACAGCGGGTTTCCTCATCCTCTTGCTCTCGTTTTTCTATTATTTCGGCCTGCTCCTGCTGATTGGCGCGGAGCTTAATTCCTGGCTGGAGGGCCACCGCGAAGCGCTGGAAGACGTGCCCACCATGCTGCACCACGCCATCATCCACGGCCAGCTTCCGCAGGTGCCCTCTGACGCCACCGCGCCCATGCGCCGCATCGCAGATGAAAAGAACGGCGAAGAACCACCGCCTGATAACACATCAATCGACCAGAACACACCAGATATGCCCACACCAGGGGCAGCCTGATAAAACTCGGCGAAGCATCCCTGGCGGCGCTACAAGCAGGGATGCTTCGCCGAGTTTTATCAGGGATTCTTAGACGCACCCTCCGGGTGCAAGAGGACCATCGGAATTTCGCGCTGGGCGCGCTTCTCATACCCGGCATAGAACGGCGCAATCTCCAGCAGCCGCGGCCAGAGTTCCGCTCTTTTTTCAGGTCCGGCCACCTCGGCGACCGCGCTCAGTTGGGTGTCCTGAACCTGCATGCTGACGCGCGGGTTGCTGCGCACATTGAAGAACCAGCCAGGATGGCGCTGGCTCCCGCCGTTCGAGGCTGTCACCACATAATCCGAGCCATCGCGGATATAGATCAGATGCACGCGGCGCTCTTTCCCCGATTTGCGCCCGGTGGTGGTGAGTTGCAGAAAGCCTGCGGGGCTGTCGGCGCTGCCCCGGTAGGCGCGGTATCCCGTCAGCATATACATGATCACGGAAAAATAACTCAGCTTTTGTGGCTTCTGTGGCATGACTGTTCTTCCTTCCTTGGCTGCTCTTGCGCTTTGTTAGGGATTCTAAATCTCGCTGACCACACTGGCCTGACGGCGCAGCCCCCAGACCGAGATCAGGAAGAGGAGCAGCGTACTGCCCACGACAATGACCACATCCAGCAGGACGCTTTCCAGTGTCGCCCGGTTCTCCAACGCCTTGATCACACCATCTCCCAGCCAGTAGGCTGGCAAGACCTTGATGACCTGCGCGAACGGATTGTTCCCCCCTAATCCGAGCAGATCAGAGAAAAACAAGGGAGTGATAAAGATGAACACCCCCAGGCCGCTGAACGCGCCCGACGCGGCCTGTGTCTTGAAGATGCTGCCCGCCAGCGCGCCAAGGGAGACGCTAAAAAGCGAGCCAAGCAGCGCAAAGAGCAGCACCAGTGGTATCTGCCCAGTAAACCCTTTGACAATTCCCAGCACCACCAGTGCAAGCACCAGTTGATAGACCAGCGCTACCAACAGCTTGGCCGTAATCACATCTGCCCAGGATGCCGGAGAAACCATGAGCATACGCAGCGTCTTCTTCTCTTTCTCCTCAATAATCAGCCCTGGCGCGACAGCCATGCCGATAAAGAAGGACGAGAGCAGCGCCGTCAGCGCGTAAAATCCGGCCAGCGCGTCGCCAACGCTCTTCGAAGCAGGCGGATTAATCGTACTGGTGCTGAGTGCGATAGGCGCCGGGCTGATCACGGCGCGACTATAATCGGCGAGCGCGCTCTGCAAAAGCTGGTTCTGCTGATTGTTCACATCATCCCCATTGATATAGAGTTGCAGCGTGGGCCGCTCCCCAGCCTTCAGGCTGGCCTCAAACCCGGCGGGAACCACCAGGCCAACCGCATAGGACGATTTCTTCTGAGTGCCGTTCGCTCCAAAGGCATCGGCCACCTCTTGCGCTGAACTGGCCTGCGTAATATGGGCGTTGGAAAAGGCCCCCTTCAACACCTGCTCCACCCCAACCGGTTGGCTGGGCTGATAGCCAGGGTCATAGACCAGCATCTCGGTGGTGCTGCCGCTGAGGATGTTCCCAAGGAACAGAAACAGCAAGGCCATGATGATGGGCGTCAGCAGCATGAACAGCGTTTGCTTATTCAAGAGCAGGTCCAGCGCGTCTTTGCGCGCGATGGCGCGAATGATTCGCGGGTGCATGATCATTCCTCCTTCAGATAGTGCAACTTACGCCGGGCGCACGCCCGCAACGTCGATAAAGACTTCTTCTAGCGTGGCCTCGCGCGAATGCACCGCGCGCACCTGGCCCGCTGCCATCCACTCCGCCAGCCTCGCCTGATCGGCAGGATTGTCCATGCTCAGCGTCACCTCGTTCAATGGAGCGCTGCCGTCCTGGCCGGGCTGCCCATTCAGCGTGACTGCCAGCGAGCGCTGCCCATGCGCCAGCTTCAAGCTGCGCGGCGTGTCGTTGGCGACCAGCCGCCCATTGACGATGAAGGCCACCTGTTGGCACAGTTGATCGGCCTCCTCCATCAGATGTGTTGTCAGCAGAATCGTGGTGCCCGCTTTTCGAAGCTGCTCCACCGTTTCGCGCACCTCACGCGCGGAGATGGGGTCCAGGCCACGGCTCGGCTCATCCAGAAACAGCACCTGAGGCCGGTGCAGCAGCGCGCGGGCAATCATCAGACGCTGCTTCATGCCGTTGGAAAAGGCGCGCACGGGGTCTTTGGCGCGGTCAAGCAGCCGCACCAGATTCAACACCTCATCAACCCGGCTTGTTTCCACGCCATACAGCCAGCAGGAGAACTCCAGATTGAGCCGCGCCGACAACCGCTCATAGATGTTTTGCTCTTCAAAGACCACACCGATGCGCTCTTTCAAGTGTGCGCGCTCCTTGACCACATCGCAGCCCGCCACCCGCGCGCTGCCGCCGCTGGGGTCGATCTGCCCGGTGAGCATGCGAATGGTGGTCGTCTTGCCCGCGCCGTTGGGACCAAGCAAGCCAAAGATTTCGCCGCGCCGCGCGCTGAAGCTGATGCCAGCCACCGCTTCTTTTGCGCCAAAGCTGCGGCGCAGGTCGTTGACCTCGATCATCGCCTCAGATTCGTTCGTCATAATGTCACTTCCTCTTCCTAATGAAGCTTCTTCGCCTTATGCCTGGGTCTGTTTCTGCCGTTCTTGATAGACGGCCAGGATGGGCACCACCAGCGGCAGCAGCACCAAAAATGATTGCCCGGTATACTTGCGCCCATAGCGTTCTCGCTGTGTCAGTTCAAACGCCACTTCTTCCTGAGCGCTCCCACGCCGCGCAATGTTGATCGCATAGATCAACAGCGGCACATAATTGAGCGCGATGCACAGCATATAGCTGCTCGCCAGGATTGGGTCCAGGCTCATGTGCCCGATAAAGAAGCCAGGGGCAGCAATGACCAGGGCGAGCGCCACGCTGCCGAACACCCCCAGCGTGAACTCGGCGAGAATAAACTTCGGGCCATGAAAGACCATATCCAGGGCGACCAGCTTACGTATATTGATGATCGCGGGATCGTGATTGGCGGCAGCATCTGGTTGATTCGACATCTTATCCTTCTTTCTCTGCATGCGCAGCAGCTATTCAGCACTCTCGTTCCCGCCGAGAAGACTGTAACATGGGCAAACGCGGCTTTCTACAAAAATCGGCTGAGTGGAGTCTGGAACGGGACAAGAGGCGCAAATCGGGGCATCACAGGACGGCCAACTCGCCCAGTGGAGCAAAAACGGGGATGAATGGAGCACTTTTCCAGCGCTTGCATCGAGCAAATTCTCTGACTATAATCAGATAAATAGGCGATCATGCCGTGAGCAAAACGGGAGGGCTTCATGGAACAGCCACTGGTGGAGCAGGTCCGCAGCTTCAATCGGACGATGACCGAGCGCGTTGGCGCGCTGCACGACCACTTTTTGGGCCGCGCTCATCCTCTGGGCGAGGCGCGGCTGCTGTGGGAGATTGGCGCGGAGGGCGCTTCCGTCCGAGAACTACGGCGGCGGCTGGGGCTTGATTCAGGATACGCCAGCCGCCTGCTGCGTTCGCTGGAGGGGCAAGGCTTGCTGGTCGTGGAGCCGAGCAAAGACGATGGCAGGGTGCGCCAGGTCCGGCTCACGCGGGCGGGTCAGCGCGAGCGAACCGAACTGGACCAGCGCGCCGATGCCTTTGCGCATACGCTGCTGGAGCCTTTGAGCGAGGGCCAGCGCGTGAAGCTGGCGGCAGCTATGGCCGAGGTTGAGCGGCTGTTGATCGCCTCTATGGTGCAGATCGCCGTCGCTGACCCAACGAGCCAGGAGGCCCGCTGGTGCATCGAGCAATATTTCGTCGAACTCAACCGGCGCTTCGACGCCGGTTTCGACCCAACGCGCGGCATTCAGGCGCATCCACACGAACTCCAGCTTCCTCATGGACTGCTGCTTGTGGCGCGCTTGCGCGAGGAGCCGGTGGGCTGCGGCGCGCTGAAGCTGCACGAGCACGCGCCAGGGGAAATCAAACGTATGTGGGTCGCGCCACAGGCGCGCGGGCTGGGGCTTGGGCGGCGTCTCCTTCAGGAACTGGAGCGCCACGCCAGGGAAGCGGGGGTCACCGTGCTGCACCTGGAAACGAACCACACCCTTGCTGAAGCGATTGCGCTCTATCGCCACAGTGGGTATCAGGAGGTGGAAGCCTTCAATGACGAGCCGTATGCGCATCACTGGTTCGAGAAACGCCTCTGAACCTGAACGAAGCGGCGGTGTGATAAGATAGAGAGGTTCCCAAACTCATCTATCCAACCACCTTCAACGAATCAGGAGCCTCACGTGCGTCTTCGCGGCATTGCCTATGCGTTCGCTGCTTCGTTCATGTTCGGCCTGGGGGCCGTGCTTGCCAAGTTCCTTTCGGGCGTCTTCGATACCGCCATCATTGCCATCATCGCCCTCACGGTGAGCGGCCTCGTGCTGGCCGGGATAGCCGCGCTGACCAGAGCGCCGCTTTTTGTCGCGCTGCGCGGTTTGCGGTGGCGCGCGTGGCTAGACTTGCTGCTGCTGGCTTGCCCCGGCACTGCCATCCCGCTGCTGGTCATCGTTGCGGGATTCTCCCAGACCAGCGCGCTGGAAGGCGGCCTGCTGCTGCAACTCAACGGGGTGGCTGCCGTGCTCTTTGCAGTGGTGCTGCTGGGCGAACGCATCCGTTGGAAACAAGGGCTGGGGGTGCTGCTTCTGCTGCTGGGCGGCGTGCTGGTCGTCGTGGCCGGGGCCAATGGAGGCAGCAGCGGCAGCAATGTGGGCAACCTGCTCATCTTGATTGGGACGGTGGGCGTGGGCTTTGGCTACATTCCGGCCAAGCGGTTGGCCGCGCGCATCGACCCATTGTCGCTGAGCACGTGGCGGCTGCTGGTAGGCGCGGCGACGATTGCCCCGTTCACCGCCTTTCAACTGCTGACGGCGGCACACGGCGTGCTCTGGCAGCCGACGCTCGCCAATCTGGCGGTCCTTGGTCTCTACACCATCACGAACTTTTCGCTGGCTTACGCAGCCCAGCAAGGCGGGCTGCGCCTGCTGGAAGCCTGGCAAGTCGCGGCCATCAGCCAGACGGTTCCCCTCTTTTCGACCTTCTTTGCCATCCTCTTGCTGCACGAAAGCCTGACCCTCCTGCAAAGTGCGGGGGGCTTGCTGGCGATTGCTGGCGGCATCGTCGTCTCGCTGAACAACGAAACGCGAACGCCGCTGCCGGTGGCCGCCGTGGCAGCGCCCGAAGGGGCGGAGGCGCAGCAAGCGCCTTGCGGTGATTAGGCGCTGTGCTACAATATTCCCGGCAGGGCAGGCGCGTCCCTGGCATGGTGAAAGGCAGCAGCATTGATTGCGCGAGGTTCCTGGCGATGTTGCAAGTACGCAGACTGGAAAAAATCATCGAGCAGCGCACGGTGCTTTCCATCGAGCAGCTTGATGTCGCCCCCGGCGAGGTCCTGGGCGTCATTGGCCCCATCGGCAGCGGCAAAACGTTGCTTATCCGCCTGCTCGCCGGAATGGTCACGCCCAGCGGCGGCAGCGTCGTCTTTGACGGGCAAGACATGCATCACACTCCGGCGCTGCGGGCGCGTATGGGCTTGCTCTTTGAAGAAGATTTGCTGTACGAGCGCCATTCCGCGCAAAGCAATCTGGAGACCTACTGCCAGGTGCATGGCTTGCCGGGCAGCCGCGCCAAAGAGATGCTGACCCTGGTGGGGCTGAGTGACCAGGCAAAGACCAGCGCCAACAAACTGTCCATCCCAGCGCAGCGCCGCCTGGCCCTGGCGCGCGCCCTGCTGGCAGAGCCAGCCCTGCTGCTGCTCGATCAGCCGACGCTGCGCCTGGACCTGGATTCGCAGGCGTTGTTCGCCCGGTTGATTACCCAGGCAGCCAGCGCGGGCACGGTGGTGGTGCTGACCGACGAAGATATTTCCTGGGCCGGGAAGTGCTGCGCCCGCATCATCGAACTGGAGGATGGGCGCGTTGCCAGCAACTATCAGATTGAGGCGGCGCAGGGACCAGCCGCGCCTGAACGCCTCATCCCCTACAAAGTGCCTGCCCGCAAGGATGACCGCATCGTCCTGTATGACCCCGGCGATCTGCTCTATGCCACCAGCCGCGATGGCAAGACCATTCTGCGCACCGCCAGCGAAGAGGCCACCACAAATCTGACCCTGCAAGAACTGGAAGGCCGCCTGGTAGGGCGCGGCTTCTTCAAAGCGCACCGCGCCTATCTGGTCAACCTGCAACACATCAAAGCCGTCATCCAATACACACGCAACAGCTACACCCTCCAACTGGACGACAAGCAGGAAACGCTGGTGCCGCTGAGCAAACAATCCGAGAAGGAATTACAGGAACTGCTGGGATATTAGTCTGATAGATTCATGTTCCCTCTTGACAAAAACAAAATAGGCGTATATACTCTTAATCGTGGAGAAGCCAACAGACCAGCCGGAACGCGAGCGTATCGCCCAACTTGGCGCAAGCTGCGTGTGTAGCAATCTACGGCGCGCAGCGCGGGCGACCACCAATTATTATGATAGTCTGCTTGCGCAGATCAGCGACCTGCGCATCAGTCAGATCATTGTGCTGGTCATTCTCTATCTGACTGGCCCGCAGACCATCAACGAACTGGCCGAAAAGCTCGACCTGGACCGCACGACCCTGGGGCGCAATCTCAAGCCGCTGGCGCAGCAGGGTTTGCTGACCGTCGCGCCCGGCAGCGATCAGCGCACACGCATCGTGACGCTGGCAGCCGAAGGCGAACAAATGCTCTTGCGCGTGCTGCCATTTTGGGAGCAGGCACAGGCGCAGATGGTCGCCATCATTGGGCAAGAGCAGGTTCCGGCATTGCTGGCACAGTTAAGCAATGTAGCCGCGCGCATCCGGGATGCGTAATTTTTTTGCCCAGATAGGCGTATATACGCCTATCTGGCGGCGAGAAAGGCTCAGAAAAGGAGAACACTATATGGAATCCAAACCCGTCGCGCTCGTCACTGGGGCATCTTCAGGCATCGGCAAGGCAACAGCAGAACTGCTGGCGGCGCGCGGCTTCACTGTCTTTGGTGGCAGCCGCACCCCCGTACAGGGCAAACAATCCTATACGTGGTTGTCTCTGGATGTGCGTTCGGAAGAGTCCGTACAAGCAGCGGTCCAGTCGCTGCTTCAGCGGGCCGGGCGCATTGATGTGCTGGTCAACAACGCGGGCTATCCTCAGTTCGGGGCCATTGAAGAGACCAGCGTCGCTGACGCCCAGGCTCAGCTTGATACGAATCTGTTCGGCGTCATCCGCATGGTTCAGGCCGTGCTGCCCACCATGCGCCAGCAGGGCAGCGGGCGCATCATCAACATCAGTTCAATCGTCGGCCATGTCGCGCCGCCGTATGTCGGCATGTATGCCACCAGCAAATTCGCGCTGGAAGGGCTGAGCGAGTCCCTGCGCGAAGAGGTTCGCCAGTTCGGTATCACGGTCTCGCTCATCGAGCCAACGTTTGTCAAGACCTCAATTGAGGGTCAGAGGCCCACCAACCTGATCGCCGCCTATGCCGCCGGGCGGCAGGTGGCACAGCAAGGGCTGAACGAGGGCGTCAAGAACGGCATGGAACCGGACGTGGTTGCCAGGGCCGTGCTGCGCGCCGCCACAATGCAGCCACGCCTGCGCTATGCCGTAGGGCAGGATGGGAAAACGCTGATGCTGCTCAAGCGGCTGCTTCCAGAGGCCGCCTTTGACAGGGTAAGACGCCGAGTCTTCCGCAGTGGGAACGCCGTGCCCCAGCCGCAGAAGCAGCCACAGCACACCGCTGCCTCGAACTGAACCACAACAGCCGTTGCGGCCCATAGCGCTAGCTTGCCGCTGCAATAAACTGGCAAGCCAGCGCCAGCGCTCCGCGCTCTCAAGGGCGCGTCGCGTGCAGGATGATACCAGGCTGCACACCGCCCATGATATGCCGCAGCGTGACGATCTGAAAGCCCGCCTGCGTGACCGCGCGGGCCGTATCGCGGTTCCAATGGCAGCCGCCCGCCAGGCGCTTTGTCATGGGCGTGATCATATGCTGAACGCCCCGGTTGAAAGCGCCCTCGGCGCGCACATGCTCCACCAGCAGCAGCGTGCCGCCTGGCTTGAGCACGCGCCTGACCTCGCCCAGACTGCGTAAGGGATCGCTCACCGAGCAAAAGACCAGTGTTGCCATAGCGCTGTCAAAGGTTTCGTCGGCAAACGGCAGCGCTTCGGCGGTGGCCGCCGTCAGTGTGATCGGCACGGGCGCAGCCGCGCGGCGCGGTTCCGCGTAGCGCCGCATCGTCGCGTCAGGCTCAATCGCCTCCACGCGCTCCACCTGTCCCGGCAGATAAAACGCAAAGTTCAGCCCGGACCCCGCGCCCAGTTCCAGCACCACGCCCCGCGCCTGCTCAGCGACCTCGCGCCGGAACGGTTCCATAAAGCGTTTCGACGAACCCCGGCTGGAGGTCCAGTTAAAGAACTTACTGAAGAGCGGATGATTCACCGTCGGGACGGTCTTCGTCTCGCCGGAGGTGACTTGAGGCACTGCCTACCTTCGCTTTCTCCCAGGTTCTTGAGCGTGCGCCGGGCAATCGGCTCATCCTCCCAAAAGTCCTGCTTGCTGCCAAAAGCGACAAAAAGTCTTGACAATTGGTATCAAGCAAGGTATGCTTGCAACATCCTCAGCAATAGGAGTCTTGCCCGCGCAAACAGTTCAACATCTTTTCGTTGACAATTGAAGTATGGCTGATACGGACGGTGGCATAAACGCCGCCCGTACCAATAACCCCACTCCTGGATATAGGCCAGGAGTGAGGCTAGAGGGTATTGTACCATCGCACCCTCCAGCGGCTCTCCTGAGACCACTCGCCAGCATCTGGCGCAGGTTCGGGGGAGCCGCTTCGTTTGGGTCGCCGCAGCGTGCGACGGCCCAGCATTGGAGGTGTTTCGGATGCCTTTACCTTTCCGTCGTTCCTCTCGCCCTTCTCTCACCCGGCGCGCCTGGGAAGTGGAGGCCATGCTCGCGCCGCTGTCGCCCGTCGTGCGCGAGGTGCTGCGTCCCTGGCTGCTCAAACCGACCGATCTGCGCCGCTGGCCCCCACCGGAGACCTTCGAGGCGCGGCGCTGGCCCATCAGCCCTGAGGAGGCCGACGACCAGACCCGCCCGATCGCCAGCAAACTGCTGCGCGAGGAACTGCGCGCCATGCGCCAGACGTTGGACCTGCCGCCCGACGCGCTCAGCGGGCTGACGCGCAACGGTTTGCTGGCAGCGCATGGGCTGCGGCTGCGTCAGTTGGAACGCTGGCTCTGGCCCTTCTATGCCGCCCGCGAGATCACGCGCATGATTGCGTAACATGCAGCGATTCCAATCGCCGGGCGCTTGATTTGTCTATATGAGCGGTTGGCCGCAGCGGGGGCAGACTCGCGTGTGAGTCAGCACTAACTGACCGCAGCGCGGACACGTCTGAAAGGGGAGGCGATGTGCCCGATTCCCTCTTGTGCCGGAATCATCGCCGTCGAAAAGATCACTGTCACCGCTGCCACTGCCACTGCTATGGGAGTGGTCGCTCTTGGAATGGCTGCTCCCACTGCCACCTAGTGTTCCGATACGGCGAGGTTATAGTTCCTCCCTCCATTGTTATCCCAGACCCCGCTCTGGTTAAAGAAGGCCATATTGAGCGTGGAAATCGAAACGGGCAAGGTAACCTTTGCTCGCCAGGAGCCATCGCTCTCCCTGGTCATTGGTGTATCGGTGACACTGCCCCAGTTGTCGCCGCTCCAATGGACGGTCAGGGTATCTGCGCCTCTTAACAGCAATCCCTTTTTATAGGTAATGATGACTTCCTTCTGTTCCACCTGCATAGACGTACATTCTCCTCAACTGCCAGGCTGTGTGTGCAAAGCGATGAAAGCATCCTAAAGGCGTTTTGGACGTGTACTCTCCACTCCCCTATTGTGTGCTTTCTGTTTGAAGATACCATTAACCGTCAATATGCAGGGCTTCTGGTGATTTCGACAATGCTGTTCGCAATCACTAAAACTGAAGGCATACGTTTGCCAAAACGGCAAACGTATGCCTTCAGTCGCAACGCGGCTCATATGTCTAGCGGATAGTATGCATCGGCATGATTACATAGGTGTAATCGTCCGCGCCATCCGGTCGCACGACGCCCGGCTTCTGGGGCGATTCCAGTTCCAGCACGACCCTGGGCGTATCGATCACCGCCAACACATCCGTCAGATAGCGCACGTTGAACATGATGCGCAGGCCCTTGCCCTCAACCGCCGCGTTGACCACGCTGGTATTATCGCCCAGTTCCTCTGCCGTCGCCTGGAGCATGGCGGTGCCCGGCTCCACGCCTTCGGCCCGGCCTGGCTCAATTGTCAGGGTGACGATGTTGTTGCTGTCCTTGGCAAAGAGCGCCACCGATTTGGCGGCCTGGCGGAAATCGCCGGTATCCAGCACGGCGCGCATTTCGTGGCTCTGAGGCATGATGCGCTGATAGGCCGGGAACGCGCCGTCGATCAGCCGCGAAATCAGGTCCATGCCCTCGGAATGAAAGAGCACCTGGCTGCGATTAGGCGTAATCACCATCTGCACCACACCCTCAGCCGGAAGGATGCGCGCCAGTTCGGTCAATGTGCGCGCCGGAATGAGGATGTCGCCGACGGGGTGGCCGTTGGCGGCCAGATCGGCTGAGCGCACCGCCAGCCGATAGCTGTCTGCCGCGGCAAAGGTGATCTTGTCTTCGGCCACCTGCGCCAGCACGGCGGTAAAGACGGGGCGCGCCTCATCCGTCGCGGCGGCAAAGGCCACCTGCCCGATCATATCTTTGAGCGCGGCGGCATCCAGCAGCACTGGCGGCTCATCGCTGTCGGCGGTGGGGATGGTCGGGAACTCGCCCGCGTCCATGCCCTTGATGTTGGCCGCGCTGCGATTGCTCTTGACGCTGAGGGTATAGCTGCCCGATGGCAGATTCATCTCCACCGCGCCCTGTGGCAAACCGCCGACAAAATCAGTCAGCAGCCGCGCCGGAACCGTCACGGAGCCTTCTTCGGCCACCTGCGCGGGCACCCAGCAGGTGATGCCGATCTCCAGATTGGTCGCCGAAAGCCGCAGGCGATTGTCGTCCGTCGCGATCAGAATATTGGCGAGGGCGGGTAATGTGCTGCGCGTGGCGACGGCGTGGCTCACCACCGACAGCCCGCGACTAATATCAGATTGTTTACATGTCACTTTCATATGAATTGCCCCTCCCAGACCGTACTTTGTCTGTTCTCGTCTCCTCTAGCGAGTATACACCGCTGCTGCTTGATGAGCAAGAATGATGCCTCAGCCGCTAGCTATTCTTTTCGAGGGCAGCAAAAGCGGTTAGATTGGTCGAAGCAGAAAATCCCTACGGCTCCTCCAGACTACCATCCCCTTCATGCCAGGCGTGCAAACCCTCGCGTACGCCATAATAGACGATGACCAACGAGGCCAGCGGATCGGCCCACCACCAGCCAAACAGCGCGTTCAGGAGCAGGCCAACCAGGACCGCGCCAGCCAGGTAGGCATCAACCAGCGTTACCTTGCCCTCAGTCAGCAGCGTGGCATTCTTCAGGCCCGTTCCGGTGATACGCTTGCCCCAGGCCAGCGCCAGCATGGCAGCGAACGTGGCCGCCAGCCAGAGAATGCCTCCAACCGAAGTGGCCGGGCGCGTGCCGGTCAGCAAGACGACGAGCAACTGCGCCAAAATATAAAGCGCCAGGGCAAGGAAGGCCACGCCAATCAGCCGCAGCGCGCGCCGTTCGCGTTTCAGACTCACGCCGGATAATTGCCAGATGACTACCACCGAGGCGAAGATTTCAATCAGTGAATCCAGGCCAAAGCCCGCCAGCGCCACGGAACGCGCCGCCAGGGCCGCCAGGAGCACAATCACCACGCCCACTACATTCCAGCCCAGGGTCAGATATTCCAGCAGAAAGCCGCGCTTGAGGAGCGCAGCTTCAGGCGAGTGGAGCATCGGCAATCCTCGCTTCGATCAATCGCAGCAGCGGTTCAGGTCGCAGTAGAGGGCGTTGGAGGTGCAGGCGCAGTGGCCCTTGTGGCCGCTGTGCGCTCCGCTCTCGAACTGGATGGTGGTGTGGTCGATCTGATACTTTTGCAGCAGCATCTTGGAGATGCGGTCCAGAATCGGCGCGCTGCCGCTGGGCGGCAAATCATCGATCACCGCGTGGCACGACAGGGCGCGCACGCCCTTGGCGATGCTCCAGACGTGCAGGTCATGCACGCCGCGCACACCCTTCACGCCGCGCATATCGTTGACCAGCGTCGGTATGGAAACGCCGCGCGGCGTCGATTCCATCAAAATGCCCAGCGTCTCGCGTACCAACCGGTAGGCGCTCACCGAAATCAAGGCGGCAATGCCCACCGAAAGAATGGGGTCGGCCAGCGTCCATCTGGTCAGCAGGATAATCACGCCTGCCACCACGACGCCCACCGACGCGCCCACATCGCCCAGCACGTGCAAGAACGCGCCGCGCACGTTCAGATTATCTTTATCCGCGCCACGCAGCCCGAAGGCGATCAACAGATTGACACCGATGCCCACGGCAGCCGCCAGGAACATCACCACCGGCTGCACCGGCTCGGGATGCGTCAAGCGCTGCACCGCCTCCAGCAGAATGACGACAGCAATCGCAATCAAGGTGACGGCATTAGTCAGCGCGGCCAGAATGCCGACGCGCTGATAGCCAAAGGTATGGCGAGCGTTGGCAGGCCGGGCCATCTGGGCGCTGGCAAACCACGCCAGCCCCAGCGCAAAGAGGTCAGTAACGACATGCCCGGCGTCGCTGAGCACCGCCAGGCTGTTGCCGATCAAGCCACCGGCCACTTCTGCCGCCAGAATCAAAAAGGTCAGGAAAAAGGCCAGACGCAGCCGCCCGCGTGTCATCGAAGCAGCGTGGTCGTGCTGATGCCCTTCCTGGTGACTATGCGAATGAGTGTGCAGGGATAGGCGCGGGCGCTGCCCGTAGTCAGCATGGATTCTCTTGACAACCATGAGCTATACCTCCCTAACAGCGGAAGCTTCAGCCAGCGGCAAAGGAATGGGGGCGCGAGCGACAGGGGCCTGGTGCGCGGCATGCGCCAGCGCCTGTTGAAAGAGCGTCAGCACATGGCTATCTGCCAGGCGATAGGTGGCAACGCGCCCACGCTTTTCATAGGTGACCAGATGACGATCGCGCAGCACGCGCAGCACATGCGAGATGGTGCTGGCATCGCGGCCCAGCACCCGCGCCAGATCGGACACGTTCAACTGCCCGGCCATTGCCAGCGCGTTCAATACCGAAACGCGAGTGGGGTCGCCCAGCAGGGCAAACATGCTGGCAACCTCCCTCACCTGCTGTTCATCCGACGCCTGCGGCGTCTGGGCTTTTCCTATATGAGCTATCATAGTTCTATCACAGTCTTCTTGAGAGAAAATATCTGCATGACGATGCAGTAATGCTTCAAGCATAGTATACCATAGAAAACAAGAGGCGTCCATGCCGTCGCAGTGCTGCTGGCCCCTATTGTGCGAGCATTTTCACGCCGGAGTGTCTTTTGTGAGAAAGGAAACACATTCATCATGCAGCAGACCTCACCAATTGCCGCCAGCGGCACCCTCACCCTTGGCGGCGACCTGACCATCTATCGCCTGGGGTTTGGCGCGATGCGCCTTCCGGGAAGAGGTGTGTGGGGACCATCCGAAAACAAACAGGAGGCGCTGGCGGTGCTGCGGCGGGCCGTCGAGTTGGGTATCAATTTCATTGATACGGCTGACTCCTATGGCCCTGAAGTGAGCGAGCAGCTTATTGCCGAAGCGCTGCACCCCTATCCCAAGGGACTGGTGATTGCCACCAAGGGGGGCTTTCAGCGCCCAGGCCCAGACCAGTGGACGCCTGATGGCCGCCCTGAACATCTGCGCGAGGCGTTGGAAGGCAGTCTGAAGCGCCTGCGCCTGGAGCGCATCGATATCTACCAACTCCACACGCCCGACCCCAGGGTGCCGTTCGAGCGGTCCGTCGAGACGCTGGCCCAACTGCGAGAGGCCGGAAAAATCCGCCATATCGGGTTGTCGAACGTCGATGCCGATCAGCTTGCCCGCGCCCGGCGCATCGTGCCGATTGTCTCTGTCCAGAATCGCTACAACCTGGTTGATCGCTCCTCGGAAGACATGGTGAACCTCTGCGAGCGCGAGGGCCTGGCCTTCATTCCCTGGTTCCCGCTGGCCGCCGGAGCGTTGGCGCGGCCCGGTGGCACGCTGGACAAGATTGCCAGCGCGCACAAGGCCACGTCCCCCCAGATCGCGCTGGCCTGGCTCTTACAGCGGTCGCGCACCATGCTGCCCATTCCGGGCACGTCCAAAGTGAAGCACCTGGAAGAGAGCATAGCCGCCGCCGAGATTCATCTCAGCGAGCAAGAGTTTCAAGAGCTAGCCACGCTGCGTCCCGGCTGAAGGTTCTATGCAGCGCCGCGCCTCAAAGCGCTCGCCTACCGCGTCGGGGCCAAAAGGCTGAGGCCGTTGTATCGCCGTTTCGTGGGGCGTTAGGCAACGCGCAGAGAGCGCCGCTTGCAGCGATTGACTCGCTGCAAGCGGCGCTGCCTCTGCGTTCGGCGTGGACGTGCTGGCAAGCCCTTCCTCTTTTTGCACTGCCACTTGACGGGAACTTGCTTTCAGGGTACACTTTCTGCTGGCATTCAGGGACCACCAGGCCACCATAGCGGAAGGGGGACTTGGTATGACCTATCTCGTCGGCCAGCAAATGGGCAATTACCGGCTGACTCGTCTCTTAGGGCGTGGTGGCTTCGCTGAGGTCTACCTGGGCCAACACCTCTATGTCCCCGGCACGCGGGCTGCCATCAAAGTGCTGAACGAGCGCTTTACGGATACAGAGCTTCAACAATTCTGCAACGAAGTCAGCACGATCTTTCGTCTGGTCCATCCGTTGATTGTGCGGGTGCTGGATTTTGGCATCGAAGGGCGCATGCCCTTTCTGGTGATGGACTACGCGCCCAGCGGGACGCTGCGTCACCTGCATCCAGAAGGCACGCGCGTGCCATTGGAGACGACCCTACGCTATGTCAAGCAGATCGCCGAGGCATTACAATACGCCCACGCGGAAAAGGTGATTCATCGGGACATCAAGCCGGAGAACCTGTTGATCGGCAGCCAGCGTCAAATCTTGCTCAGCGACTTTGGCATCGCCGTCAGAGCGCACGGGCCGATCTCGCAAACACCCCAGAACATCAGCGGCACCGCGTATTATATGGCCCCCGAACAATGCACCGGCAACGCTTGCCAGAAAAGCGACCAATATTCTCTTGCCGTGGTCGTCTACGAATGGCTCGGGGGTGAGCTGCCATTCCCCGGCAATAATCCGTTCAACGTTGCGCTTCAGCATATCCAGTCCCCGCCGCCGCCCTTGCGCGCGAAGATGCCCAGCCTTTCTCCAGCCGTAGAGCAGGTGGTCATGAAAGCGCTGGCGAAGGACCCACAAAGCCGTTTTTCCAGCGTACAAGCCTTCGCTGCCGCATTGGAAGCGGCAAGCCAGGAGACACAACAAGAAATCGTCCTCATGTTGCCCTCTTCCCCATCTGCATCAACAGAGCCACCAACGACGGCAGAGGGCCTGCTGCCGGAGGTCCCGGCATCGAAACCCGCGCCTCTGCCCGCGTCCTCGCTGGCGCAGCAAACAGTTCCAATGCGTCTCCGGCGAGGGCATTCAGTCATAGACAAAGATGTCTTTCGCTATTACCTTGGAGGGCTGGTCTTCGTGGTCATTGGCATCGTTGCGCTGTTTCAAGGGACTGGTCATGCCTTCGGGACGCTCTGGTTTGTCGGCATCTTCGCCATCATCGTTGGCTGCGCGATTTGCATCGCGTCTTTCCTGTTTTCTTAGAAACGGCAAGAATAGCACACTAGTTCTATATGCAAGAGCGAAACAGGAAAGAATCCACAAGGAGGAAGCCCCATGAGAACAGTCACATCCAAAGACGGCACTTCCATCGCGTTCGATCAGTCGGGCCAGGGGCCAGCGCTCATCATTGTGACCGGAGGGACCGCCACGCGCGGGGCAGCGGTGTCACTGGCCGCAGTCCTGGCATCTCATTTCACCGTGTTTGTCCATGATCGGCGAGGCCGGGGCGACAGCGGCGACACCGCGCCTTATGCTGTCGAGCGCGAGGTCGAAGACATCGAGGCGCTGATCGACGAGGCGGGTGGCACAGCGTTTGTATTCGGGCATTCCTCCGGCGCGGTGCTGGCCCTGGAGGCCGCGCGTCTGCTCCCCAACAAAATCACAAAGCTGGCACTGTACGAGCCGCCCTTCATTCTTGACGACAGCCGCCCGCCAGTACCCCAGGATTATGTCCCACATCTCAGCAAACTTATAGCGGAGAATCGCCGGAGCGAAGCCGTCGAATCCTTCTTCAGCGATGCGATACTCATGCCTCCTGAGGTACTGGCCCAGATGCGCAGTTCGCCTATGTGGCCGCAGCTTGAGGCAGTGGCTCCGACAATCGCCTACGACTGCACGATCATGGGCGATACGATGAGCGGCAATCCGGCGACCATCAAGAAATGGGCCGGTGTGTCCACGCGCACGCTCGTCATGGTCGGCGGTGCAAGCCCCACGTTTTTCCATACCGGAACACGAGCGCTGGCCGACATGCTTCCGCATGCCGAGTATCGCACCCTGGAAGGGCAAAGCCACGGCCCGGCTAATGACCTGCTGGTCCCGACGTTGCAAGCGTTCTTCCTGTAATCTACTCGGCGCGCAGCGCCTCCACCACCGAATGCCGCGCGGCGCTGCGCGCGGGCAGCGCCGCGCCCAGCAGCGCCGCGACGGTGCCGCCCAGCGCCAGCAGCGGCAGGATGGTCACGTTGGCGAACGCACCGGTATAGAACGAGGGTGGCAGCGGGTCGCCAATGGCATTGGTCGTCAGGTCCAGCAAGGTATGATGCAGCCAGATGCCCAGCGGAATGCCCAGTACGCCGCCCAGCAGGCCCAGCACGCAGGCAGAAGAGACGACCATGCCCACGACCTGGCCGGGCGTCATGCCCAGCGCCTTCAACGTGGCAATATCTTGCGTGCGCTCGCGGGTGTTCAGCAGCACCGTGTTGAAGACGCCAGCAATGGCAATCGCGCCCAGCACCACTGCCAGCACCGCGATCACTGCATCGGCAATGGCGATGAGCGCAGGCGTGCCCGCAGCCCGCGCCTGCACGCTCAGGAAGTCGGGCGCGCTGGCGCTGACGCGGCGCGCGTAGGCTTGCAGGTCGGCCCCTGGATGCAGCGTCACGGTGTAGGTGTCCGGCTGCGCGTCAGGGATGGCCTCCAGATAGCTCGACCAATCGAAGCGCACCTTGCGCCCAAAGTTATCGGTGTCATAATAGATGCCGACCAGACGCAGGCGCAGCGGGTGATTCGCCAGGGTCGCTGTGAAGGTATCGCCCACCTTCAGATGCGCTTCCTGCACAAATGCCTGGCCGCCAACCGCTTCCCCTGGCCCGGAAAACCAGCGCCCAGCAGACAGAAGATAGCCTTCTGCCGCCGAATCGCCGCGCATTGCCTGCGCGTTGACCGGGCTATCCAGGCCCGGCACGGCAACCGACGTGAAGGCCGAGGCGACGATGCGCGCTGTCTCCGGCTGCGCCTGCAACGTTTGCATCACCTGGCTGTCGGGATAGGCCCCAAAGCGGGTGACGGTGATGTCGGCCTGGTTGAAGAAGCCCGGCGTGGTGACGACCTGTTGAAATGACGCTTGCAGACCAAAGGCAAAGGTCAGCGTTGCCACCGCGACCAGCACTGTCAGCGCCGTCAGCAGCCCACGCAGCGGGCGCGCAAAGGCATCGCCCGCGCCCAGACTGAGCGCGCGCGGCAGACGCAAGCGCTGCAACAGCGCGGCCAGCCAACTGCGCCGCTGCGGGCCGGGCGCGGTCCCTTTGGTGATGGCGGCAACAGGCTTGAGCAATCCGGCGCGCAAGGCGGGCAGCGCGGCAAACATGCTCACCACCAGCAAGATGCCGATGCCGGTCAGCAGCGCGGGAAGCGGCGAAAGCAGTGTCGTGGCCGAGAGGTCGAGCGCCTGATAGCTTGAGGAAAGGACGGGAATGCTGCCCAGCGCGCCCAACGGCACGCCAACGATCACGCCCGCCAGTGCGGGCACAAGCATCTGCCCCACGAAGGTCAGCACCACCTGGCCGGGTGTAAAGCCCAGCGCCTTGATGACGCCGATTTCGCGATAACTTGCCAGCACCGCGCCAGTCACGACGTTGGCGATAATCAAGGCCACCGCGCCCAGCGCGAAGGCGGCAAAGGCCAGCAGCGAGCCTAGAATAATGGTGCTGTTCAGCGTAAAGATTTGCTTGACCACCAGATAAGACAGGGTGTTGGCGATGGCGTGCGGCGGCGCGGCTGCCGTAATCTCCTGCACGCCGCGCTGTATGTCGGCATCGGTGGCGGCCTGGCGGAAGCGATAGAGCATGATATAATCGGGCTTGTCGCCCGGCGCGAGCAGCCCCGCCACCTGATCGGGCGTCACCCAGGCATATTGGGGCGACTGAAGCGAGGCATCGGCCTCATCGATGTCAACGACCTCGCCCACCAGCGTCAGCGTCGGCTTATCCAGTCGGCTGATCGAGATGAGCCGATCACCAACGGCCAGCCCCGATTCCTCTGCAAACGAGCGCGTCAGCACGATCTCGCCTGGCTGTGTGGCCCAGCGCCCGGCCACCAGATGCAAGCGGTCAACCGGGCCGCCGGGGTCAGGGCGACCCACCACGCGCAAATAGGCTTTGGCGGTGCCAAAGGCGAAAGGCAGAATGCTGGAGGGCCACGGGCCAGCGCTGGCGGTCACATCGGGGGCGCGCGTCGTCGGGACCAGTTCGTCTACATTCGCCAGCGTGTTGTGAAAGAGCACCTGCACATGCGCGCCCGCGTTCTGCTCGAAGGCGTTGTCGAAGGGCGACGATGCCCCACTGAGAATCTCGATGCCCAGTGTGCCGACGCCCGCCGTCAGAGTGACGATGATGAAGATCACGATAGCTTGCAGACGTCGGCGGCGCAGGTCGCCCAGGATTTTGGTTAGCAGCGCGTTCATTGCCCGGCCTCCTTTACATCAAGCCGCATCAGATCGGCGGCGCTGCGCCCGCTGGAGGGCTGCAACCTGGCGTCATCGACGACGCACCCATCGCGCAGGGCTATCACTCGCGCGGCATAGGCGGCGGCCAGTTTGGCATCGTGCGTCACCAGCACGACGGTCTGGCCGCCGCGATTCAGTTCGGCCAGCACCTCCATCACCTGCTCGCCAGAGCGGCTATCCAGCGCGCCGGTGGGTTCGTCGGCCAGCAGCACTGCCGGGCGGTTCACCAGCGCGCGGGCAATTGCCACGCGCTGGCGCTGCCCACCGGAAAGCCGCGCAGGGTAGTCGTTGGCCTTTTCGGCGATGCCCAACTGACCGAGCAGTTCACGCGCCCGCGAACGCGCCGCTGAGGTCTTCATTCCGGCAAGCTGCGCGGGCAGCAGGATGTTATCCAGCACGGAAAGCTGATTCAACAGATAAAAGAACTGGAAGATGAACCCCAACCGCTGCCGCCGATAGCGCGCCAGCGCCGCTTCGCTCAGGCTGCCCACATTGACCCCATCCACCGTAATCACGCCTTTTGAGGGGCGGTCCAGCCCGGCAATCAGATTGAGCAGCGTCGATTTGCCGCTGCCGGATGGCCCCATAATCGCGGCGAACTGGCCGGAGGGGATGCTCAACGACACCTCGGCCAGACCAATCTGCATGCCGCCGCCATCATAGGTTTTGGTGACCTCGCTCAGTTCAATCAATGTGCTCATTCAGCGTTCCCTTCTGCTTCTGGCCTCACGTTGGCAAGTTCCTCCACGCAGGCATCCAGCCATTTCATATCCGCCTCGGTATGGAGTATGGCCCCTTTGGTCAACAGCACCAGATCGACGCGACCATCCTGGCGCGCCTGCCGTTCCAGCGCCGCCAGATCGCGCAAGCGCTGAAGGTAGACGCGCTGCTGGCGGGCGATAAAGACCGCGACATTGCCCTTTGCCAGCCGCCGCAAGAGCAGCAGCTTGAGAAAGAGAGCGTCGCGCAGATAGGCTGGCTCGGTTTCTGGCTCGGTCAGCCACGCCTCAAGCTGCGTTCGCCCGGGGGCGGTCAGCGTGTAGGCCAGCTTGCCGCGATCACCGCGCTCGCCCACCGCCTCGATCAAGCCGTCGCGCTCCAGGCGCTGAAGCGTGCTATATACCTGGCCGATGTTGACCTCCCAGGCGCGTCCCAGCAGCGCCTCGAAGCGGCTCTTGATCTGGTAGCCGTGCAGCGGCTCCTCTGCGAGCAAACCCAGGATTCCATACCGCAAGGACATGCCTGTTGTGCCTCTTTCGTTCTGTATACTCTGTTAGTATACATACTACGTATGTATTCGAAGAAAGTTACAAATCCCTACCAGTGGAGTATTGACCGCTTATTGCGCTCCGTTCCTGCTCTTGCACTCTTTTTTTACTAGTGAGAGAAGCTGCTCCCAAAATTGCCCTATTGTAATTTCAGCGCAAGTATGTTAAGACTTCTCTCAGTGGTTGGTTCTGGCGACATAGTGAAAGTTTTTTTACACAAAGGAGTCTTGTCGGATGGCACTGAAGACCCTCTTGACCTGGCGCAGGCGCGCCCTCCTGGCTGTTCTGGCAACGCCAGGCATCCTCATCGCCCTGGTGTTCTCCCTCGCCTTCTCCGCGCTTCCCGCCCTGGCAGCCACAACGACCATCAGCACCGATCCCTTCACGCAAGCCACCTGCGCCGCCTCGACCACCACCAACCACCATACCGAAGTCGAACCAGATAGTTATTCGAGTGGCTCGACCATTGTCGCCGCCTACCAGGTAGGCCGCGTCTTCGATGGCGGCGCCTGTGCCATCGGCTTTGCCACCTCGACCAACAATGGCTCGACCTGGACGACCGGCCTCTTGCCCAACATCACCCGCTGGACCTCCTCCCAGGGCGTCGCCAACGGCCCCTATGATCGCGCGACGGACGCCGCCGTTGCCTTTGATGCCAAGCACAACGCCTGGATGATCTCCTCGCTGGCCCTCACCCAAACGGGGGGTGTGAAAGGCGTGGCGGTGCTGACCAGCATCTCCTCCGATGGCGGCTTCACCTGGAGCGCGCCCGCCATCGTCGCCAGCGTCACCGGCAACCAGAGCTTTGACAAGAACTGGATTGTCTGCGACGACACCGCCAGCAGCCCCTTCTACGGCCACTGCTACACCGAGTGGGACGACAATGGCAATGGCAACCTGCTCAAGATGAGCACCTCCAGCAATGGCGGCACGGCCTGGAGCACAGCGGCCACCAACGGCGATGGCGTCATCGGCGGCCAGCCCGTCGTGCGGCCCGATGGCACGGTGATTGTGCCCATCGACAACGCCAATGAGAGCGCGCTGGGCGCCTTCAACTCCACCAATGGCGGAGCCAGTTGGAGCGGCATCACCACCATCACCACCCTGCGCCATCATACGGTGGCCGGCAGCCTGCGCGAAGGGCCGCTGCCTTCCGCTGAGATCGACGGCGCCGGCACGGTCTACATCGCCTGGGCCGACAGCCGCTTCCGCAGCCGGGGCGCGGTCAACGATATCGTCCTGGTGCATTCAACCAATGCCACCGGCACCACCTGGTCCGCGATCACCCGCGTGCCCATTGACGCCACCAACAGCGGCATCGATCACTTCATCCCTGGCCTAGCCGTCAACAAGGCGACCTCTGGCAGCAGCGCCCAACTGGGCCTGACCTACTACTTCTACCCGGCGGGCAGCACCCAGTTGAGTGTCGGCTTCACCTCCTCCACGAACGCGGGCAGCACCTGGAGCACGCCGCAGACCCTCGCCAGCGGCATGCCTACGACCTGGGCCGCCACCACCAGCCAGGGCCGCATGGTCGGCGACTACATCTCTACCTCCTACGGCTCGGATAACCTGGCCCACGGCGTCTTTGGCACGGCCAGCGCGCCCACCACCGGCAGCAGCACCAGTTGCTCGACCACCGCCCTGGATAACTGCGTGGCCCCCATCAGCACCTTTGTCACCGGGCTGGCTGCCAGTGGGGCGCGCTCCTCGGCAGGAGATCACGTCCTGACGGCTGCACCGGCGTTCAGCACCCGGCACAATCATCTCTGGGACCCCCATCAGGAGGACCCCGACTTCTAAGCGCGCAGCAGCGCCTCGCGATGACATGGGACGCTAATCTCTGCGAACATTGAGTCTTGTTGTTTGTTGTGTGAGTTGTACAGAAGTGCTGAACGCTGGACCAACCACCCGTGTTTGAGCGCAGTGTCTTTAGGAGGGAGCGGAGCCGAAAGGTCTTTCGGCTCCGCTCCCTCGCTGTTCTGGCCTCAGCAATGCCCACGCCAGAGACGCGGAAGCTTCCGGCGTGGCTGAACCGTGCTGGTCCGAATGTTGCGCAGAAGGCGCGCTGTCCGTTTATATGGCAGGGGAGTCTTTCACAGGAGGGAAGAGCGCATGCGCGAGACAAAAGAGCCAGGCAAGGCAGACGAGTTGACGCCTGCAACTGAGCCGAATGAGCGTCCCAGGCCGGGCAGCCGCGCGGCTTCGGGCGCGCTGCGCCATCCCAAACGAGTGAGCGCGCGCCGCGAACGCACGGTGATCTGGACGGCCAGCGTGATTGGCGCGGTGGCGGGGGTTGTGCTGCTCGCTTCGCTGCTGGGTCGTTTCTTCCTGACGCAGAACGGCACGCTCGCACCAACGCCTGCCGTCCAGCTAGGCATCACGCCCGTGCTCACCTATCCTGTGCGCCACAGCGAGCCGATTGAACTGCGCAATATGGACCGGGCAGTCGACGCCTATATCAGACAGATGTCGCTGGATGACGAACTGGGCCAGATGATTCAGGTGCAATTTACAGGGCCAGGTCTGGCCCCAGGTTCAGCGCCGACCATCCCGTCGTACTGGCTGCCCGAACTGGAGAAGGTGCATGTCGGCTCGATTATTCTCTATTGGTACAACATCCAGAGCATTCCCCAGGTGCAGGCATTGACCAAAAGCCTGCAATCCCAGGCTATCGCGCATGATATTCCCTTGTTGATTGGCACCGATGAGGAAGGCGGCCAGGTCGATTACCTGGCTGGTCTCTATGGCTCCGGTCCCAGCGAGTGGTCGCTGGGCGGCTATGGCAACGCGGCAAAAGCCAATCCCCAGGCGGCTTACAATTGGGGAAAGCTGGACGGTCAGCATCTGAAAGCGCTGGGCATTAACGCCGATTTTGCTCCAGTCGTCGATGTGCGCACGACGCCCAATCCCAGCATCGAAGATCGCATGTATGCCACCGACCCAACCACAGTGACGACGCTATCCGGGTCCTTCATCGATGGCCTGCACTCGCAGGGCATCCCCGATACATTGAAGCACTGGCCGGGCATTGGCTGGTCGTCGGTGGATGCGCACGAAGCGCTGCCGGTCTCCAATCGCAGCCTTGCCACGCTGGAAAGTGTCGATTGGGCGCCCTACAAGGCGCTGCTCGCCAGCGGGCGCGTCGATATGATTATGCCGACGCATGTGCTGCTGACCCAGGTGGACCCGAACATGCCCTCTTCGCTTTCGCCGATTCTCCTCGATGGCATCTTGCGCCAGCAGCTTGGCTATCAAGGCGTTTTGATTACCGACGCACTCTACATGGGCGCGCTGACCTCGCGCTACAGCATGGCGCAGTCGGCAGTGCTGGCGGTGGAAGCGGGCGAAGACATCCTGTCCAGCTTCTATGACCCCGGACAGGTGGACCAGGTGATGGCAGCGCTGCACCAGGCCATTGACAGCGGCAAAATCACCAAGGCCCGCATCGATCTGTCGGTCAAGCGCATTCTGGAACTGAAGATGAAATACGGTATCTGGACGCCGCCAAACTATAACGGCTAGCTCACATCGGGAATGCACGCATAAAAGCGTAACTGAAGCTGCATCGTTTCGGGATGGTGTTTGCCCTCGGCAACGCACACCGTCTGGTTCAGCCAGTGATAACGTGGGTCTTCCGCTTCAAAGAATGCGGCCAGCACAGAAATCCCCTGCCCAAGTCCTGCACCTGGCCGCGTGCGGCCTTGCCAGGCACAAATAATTTCGCTCCCTTCTTCGGTGGTAATCACTACGTGCGCGTCCAGCGCGAGCGTTCCATCGCTGCGCCGCCGGGGATGGTGCGACCAGCGCGCGGTTCCCGATACCTCATTGCCCGACACGACACCGGTTCCAAAGGCCAACCCGCCGCCCTCCAGGCTTTCATAGGGCTGCACCAGCGTGAAAACGCCTTGATAGGCCAGTTCCATATCACACACATGCTCCAGACGCATGGCGTGGTCTCCTTCTCTGGCAGAATGGCGCATCCGGCGCTTGCCGGGGATGAAGCGCTTCCTGCGTGCGCGCTCATCCTACGCTGCTGGCAGACTCAGCAACAGATACAAGCGATACAGCAGGTGATACTGGGAAACAATACCTTTCGGGTTGATCGATACTGCGCATCAGGTGTATGATGGGCAAATAGGCAGGTTTGGTGGTTGGCAAGGGAGAGAGACCTTATGGATGCCGCATCATCCGAATCTTTTGGCCGATTGCTCAAGCAGTATCGACGCAGCGCCGAACTGACCCAGGAGGCCCTGGCAGAGCGAGCGGGCTACAGCGCAGTGTATCTGCGCAAGCTGGAGCGCGGCGAACGTCTGCCGCTGGCCTTCACCGTGGAAGCCCTGGCCGACGCGCTGCAACTCGCGCCCCCTGAGCGCGACAGGCTGCTGGCTGCGGCGCGCCTTGCTCCCACAACCCGCCCGACGCGCCAGCCTGCCGCAGCGCTCGCTGGCGACACATTGTCGCCGCTGGTGGGGCGCATCCCTGAACTGCGTGTGCTGCAACAGCACCTGGATGGAGACGGGCCGCCGCTGCTGCTGCTGGCGGGTGAGCCAGGGATTGGCAAAACGCGCCTCTTGCAAGAGGCTGCGCGTTGGGGCCGAGAGCAGGGACGCAGCGTCTTGCAGGGCGGCTGCCACCGCCGCAGCGGCCAGGAACCATACGCCCCCTTTGTCGATACGCTGGCGCGCGCCGTCGCCCAGCGCCCGGCCAACGAGCAGGCGGAGGCGCTTGAGGGCTGCGCCTGGCTGGTGCGGCTCTTGCCAGAGCTTGCGGAAGAAACGCTCCCGGCCTTGCCCACCTGGACACTGGCGCCCACGCAGGAGCGCCGTTTGATGTTTGGCGCGGTCGGGCGGTTCCTGGCAAACGTGGCTGGCCCTGCCGGAACCTTGCTGCTGCTGGATGATTTGCAGTGGGCAGGCGTCGATGCCCTGGACTTGCTGGCAAGCCTGGTGCGTGCGGCCTCCGATCACTCCCTGCGCGTCGTTGGCGCGTATCGTTTGACCGAGACGAGTTCCACAGACCCGCTGGGAACGCTGCTGGTTGATCTGGCGCGCGAAGGACTGGCAGCGCGTGTCGAGCTTGGCCCGCTCAACGCGCCAGAGGCCACTACGCTGCTGGAACGCCTGCTGGCAGGCACCGAGCCAGAGCAGCAGATGAGGCTTACCGAGCAGGTGCTGCACCGCGCGGGCGGCGTCCCCTACTTCCTGGTAAGCTGCGCGCAAGAACTGCGCACGGGCGCAGGCGTATCGCAGGCGCAGCCAACCGGCGCGCCGGAACGCCTCATCCCCTGGAATGTGGCCGAAAGCATTCGCCAGCGCGTGGCGCTATTGCCGGAAGCCGCCCAGTATCTGCTGGGGGCAGCGGCAGTGGTGGGCCGCGAGATAAATCGGGCAGTGCTGCTGACGCTGGCCGCGCCGTTGGAATGGAGCCAGCGCGAAATCCTGGCCGCGCTGGACGTGGTTTGCCAGGCACGCCTGTTGACGGAAACGGGAGAGCGCTACACCTTTGCCCATGACTTGATTCGCGAGGTCATCGGCAGAGATTTGAGCGCGGCGCGGCAGGCAACATTACACCAGCAAGTCGCCGAGGCGCTGGAACAGCAGCCCGGCGAGCCACCCGTCGAGGTGCTGGCGCATCACTATCGCCAGGCCGGTCGGCTGGAAAAGGCCATCAGTTATCTGGAGCGTTCAGCCGCCCGTGCGCAGGCGATGTACGCTCACTCCGAAGCCGAGCATTTCTATCGGGAACTGCTGGAGTGCCTGAAGCAGCTTGGGCGGCGCGCTGAAGCGCTCGCCGTTCAAGAGAAATTGGCGCTGATGCTGGAAGCGCAGGCGCGCTATGGCGAGGCGATTGATCTGCTGGAGGAGCCGCTGGCCCACTATCGCGCAACCCAGGATATGGAGGGGCAGGCGCGCATCATGGGGCAGATCGGACGCTTGCAAGCGGCGCGCGGCACCTCGGAGGCAGGCATCGCGCTGATCGAACCCTGGCTGGCATCCTCTGATTTGCAGATGCTCTCGCCCGAGAGCCAGGGCGGCCTCTATACGACGCTGAATTACCTCTTTCAGAACTGCGGGCGCTTTTCCGATGCGTTGAAGATGGCAGAGCAGGCGGTTGCCCTGGCACAACAGACAAAAGATCAACGGCTCCTGGGCATGGCTTCCTGGCACCTGGGCCGCAGCTTGATGCTGCTGAACCGTCATACCGACGCGCTGCCCCATCTGGAAACTGCGCTGCCGCTGGTCGAGCGGGCTGAAGACTTACGCAGCCTCTATTACGTCCTGCTGAACCTCAACCTGACCTGTGAGATACTAGGCGACCTGTACGCTGCCAGAGGCTACAATGAGCGAGCCAGGCTGCTGGCCGAGCAGATGGGCGATCCAGTGATGCTGGCGCATGTGCTCAATACGCAGGGCCATAATGCCTTTCTGCTGGGCGAGTGGCGGCAGGCACGCGAGGCGTTTGAGCATTCTGTGCTGCTCTTTCGCCAGGCAGGCGCGCCCTGGGGGAGTGCGTATCCGCTGGCAAACCTGGGATTGCTGTCGATGACTGAGGGCCGGTGGGAGGCAGCGGCTCCATATGTCGAGGAGGCGACCGCGCTGGCCGAACGCAGCCAATCGCTGCAAGTGCTGCGCTACATTCAAGATTTCCTGGCGGAGCGAGAACTGGTCCTTGGGCAACCGCGTGCAGCCCTCAAGCGCCTGATGCCTCTGCTGAAGAGTCACGACGACCCGGAGACCGGCCTGATCGGGGTGCAGACCATGCTGGCCTGGGCGCATCTGGAACTGGGCCAGCGCGACGAGGCCCAGCGCTTTCTGAAGCGTGTGCTTGCCAGAACTACTGACCAGGGACTGCGACTGATACAGGTGGATGTGCTGCCGGTGCAGGCCAGGCTGGCTGCGCACAGCGGCAGATGGCAGGAAGCCGAGCGCACGCTGGAAGAAGCGCTGGCCCTGGCGCGCGGCGCGTCCTATCCCTATGCCGAAGCTAAAGCGCTGTATGCCGCCGGGCTGATCGCGCGCCAGCAAGGGCAAAGCGCCCAGGCGCGCGACCGACTGACCGAGGCTCTGACTATCCTCAACCGCCTGGGCGAACGGCTCTATGCCGCGCAGGTGGAATGCGCGCTGGCCCAATTGGACCCATCAGCTACACCGCAGTAGGCCACTTTCCGGTTGTAACCGTCTGCGATAGAATAGTCAGGCAGAGGCTCATCTGTATGTACAAAATCAACCACCCTTGTAGTATCTGAGAAGAAAGAGCGTATTATGAAGCTTCCGCTCCCCAATGGCTGGCAACCGCTGCTGGCCTATGAACTGGAAAAACCGTACTTCAAGAAGCTGCAAGCGTTCGTCGATGAGGAACGCCGCACCCAGAAGGTTTTTCCGCCAGAGGAAGATGTCTTTTCTGCGCTGGAACTGACGCCCTACGACCATGTGAACGTCTTCCTGGTCGGCCAGGACCCCTACCACGATGATAACCAGGCGCATGGGTTGTGCTTTTCGGTGCGGCCAGGCATCAAGCCGCCGCCATCGCTGGCGAATATGTTTATCGAACTGCGCAACGATGTCGGCTGTCGCATCCCCAACAACGGTTATCTGGTTCCCTGGGCCAAACAGGGCATCTTGATGCTCAACACCGTGCTGACCGTGCGCGCGCATCAGCCAAACTCGCACAAGGGGCAGGGCTGGGAAATCTTCACTGATGAGATCATTCGCAAAGTCAACGCGAAAACCGAGCCGGTGGTCTTTGTCCTGTGGGGCGCGCCCGCGCAGAAGAAAATGGCGCTGATCGACACCACACGCCACACCATCGTCAAGTCGGCCCATCCTTCGCCGCTTTCGGCGCGCAATGGCTTCTTTGGCAGCAAGCCTTTCTCGCAAATCAACGCGGCCCTGCGCGCCGCTGGCAAGCCCGAAATCGAGTGGCAGCTTCCTGATTTATAAGAGTCAGCCTGCTAGCAGCGCACCAGCTTTCGTAGCGCCGCCTTCCAGGCGGCCAACGTTTAGCCAGGCCTGCCGTGCCCCCTTGTGGAGGAAGGCGGCGCTACGAAAGGCAGCGCTCCAAGCGAGAGCGGCTATAAGACTGCGGCAACCTTTTGCCTGCTGGCGGCGCGCCCCAAGACCTGGGCCACAATGGAGGGTTGGAAAAGCACGCTGGGCGGCTTGAGCAGGTGCGCCACCTCGATGAACGTCTGATAGACCTGGCGGTTATCCTGCGCCAGCGCCCGCACGGCATCGCCATAACGCCAGGAGAGCCGCGCTTTGCGATCAGCCTGACCACCTTCAGTTTCTTCGTAGCGGAAATCCGCGCCAACCGCCAACTGCCAGGGCGTGGCGGTCAGCCTGCCGAGCGCTTTCTGGAAACGCCGCGATACGCCGGTCAGATCGTCGCCAGAGCGCTCGCGCAGCGTTTGCGCCAGCATCTCAGCGCCAAGAGCGGCCACACTCATGCCCTGCCCATAAAGTGGAATTGCGGGTAAAATCTTGTGTCCAGTTTTCAAGATGCCTCCTCTGTAGAGGGCTGACCATCTATTTATCTCAAAAAATGTTCAGCTTGAACGTGTCCAGTTATTTTTGCGTAGAAAGGGGATTTTTAGTGAACGTTCACGATATTTCTTCAACAACGAAGTGGGTACAAGTTGGGTTTCGCGCTTGATACCAGCCATCCTGATTCCGCTGTGAAAGCACGTGTTCGTTGTGATTTCTTCCGTAACTGTAGAATAGAAAAAATGGAGCTGCCGCCTTTCTCTATCGGACACGAGGCCTCAATTGAGCAGTTCCGAAGGATGGCACCTAACCCCGGAAAATTCCAACGTAACTCCAGAAAAAGTCCTGATTTCCAGCATAACTCTGGAAAACGTCCCATGGGTCATGTGAGTAAAGGTTCGAAGCATTTCGGTGGCAAAGAGCGCGATGCTTTTTTAGCAGATTCGTCTTGCCTGCGCGATGCGTCCCAAAGATTGACAGGCCGGAGCGCAACGTCAAGTCCAGCGCTTCATCATTGCGAAAGTTGGTTAAACGCAAGCGTTGCAGTTCCATACTGCCCTATCTAACGCCTTTTGTGAGTAGATGCCCAGAGCGGCCAGCAGAGGCAGGCTACTCTAAGAAATAACCTGGAAGGTGATGCTGGCCACAGCGTTCCCCTGCTCATCATCTACTTCCCATTTGTAGATGCCGGTCTGAGTGATTGTCGTGCTGTCTGTCACCTGGACACCTGTTACTGTTCCGTTTGGTGTGTTAAAAATTCCGATAGAAAAGCTGCCAGAAGAACCGCCTAGGTCCAGGGTTTCTCCAGTTGAGACGGTATCAGCTTGTTTGAGTGCTGTACCCAAGAAAAGCTTTACTGGAACACTGGGCAAGCTCGTATCACCGAGAATGAACGTCACATAGACCATATCGCCAACATGGAACGTATCACTCCCAGAAGTGGCTGGGGAAAAGTCGGCACTAGTTCCCACCTGAATATATGGAACAGCCTGGCTGGTCACAACAGCCTGGTGAAAGGAAAGCGACCAGGCAACCAGTGCTACTATCAGAATCAAGCCTATGACTCCTCCTGCGATTCCCAACCCAATTCGATCTCCCTTGGATAAACCTCGCTGGGTCAGAGCAGGCGTCATCATCACGCCGGGAGGCGCCGCCGCAGACTGGGCGGCTACTCCGTTCGTTGGGACATGAGATGTGCTGGAACCGGCCAACATTCGGTGGGCGGATGGGGTCAGTGAAGCAGGCACAACCTTCGACTGGGCCGCAAGCGTATCACTGATACGTTGAAGCTCTTGACCAATGGCATGAATATCATGGGGTCGCTTTCTTGTGTCCTGCTCCAGCATCTGCCTGATGAGCTTGTCCAGCCCCACTGGTTCGGCAAGGTGCAGCGGCTCAAAAAGAAATGGATTGTCTGCCGGGTCAGCACCGCTGAGCAACTGATGCAGCGTCGCGCCCAGGCTGTAGATATCAGACTGCGTGGTCGTCTGCGCCTTGCCGTATTGCTCCGGGGCGGCATAGCCCGCCGAGCCAAAGGCAACGGTATCTCTGGTCTGCCCCGGCTTGAAGTGGCGCGCAATGCCAAAGTCAATCAGATAAATGTCTCCGCTTGGCGTCACCATGATATTGGCAGGCTTGAGGTCACGAAAGATAATCGGCGGCTGGCGTGTGTGCAGATACTCCAGCACGGTACACAGTTGCAGACCAATCCTCACCACCTCCTGCACCGGCAGGAGTCCGCCCGGCACGCGGTCTATACGCGCTTCCAGCGTTTCCCCCTCGATAAAGTCCATTACCAGATACCAGCGCCCGTTTTCGCTGAACTGCTCGTAAATGCGCGGCAGGTTCGGATGGGTCAGCCCGGCCAAGAGCAGCGCCTCGTTGCGGAACGCCTGCGCGGCCTCTTGCAGTTCTTCCGGCGTCAGACCTCGCTGGCTCATCTCCTTGACGGCCACCTTACGGTTGCCCAGTTCCGTATCCTCTGCCTGATAGACTGCGCCAAAGCCGCCCGTGCCAATCTGCCAGAGCCGCCGATAGCGCTGCTTTAGCAACGATTGCGGGGCGAGCAATCCGGTGGAACTGGTGCTCGGCGCGTGAGCAGCGACCAGGGAAGGATTGCCACAGGCAAAACAGAGCGCTGCGTCCGGCGGATTGGCCGCCCCGCAGGTGGCGCAAAAGATAGGAGAAGTGTTCATATCACACCCAGAAAGAAGATGAAACCATGCTCGTTTTGCCCAGGATACCGCAGAGAGCAGACGGCGTCAAGAGGGAAGACGAGCAACAATGCGCGCAAGATTCGCTTGAGGGAAGGAAAGCGACGTTTTCCGGAGTTACGCAGGATTTTTCCGGAGTTACGAAAGAAATTTTGGACGAGGACACGGGATTTTTTCTGGAGTTACGCAAGAATCCTCTCTTTTTCCGGAGTTAGGCTGGAAATCACAGTTCGTCAAGCAAATCAGGAAATTCGCCAAGAATCAGTCGAGGTATTTTACTGATTTTCTGCCTGAAAACCAATAAAAAATCAGTAAACATCAGCGAGCCCCAGGATTCGCTGCTCAGTCTCATATGCCGCATTCGCTATGGCTGGGCTGGGATCATCAATAAAAGCACGGATATCAGTGAGTGCACTTTGATCACCAAATCTCCCTAGTAGCTCAAAGAGTTGGATCTGCACTGGCTCCTTCGCAGAATGTAGCCGATGTTGCAATGCTGCAATTACTGGCACGCGGTCCATTTTTGCTAATCTGTCTTCAGGGATACCAATATGGCTTACCGGGAGTTGATCGAGTACGGCATCAACGGTTGTACTTGACCCTAAGCGAATGAGCAGATCAGTAGCCTCTTCGCGAAAGGTCTGCCCAGTATTGGGAGTTGCCCCTGGGAGTGATGTGTCATAGAGAGGATCGCTGGCAATGCGCTCGAGCATTTGGCGTGCTCTTGGTGTGGCAACATCAGCAAAAGCCCAAAGGGCATCTCGCTGGTCAGCGGGTTCCAAACGATCAAAGCAATCCTCAACCAGGTTAACAAGCCGATCATCCACTGGTCCTATGGGGAAACGTGTGCCTCCAATAACGGACAATCCCCTGCCCCGGCGAATCGCACGAACAAGGAGCGCAATTCCATCGGCATCCACTGGTTGAAGCATCTCCCAAATCGCGGTAGAAGCAGCGGTACTGTTCACCCACAGGAGAGCGCCCAAGATGAGGCGTTTCCTCTCGCTATCGGCCAGCGGCCACAGTTCAAGCAAATGGGGAAGTGCCCGGACAGCGTCCGATGCAACAAGGGCATCGATCATTGAGTAGCTTACTTGAGGCCATTGCTGACGAAGATATATCTCGAGCGGGACGAAAGCTGCTGGATGGTGCAAACGACCGAGCTCCTGAATTACCCAAAACTTATCAATATCATCGGTAGTATCAGTTTTGTTTTTGCGCTTGTGCTCCGGAGAATTTAATAAAATCCTCGCAAGTACTTGGCATGCTTCAGGTAATTTAGAATCTCCGAGACCCCGGACGCACTCATGCAGAAAACGTTTCTGATTGATGAGCTCTTGAAGGGGTGCAAGGGCGCGCGGATCACGCGACAAGCCTATGGCCTGTATTGCATAAGACATAACAGTATCTGAGGAAGTAGAATCTCTGATTAGAGAGAGAAATGGCTCAATCTGTATTTGGGTCCCAAATGCTCTTAAGGCATTATCAATCCACAACCCGCTCCAACCGCTGTCTGCTGCCTTCACAATATCCAGTGCCGTTTCAGCAGCACCTAGTATCCCCAGGCTATGAATAGCCATACCCCTCACCTCAGCATTAGGGTTGACAAGCAGCCGCGTTAACAGTGGTACGACCTGTTTTGGTGGGCTGTGCTGAAAACCATATAAGCGCAGGTGATGAAGCGCATCAGCAGTGTGATCCCTCTTTGGCTCTGTTGACTGCTGGTCCTTCAGAACTTCTTCTTGCTTTGAAACCTGATTAGCCAAAGAGATCTGTATCCCGCACTCGTTTATCGCTACCTCAAGCGCATCAAATGCTTCTGGAGTACCAATATGAAAAATGGCCGATAATGCTACCCAATCGGTCCATTCCGTTGCTCTAAAAAAGCTAAGCAATGGATCAACTGCCGCTGAAGAGCGAAGGTATCCCAGGGCTTGAGCAGCAATATCTGCCTGTTCTTGATCTCCAAGCAGCTTCAACGCCTGAGTAAGAACGCTTTGGCGAAAGTCCGAAGGAAGTGCATCGACGAGCTCTTGGTCATGAGGAAGGTAGAATTCAAAGAATCGCCCAAGATAGCGCGTAAATGGCTCGACGACCTCTTCAATTCCAAGCCGAGCTAAGGCACGTAATGTTGCTTCCAGATGTTCCGTTGACCAGCACTCCAACAACGCGTTTTTGCTCTCGCTGGCGCCAAGAAGGCTCAGAAGCGTTGAAGCGCGCTGACGGTCAAGCTTATAGGGGCTTTTCAGCTTTTGAACGAGATCCTCAATAATCTGATCACCAGAGTAAGCTATTCCAATGTGTTTTATTCGCCTGAATGCCTCGGCCGCGAGCCAGAGATTGCAAGAGTGTAGCCGGTTAAGGATAGTAGCCGGTTCGGAAACCAATTCGGCGAGATACAATGGTACTTGGCGCCAGCGGGGTGAATTGGACAGAGCCTCTAGGTAATCGAGGACAGTCTCACGTTTGTGAGATTGCTTAAATTGCTGGGCAAGTGCACTAGCCAACATAAAATCAAGAAACACATCGTAGACGAACTGTAAAGTGCCAGCGGGGTTTTCCAATAGGACAGCAGCATTTTTAAGCTGCACGAAAAGCCCATCAGCCGAGTTGTCGTTTGGATTCAGAGAAGGGATGCCATCAAATTCACTTATAGAGAGGACAGGGCTATCTCGCTCGAAAAACCGCAAGGCAAGTTGGCCAATAACCGCTTCAATCGCCTCAGGGCGCAGCCTCCGATGCATTCCTTCATAGATTTCTTGGATTTTAAGCGTTTTATACTGGTTCCAAAGATTGCTTGCAGCTATTTCAGCAATAAAACCCAGCTTGCGGTTTTGAGAGACTTCAGCAAAGACACGTAGAAGCAGAGGCGAGCGAAGCACTTGAACTGCTTTTGGGCCCGGGCTTCCCTCCACATTCCAGTGGTTGAAATATCTTTCCCTTGCCACATCGTATTCCTCGTCATCATACAGCCCAAGAGGAACAGCTCCATCTTCGCTTTTGATGGAGTGGTTGTTTAATAGAAGGTCTCGGTCAATAAATTCCTGCCACAGCGGGTCCTGAATGTGGGGCCAAATGGCATCACGACAGGTCATTAACACCAGGAGCGGATACTCCCGGTAAGCTAAGAGCAGAGTACCCAAGGCCCTTCGTATCAGCTCAGGCGATCGATTTTTATCAACCTCATCCAAGATGACGAGCAAAGGGTGTCCCTGGCCCTGGGCAATCTGACATACTTCAGCCAGTTTTGCATGATAAGTGCGGCCGTCGATTGGATACCCGACGACTTCAACAAGCTCCTGCTCAAGCGTGTGATCGTTCTCAATAGTTATGTTGCCTGGGATGATTAATACAGGCCCTACTTTTCCATAGAGTTCTGCCACATGCAAAACAAAGCTGGATTTCCCTGCTCCGGCTTGATCGACAAGGGCAAGCAGTTGCGCCTTGCCATTGCTCTGGGAAATAGCCGCCGTCGCTTGGTGATACCACGTCTCCACAACCTGTTCTGCGCGGCGAGAGACGTACAGGGCTGAATCATATTTGCCTTGATGACGGAGCATGCTGGTCTGGCGTTGCTTTTCACAAGCGGCGAGAAGGCTAGTCCAATTATGGTGCTGAATAGGGATCCCGAGATGGCGCTCCCGAATGTCCTGCCATGTGGTATCTAGAGGAACAGCCAACTCTCCTTGACCGATCAGACGAAGCTCCCAGTTATGCTCTTCCTGAACCTTCTTCAGCCACTCTCGTTCAAGGTCGGGATCGATATATTGAGTTGTACAAAATACAAATATTTTGAATGGAAAATTTGGATCAGCTATCTTGGTGACTGCTTCCAGATCTTCCCGTAACTTATCCGTCCATTTTTTTCCAGAGCCTGCACCATACGCCAGCGCGCAGAGGTCACCAGATGCATCGTGTGCCCAAGAATCTGGTTGCCCCGGAACGGTGCCATGGGCACTTATTCCCCTTGGATGAATTTTATATCCCCAATAGGCTGATAACAGTTCATCACAGAGTCTCTGAAAGGCTGCATAGTCAGTCATCGCCTCTAGGGTAAGGGCAGTTTGTTGAGCAACTGGAGGAATGGAAGCCTGTGAAGATTTTGGCTTCTTTCTTGATCTGCTCATAGTACCTCGCTGATACGCTGTTAAGAAACCAGATTAGCGATCACTGGAATTGGCCAATTCCAGTGATCCTTATATAAGAATCACCACTTGCTGCTTCTCATCTTCTGCTGCTGCTATCGGACCATCTTTCTCTCACCAGCCTGATGCCTCCTACCACTGGGAATACCCCTTGTCGTTGTGCGCGCTGCACGGTTCCATCAATGTAGAGATCAATTAGCCACCCTACCAATTGATGCGAGTCTGGCTCTGGCTGCTGCCTTGCCAGGTGTGGCCGCCATGCAACGCGTTGCGAGGTAGAGGAAGCCACTGTTTTAGCCGACGCGGCAGTGGCAGCTATCAAGAGAAAGAGCTGTGGAGCATGAGTGTAAAGCCTCATCGTGTGCTGTTCGTCTGCCTGACCTGCTGTTTGCAGCTGGTGAATATCCAGGACCTTTACAAGCGCATGGGCAACCGCTCGAGCTCGTAGATGGTTATCATCCAGGGCAATTGCACGCCGATACGTAAGGTCAAATTCAACATCTGAAGCAGCCGAAGATGTGACGTTAGCAAGCCTCAGGACTCTGGAAGGAGTAGGGATGTTAACATGGGACGGGTGAACCAGCTGATTTCGCAAAGAAAGGGGAGCGTTTTGAAACGCCGCTGCAAAAAACTTCGCTGACGGTGCGATGATACGAAGAGATTGACTCAGGACACGCTCGTCCTGCTGATCCAGGGCCTGAACAGCCTTAGATAATTGCTCCTGACAGCGATTTATCAGATTAGCAAAACTGCTTTGCCTCTCAGTAAGGCTTTGCTTTTTGCCGGGACTATTGGATGAGCCACTCAAGGCAAGGAAGGTGTTCATAACCTGGACTAACAGCTGTGGAACGGGATCGCTTCTTGCTCGGACTCGCGAAAGAATATAATTAGCCGTAATGCCTTGGATATGTGTCTTGAGCGCCTGCACTATCTCCTTTTGCCGCTCGGTTGTCAGTAGCGCGACATCAGCGGCAAAAGCATCCTGGATGAGGGAAGGTGTACAAGAAGCAAGCACAGGTTCTGACATCCCTTCTAACACCCATCCATGCTGAGCAACAGTCCAGTAGCCTGCCTGCTCGGTGCTGCTATGACCGGCTGCAACTGTTGGTGAGATTTCCCCACTTCTGGGTAGACGAAAGAAACCACCTCCTGGTTTGTCCTGGTTGAGCCAATCGCACAAGACTTCCCCGGCAATAGGCACGAGGCCGGCAACTGGAGTCAAGCCAGCACCTGAGGGAAAGAGTGTCTTTCCTGCCCAACTGGTGGGCAGGAATGGCTCGAACTCAAAGGGGCTATGATCCAGAAACACGTGATACTCGGCGTTAGACAGCAGAGACCCATCCACATTCGGGGAACGATCGATTTGGGAGAGCCGGGCGATATGCAGGTCTAATAACGCATGGCTTGCGAAGGTGCGTCTCTCCACCTTGTCCCGCGTCTCTGGGCCTTGCTCCACCTTCGTCTCCTCTACACTTTGCTCTAGGATGCTTTGCAACTGCTCCCAGACCAGAGGATCAGCCTCTAGAGCTTCCTCCTTGCATGCGGTAGCGAGTTCAAGTGCTGAAAGCGCGGGAGGTGATCCTTGCAAGCACGCCTGGACAATGCGTGTAGCGTCAGCCCTGGCGCAATAGAGGCGAATGGTTTCATGCCACCAGCTATTTACGACTTGAGCCAGGAGCTGATCCTCCAGGTGCTGTTCTTTCATGTGGATTGCTGCGAGATATTCTTGGAATGTCTGATGGGCAAAGCCATAGCGGCCTTGCTCAAGTTCCAGCAGCAACCCGCTGCTCTCTTCAATATGCTGGAGGAAGGTCTTCTCATCCAAACCACTATGTACTCGCCGCAGCGGGAGGGCAATGATTGTGATAGCCTCGGATTCAGGTAATTCACGCCGATTAGTCTGCATCAGATGGTAGGCCAAGGGCTGGAGGACACGTTGTTTTTGCTGTGGCGTCAAATCAATCTGTATCCCCTTGGCTTGCTGTCGCTTGCCTAGGAAGACTTCACAGATTTCTTCGTAGAGTTCAACACGCCGCCCTGGGAGTGAATTGCGATAGCGGTGTACAGTAGCAATCATAGTTAGGAGCAGTGGATTGACAGCCAATGCCGAGAGAGCATCATTCTGCCGAAGTCGGCGCAACAAGTCTTGAGCTCCCTCTCGCGCATGCAAGGCTACACTAAGGTCACGTGGTGCCCGACTGCGGCGCTCATTTGCTAGATACCATTTGTGGATGAACCGTTCAATCTGGGGTGGCTTGAACTCGCGTACCTCCAGGACACTCACATCTCGAAGTGGATTGCTTCGATAGCCAAACGGACGAGATGTTACTAGGAAGCGATTCGAGGCATATGCCACCATCTGACGTTCCACCCAGGAGACAACTTGCTGCCGTGCCTGAGGATCAGCAACTTCATCGAGTCCATCCAACAAGACGAGACACTTGCCTTTGGCAAGCTGCCGATCAAACCAAAGCACTGAAACGGCTTGGTGATGTTTGGTCAGGTGAGCAACCACCGCTTCTGGAAGAGTGTAATCAGGATTAGCCAGGATGCGCTCGGCATGTTCCCGGAGGAAGAGTAGTATTGGAAGTTTGCGCGGGAGACGCCAGCGTTGGTTCCGTCGCTTGCCGACAGCTAGACTCAGGGTTACATGTTTAAGAAGCGTGGTTTTACCTGTGCCAGGGGAGCCCAGGATCACGAGATGAGGATTGACCTGGGCATCTGGCGTGAGATATCGCCAAAGGGAGGCATTTTCGTCTTCTTGGTCATCAGAAGACTTGGAATGCAAGCCGACGAAAGCCAACAAAGCCAACAGTAAGACCAGCAAAATGGCCAAGCCAACCATTTGCTTTTGCTCTGCAATAGCGGGGGATGGTTCTGGTGCATCTTGGGTCAGTTTGATTGGATTGGGAGAAGCCCGATGAGGTATCTGAAAATCCAGACGAAGGTTGACATAGACTTGCTCCAAATCCAAAGTATGGATGCCTTGTGTGCTGAGCCCCTTGACATCAAAATCATGATGAAGTTGGAGGAGAAACTGGCAATAGCGATAGCGATAATGCGCAAAGAGCCAACTAATGCGTAGGTCAAACCATTCGACAAGACGATCTACCCAGCGGCTCTGTAAGCCCTGCCACACCTTGCTAGCAATGCTTATTATCGCACAACCAATGAGCCAGAGTAGTCCTAGAACAATTGCTTGCCAGAGATGGTGTTTAGTCCATGGGATGAAGCTGGGCACGAATGTGGCTAGAGCAGTGGGAACACCAGCCACCAGCAGAACAAAGATGATAACTTGGGACCAGGGAATGGAGGGTCGAGAGTTACTCATAAGTAGATCTCATCCTCTTACAATAAGCTGCTTTGGACAAATACATTGGAAACACTAAAAGGAATCCTGGCTACCTCACCTTGTCACGCATATAGAGGGCAATGAAGCGGACAGTATCCCGGCCTATCTCTGTAGCAAGCGGAGTTTTTCCCGAACTTGATCTCGACTCACCTGCGTATAACGTGCTGTCGTCTGAATAGCTGGCGCTCCCTTTTTCGTCACATGGCCCAGATAATAAGCGACCTCTTCGAGACTCCAACCCGCTGCGCGTGCCCGATGCGCGAAATCATGACGCAGGTCATGGAACGTCACATTGTGGATGAGCTCCCATTCCGCTTTCTTGGCCTGGGCCTTTAAGGTGCGGAACCAATGATGGATGCCTGCTTCGGTCAACCGCTCATAGCGCTGAGAAATAAAGGCGAATTGCTGTTCAGGCTCCTGGGCCACGTGTGGAAGATAGGCGTAGAGCGCTTTGCGCGCTTCATTGGTCAGGTCAAGATCGCGCGCCTTGCCGCCTTTATACCCCACATGGATCCACCCCACCTTTGGCCCGATATGCGCATCGGCCCGCCGGAGCCAGGAGACATCGCTCACCCGGCAGCCCGCCCAATAGCCCAGGGCAAAGAGCGCTGCACTGCGTGGCTTGCCATCCCGTTCGATGAGGCTCTGCAACACATAGCGTTGATCACCATCTAACTGCCGGGGTGCCATCAAGGCTTGCGCAGGCAATTCGACTCCGCGAGTGGGATTGCGTCGCAGCAGTTCCTTCTCCTCAATCATCCAGCTTGCAAAACTGCTAATCGCCGATTTCACGCGCGTGCGGTGGCTAATACTGTCACCTTTGGTCTCCAGATGCGCCAGGTACGCCTCAACTGCCGTCTTGGTCAGCAGTTCCGGATGGAAATCGCCAGCATTGCCAGGGCGAGCAGAAACCCATTCCAGGAGTTGTCGCACTGCTCGCAGATAGGCATCGACAGTTCCTGGCGCTTTGGCTGCCAGGGAGTCTTGATATTCCTCTAGCAGCCGCTCTGAGAGAGAACGGGAGATCATCTGCATAGCGAATTCCTGCTTAAAAATATTCTGTGACGAGTTTTCGGCAGTCATTTGCGGGGGTAAGGGACCGCCGTCCCAGACAAGTATACCATAACTGGTACCAGAAGGAAGGTTCCGTTACAAGTTTTCTGTGACGAGTTACGGCACGCTGCATCTCAGAAAGAGGAACTCTGTATATTTTGATTTTACCTATGAGCAGCCATAAGAGGCAGGCGGTTAGGAAATTGAAGCAGCTTCCCTATCCTAGCGGCTCCACTTCCTATCTATATTGCTGTCTTGGTGCTTCCCCCATGTTGCGTCACTCTTGGGCGGCATCTAATTTTCATGGCACCTTTAGAGAAACCCTCATCAGTAGCCTTAGTTGACCAGATATATGCTTCTCCAGGCCCAAGTTGTGCCATTTTTTCAGGCGTCAACCCATTTAGGGCAGCGTTCGCTTTTTGAATATGCCTGAGCCAGGCTGGAGAGGTAAACTTGTGTAATATTATCTGTGATGACAGCTCAATGAGCGAGGCAGGTACAGATGGGGGATCTTGCGAAGCTACCATGATGCTAGTCCCCTTGTGCCGCATCTCCCTCACCACCTCGATTAGCCCAGCAATTAGGTCCTGGCTCTCCATATACTTATGGGCCTCATCAAAGACCACAAGCTTGTTGAAAGAGTGCCCCTGGTAGGTGGCCTCTGCAAAGATTTGCAAAAGCACGACAAACAATCCCAACGCTTCATCTTTCTCAATAAATTCGTCGCGGAGATCTACAATAATCAGCCGCCCTGGACGAATGATCTCACCCAATCTCTGACTATCATCAATATACTCACCAGCGAATTGGAGCCTCGTTCTGGCAAGTTCTTTGAGGTGTTCGCCAAGAGTTGAATGATTGACACCCTGAAGAAGACTCTCAAGCGTCAGCTTCCCCTGCAAGTTGCGCATAATCAAGTTGATTTGACGCAAGTACATACTCTGACTCCCAACAGCACCCATCAGGAATTTCCAGTGCATGGCCTGTAGTTCGGCTGCCGCAAAGGTAATTGGGATGACCTCTAGTTCTGGGTATTCGGCCTTGCGTGCCGCGACTTTTCTGGGGGGTACCAAGAGCACAGTGTCCTTGAGCGCAGATGGCTCGGCACCATAGCGCTCGCGCAGCAGGGCAAGCTGATCATTTTCTTCGTTTGGAGAGATCATTGAGGTGAACTCAGGTTTGTAATCTTGGGTAGGGCTGTAATGGAAAATAACAGTTGCCAATGGGGCAGGCAGGCAATTGATGTTGGGGATGGGCAGGCAAGCCATCTCAATGATGGTGCCTAAGGTATAGCTCTTTCCGCCGCCTTGCACCCCAAAGAGGCTAATCGTGTGTGTCTGATTTAGATCCAATGCTACCTTCCGCCCAGCCATCTCCCCCAGAATGCCATATTGAGGTGTTCGATTATCGACGCCAAGTATGACATCGTAAGCCGGACCTATGCTCACGTTATTTGCAGTGTTTATGACTGGCAGGGAAGATACAGGAAGGCCAGGCATGGAGCGAGGCTCATCATCACCTAGTGCCATATTTCCAGCATTATCCTGGACAGACTCTTCTAACTCCTGCTGGTTCTGGAGAGACTCGCCATGCAAGGGGTCCAATACTTGATTCCGGTGGTCCTGTTCTGTACGTCTCCAGGAGGCCGTGCTCTCTCGCCTGGGTGCGATGAAGGCCGCTGAGGTTAGCAGTGGTACAGAACTAATTCCCACAGGCTCCTCCTGCTCTAAAAGCTGAGTAGTAGAGGAGGGTCTTGCTTCAGCAATCAATGCTTGAATAAGGTCAACGCCAATGCGATGGTATTCGATATCCTCTTCGTTATCGGGTGGCTCTGTGCCTGGCTTCTCAAAGTCAAAAATCAAGGCGCTACGACTGAATGTCAAGCTATAACCATCTTCTAATGTGGCCAATAGTGCCTGGGCTTCGGCTGCGGCATCTTGCGTAATAAGTTCATAGCGAACGGCACGACCCAGGTAGAACTCCAGCAGGGTAGCTAGCTCACGTGTCTTCAACAGACGATCTGGCCGATCAGGAATTTTCCAAGAAGGGTCGAAGTGTCGACGTAAGACTTCCTGACTGTGGTTGATCTGCTGTGCAATTTTTTCCTTTAGTTGCTGATAGGCTCCAACACCACCAACCTGGGTATAGCACTTAACTTCTACCAAGTTGCAATGAATGATCCGGTTGCTCGCGTCAAGGTCAAAGAGCGCCAGGTCTGTCCTTTGCAAACTGACAGCATGGCCTAACTCCTCTTCTTGCTTCTTTATGGTTTGGAACAAGTCCAAGTGAGTATCAAGCGGGAGAATAATTTGATTTGATAAGGCACCCTGGTGTTTGAGGAAGAGGCGTGCCAGCGCCAATCCCAGCACCTCAGCTTGTTGGGTTGGCGACGAGATCAGTTTGAGTGCTAGACGCCCCGAGAGCGAGCGCAACTGCTCAAGGATAATCGTCGCATGTCTGCCATCGGCTTTCAAGCCATATTGGGCTAGCACCGGACTCAACAGTGATTCAAGCTCTGATAGTGAGCGGGAGGTAATGACCAACCGATGTCCGAAGGTTGCGGCAGAGCTTGGTAGATAATCAATTAAATAATCGGGACGATCACGACGCCCCCCATGATCAAAGAACTCTACCCCGATATTTCGATCAATGGTGTAAACCCAATCGCTGACATCATGGACGTGATGAATCAGTTCACGCTGCTCACGACCCAGACCAAGCGTTACAATAGGGCGGTGTTCAAATGCAGATACGCCCATTGCGACAGTCGCCGTAGCTCCTGAGATCACTTGAGGAAGACGAGCCAGGAGATCCACCAGGCTCTCAGCCCCAGGGAGCGAGGTTGGCTCACCATGAAGGGGCTGGCGCCGCCAGTATGTTCCCGATTCGTTATCCTGAAAATCAATCACAAAGTCCTGAATCAACCCATGGAGTGGAGCTATCTCTGCTGATCGCAGTGGTAACCCCGCCCCAACTTCTTGGGCCGGGAAGAGGTCAATCAAAATGCTCAGGTGTGCACGGAATTGTGTGGGATTCGCATAGAAATCTTGCGTAGAGTGAATAGCAAGGCTGAGCTTTGGGAATAGATGACTGCCAGTTGGATGGGAGAACGCATCAACAGCCTCCGCGCTGGTACTGCCGGCCGGCGAAAGTAGTTGTTCGATAGCTTCTCCAATGCCTGGCGTGTCTGGGTCAGGAACAAACAGGCGAATATCGTAGCGCAGGTGCGAGAAAGCCTCTTGCCGCTGAAGCATGACCAAGGCGTCTGCCAGAACAGCAGCTCGCCCCTGGTTAAATGCGTTGATGATCAGTGTGCGGATATAGGGATGTTGCACGAGATACCGCTCTATTCGAGCTGCCAGTACTTCTCCATTGATGGCTGTTCCTCCAATCGCAGGTTCCGGTAAGTTCAGAGAGGTACAGATCTCACCAAGCAGCCCACGAGTATCTTCTTCGGTTGCCGGAGCATAGAGCGACCAGAAGGGATGCAGGTTGTCAATGGTAGTAAAGACCCGGCCATCTGCGAGGGGTACTGTAGCTGGAATGTTTAAGGGAACTAATCCACTCAAGAGCGCATCTCGTACTGGACCGACGTACTCTTCTGGGCCATCCTTTGTGGTCATGACCCATTGTTGCCCAATCCAGCTCCATGTCGCCAGCCAGAGCGCGCGGAGTGGGTGGGTTGGGCCAATTAACGCAGCCTCCCGTATCTTCGCCCTAAAGCTTGTGATATTGATGTGAATGGTATCAACTGCCAGAGCTGTCCTGAGGGCGATAATGGCTTTTTGTTGATCTGCGCCAGTGCTCTGCTCAACCTTACGGCGTAGATCCAGTAATAGATCTTGATACGCCTCGGCATACTGGATACAGGCTTCTTTTAATTCAAGAAAATTTGCAGCCTGTGAAATAAGATTTTCGTTGCCTGCCCGAAGTTGAGAGAAATATTGTGCTCTGGCCGCCAAAAAGCTTTCAACTGCCGCTGATCTAGGCCAATCGGTGAGATCCTCTTGAAGCTGATGATTGTAATATCTAGAGGTGTCTTCTACGCTGGTGCCAAGCCAGCTAGCCGTCTCTACAGAATCTATTTCGCTCTGTCCGACATGAATCTGTAGACGCCAGCTTACTGGACGTTCGGGTGATTCCAGTATACGCTGCTCAAGCCGTTTTAGGAGCCCGGTCACCGGAAGCTGAAACGCTCCATCACGGCCAAAACGGACCTCTATGGTTTCTTGCGCTATTTGCCGTGTTTTGCTATTCTTGTTGACCCATGTCACACTCTCTGGGTTGATGCTTGCAGGATCACGTTTGGCCTGGATGGCAGTAAATTGCAAGCGCATCCTTGCATGTTCTAGACTATATTCCTGCGGAATAGCGCGTTGGGGTGGGATTTCGTCGAGTACTTCACCAGGTAGTACATAGAAATCCTCACTCTCGTTTGGCCGTGTTCGACCGCCAGACAGGGCAGGGCCAGGATCCGTTATAGGCACCGGGTCTCCAGCTTCGGTCCAGGGCAAGACCCGAATAAAATGCCACCCCTCTTCAAACTCTACCTTATCAAGTTTATCCAGGGTCAGGGTCCAGGTGGTTTTCTTACTCTGCCAAACCTTAACGTTCTTGGCTACACCCACAGGGCTGCCTTCTCTAGTCAATATTTGCACTGAGAAATGGTGTAGTCCCTGAATTTGGGATGGATGAGGATCCACGTTAAAGACAACTGCAAGCTTGCGCCTCTCCTGGGGTGCAAGAATCTGGGAACCAATCAGTCCCAGCAATCGCTCGTTAGTTTCATCTTCATGAATGACAGGCAGATCTGTCTGCTCGACGCGAATCGAAATTTTGTCAGGATTGAGGTTCTCTTCAAACGCCCACTTGTCGAAGGAAAGGTCCCAATTATTACGATCAATGACGATACGACGCGTCCAGCCATGTGGATCTTCAATACCTGACTCGGCGAGAAACTCTATCAGTCGTCGCTGCACGGACTTATCACTCAGCCTTAATTCAAGCACTCTTCCACGTACAGAATGATCTGAGTGGGTCAGTGTGTGCATCGATTGCACATTTTTGCGAATCCTCGCCTGGGCAGCAGCAGGTTCATCAAAGAGGCGGAAATCAGGTACCAGCCCTAGCTCATACAGTGCGGCTCCCAGAGTTTCCCCATCCACTTCATTTTTTAACGCAGTTAGCAAGTAGCAGGCTTGTGCAACCGAGTTAGCCCAGGGCCAGTTTTCGCTAGGCAGCAATTGCTCAAGAATTGTGTGAATATGCCCTTGCAATGGCAAAGGAATGGATTGAAGTAACGATCTTACTAGAGCCTGGTAGATATTCGTTACCGTAATTTCTTCAAATGTGGCCACCCCAAATGAATCTTCAGCACTGGCACGCAGATCCGAAGGCAGAAAGACGAGTAGCGGGGGACGTAACGTTCCGTCCTGCATTGGGTTACGTAGTTCGACTAGTTTGGTAGAAGAAATAAAGAGATCGCGTTTTTCAAGACCTTGCTGCTCGCCGAGGATGAACACCTGTGCATTGGATACTTCTCCTCTCAGTGCCCGTGCAAGTGTAACCATCAAATCCAGATCAAGATCGGCCATACGCATACAATGACCCGGAGCACGAGTGGTTAGGAGTTTTTTGAGCTGCGGCCAGAGCAATGACTCCAGGGCTTGCGTCAGATCATGATCATTCAGTTCTTGGAATCCTTTGCTCATGGGATCCCTCCTAAGCTCCATTAATGATGGTGAGTCGTGATAGTGTAGCGAGGAGTCGCGGTCTGGGTAACATAAGCATCAGAGAGGTCCTGGAAGAAGCCAATCTCGCGGAGACGCATCTTAAAGCTCTCCCTGTTCTTACGAAGAGCTTGCAGGTCGGTAATACTTGGCTTACCAAAACCCTCATTGAGCGGCAGGCAATCAATATAGAGGCCATAGCGTTCGCGCAGGAAGAGCAAGAGTTCATCAATTCTAATCTCACGAGTAACAAATGAGGACCCTTGGGGCATGAGGACGGCAATTTGCAACAGCACTTCCAAGAGTCGGCTGCCCAACGCAAATCGCCTGGGGCTCCCCTTGGTGCGCGATTGGCGTAGCAAGCCTGATTCAGTGTTTTTTAAGAGGAGCGAATCTAGGCAATCTACCAGATATCTGCGATGAAAGCTTCCGCGGAGCGCAACAAGAATCTCGATATAGGTTTCAAAGTCTCCTAAGCCCATCTCGGTAACGCGCCTGACCTCCGGATCTAAAGCGTGTTCCTCTCCGTTGTCGGCTTCCTCAAGGAAGCCGGCAAGACGCGCTTTAAAGTAAGCCTCGCGCTCGGAAGCAAAGGCTGGTTCGAGAAGGCGCAGCAGGTCACCTACGGCGAAGTATCCAGTTGTAGGACGTTGCAGTTTATTGGCCTTGTGGAGATATTCAGCCATCTCATCCAGCTTCTTTATGATGAACTGCGCCTGAATATAGCCTGGAATTCTGCGGTAGTACGTATCTGCGCTCCGGCGGGCTAGCTCGGCCATATGAACGTTGCTCGTATCGCCCATATCAACCACCAGCCTAAGCTGATAGGGGCAATCGACATAGGGAAAAATGGGGTTGGAAGCGATGGGACAGGTACTCAAAGCACAAGGAGGATCGCCCCGTTTCCGTCGCACCAGTTCTGGAAGAAGCTTTAGGAGTCGGAGATGGTAGAGCGCGAGATGGAAGGAGAGGAGCGTCTTGAGATAATCTACCAAAACCGAACGCGGCATATAATCTTGGTAAGCCATCAAACGCAGCACATCATCAGCCAGCAAATCTGCGTGGGCAATACAGAGAGGCGGATAACGCTCAGGGTCTTTGGTTGTATCTGGAGTATCGCGTTTGACCTCCACTGCACTTTCAAAATGCAGGATTGCTTGAGTCTCTATATCTATTTTCGCCGAGGCTTGGATCTTATCCGTCAGAAGATCAAGACCGGTAAAAATGAATTCTTTTAATGTATCCCTGGCCGCCTGCCCGAGCCCGTTCCGTGCATGGTAGAGCATCCAATAGACCTGCTCAGATGTTCCGTAATCTCTTGCGTGTCTTGTGTTTCTGAACTTGTAAGTGTTGCCATGTAAGGGGCGTGGAGAGACGACTGCTTGTGTTGGCCGACCACGATTGACCAAATCAAGCAGGTCTGTCTCTAGCCATTTGTATACAATTTCCTTATGATCAGCAAACCCGCGAAAATTGTGCTTGTTTTTCTCATCAGTAAATTCATCAGCAAATTTCTCTACCGTCAATGCTTGCCCAGCAAGTCTGACCCTGCCCGGGTAACCGTCAAACTTTAAGCGGGGAAAGAGGTTGAGGAGTGTACGCTCGATCTCAATATGTTTGAAATCAACGTAACTCACTTTGGTAAGCCGAAACTCTCTATCTCGCCCTTTCATTATCGATGTATCCTTTCAAGCACTCGTTCGAGCGAGAGCGTACCATCACTCTCCCGGCTAATGCGATAAAACTCATCCCCTGTCTCAGTCAGGAGTACTTCCTGATAGGGAGCAGAAGCCAGGACATTTTTGAAGACGACTAGGCTGAGGTAAAATCCCTGCAATTCCTCAACGCTCGGTCGATAGCCGCTATTGAGACGCATCAGCATTTCGTAGACATCCAAATTAATGCTCAACTCAGCCCGGTGTCCAATGGGAGAGTTGTAGCGCAGTAGTAAGGCCTGTGGAAGGTGTTCAACAAAGCGCGAGTTGATGAGTGAGTCTCGACGGTCCAATGAGAAGGCGGCACCATCAAATAGCCGATAACTACGGATGGTTCCTCGCTCTACTTGCCGTACACGTAGGGCAAGCGTATTGCCTAGCCGCGAAGGGTCGCTCAGCCCTTCACCTCGATTGATTGCCAACAGCAATGTCTGTGTTTCTGGGGTGAGATCCTCTGTTCCCGAAACCAGCGCGAGAAAATGATCGGCGCTGCGATAAGGAAGCATCTGGCGCCAGCCGTCGTCGCGCCGTTCAAAGTAGTGACGGCGGCGCAACATCGCCACGTAATTTCTGTGTTTTTCCATTCGGCTGATACCATTGTTGCCTGTGTATTCGCGTGGAAGTTGCTCGAAAATTTTATTGAGCAAATCATCATCGTAGCGGCTACGTCCGTCGTAGGTAAATCTGCTCATCTCGCGAGCGTCGGGCTCAAAGTCGAGACTGCGATCCAAATCAGGGTTGCTCGCTTCGCCAATGTCAATTTCTCTCAGAAGTGAGATCAAGCGGTCCCCTGAACCGTGCTTGCCACCCATCCAAGAGTTGAAATAAAACCCGCCCACTATCTGCTCAAGAGCCTCTGAGGTGCTGGAACGATAGAGATCATGCACTCCATCGCAGTCTTGCGTACCTACGAGCATAAAGGCTAGAGCCGACCTTAGATCGCGAAGAGTGATATGCAAGCGTCCCCGCAAGTGGGTGATTGTGTACAACATCTTGAGCCGCTCTATTGTTTTTCGCCCAGCAATGGGATCCATAAAAGTGCTGGCATTGTGGTAGATATAACACTGGTGCTTAAGATTGCAACTGCCGCAGGGTTCCCAGAAGCGTTCATCAGTCATCCTGAGGATCAACCGATCAAAGATGGACTGATTTGGACCCAAAGCATCGGCCACCACAGAACGCAGGTTCAGGTTGATAACAGCTATCCCTGCAACTGGTGCGGCCCCACCCAAGCCTTGTCTGACAATTTCTGCCAAGCGTGGAAAGTTCTGCTCGTGTTCGCTGAGAAAATCTACAAGGCGTCCTTCATTTATGGCGATCAAGCGAGTCTGATCAGTTGACCACTGTTGCTCACCCGTCCCCTGGAAAGGGCTGAAGAACTCCTGAAGCACGTCATTATTCAGTTTGTCTCCTTCATCTTGGCTCCCGTCATAATTACTCAGAAAGGTTCGTCCTTGTAGCATGAAACGCGAACCATTAGGAAGGCGTTGTATCTGTGCCTGCTCCTCAGCATCCTTCTCCAGTTGTTGAATGAAAGCAGTCTTGCCGTCACCGGCATTGCCAGAGATAATGACCAACCCAAATTCGCCGCTCAAGATAGCTCGGCGGAGTTCCTGATCGAGCAACGTAGGAATATAGGTGAGCGCACCGACAGCATCAAGCCCGCGTGTTCCTGCGTTAGTTTGCTGGCTTTGGCTGTAGAGAGTCAATAAATGGCTGACAAAGGGGTTGAAATTGGGCCTACTAACAGCCAGACTGTTGGGCAAAGGGGGCATCGCCTCTGAACTGGCCGGCGGTCGTTCTTTGGGTTTTCTCAGCGTACGCAGCTCTCCCAGAGCCTGAAGGAGCGCTTCAGCCGAGGCAAAGCGCCCTTGCCGTGCTGGTGCGAGGCTCTTCATAAGTAGCTGCACTAGCTCGTTGCTAAGGTCACCGCTACCCGAAATGGTACGAGGATCTCTCGGCACTTTCTTGTGAGGGGGCGTTGGTTCCTCGAAGGGATATTGCCCAGTTAAGCACTCGTAGAGTGTAATCCCTAAAGCATAGAGGTCACGATCAATCTTTTCACCAGGCGATAATTCCCTTGTTGGATCAAGGTCGGGCGGCAAGTAACGTCGCGTTCCTCCAGCGGTTGATAGCGTGTCTTTGTCAGTGACGGCCACATTGAAATCAATGATTCGCACCCCGCGATCGGTCCACAGGAGATTGGCGGGTTTAATATCTTGGTGGTAGACGCCGTGCTGGTGCAAATGCGCTAGGCCAGATGCCGCCTGGCGGGCAATGGTGACAGCATCTTCAACCGAAAGTATGCGATGCTGCAAAAGCTCTTCGATATCCAGGCCATCTACAAACTCAAACACAATGTAAGGCGTCTCATCGGGTAAGCGGTCTGCCCAAACTACTTTGACAACGTGAGGATGGTCAGGAACCTTTGAAAGTGCCTTATATTCCTGGCGCAGCCGTTCAAAGACTGACCGGCGATCACGGGTGACAAGTTTCAGTACCCTTACGACATCCGCATAAGTATCAAAAACTTTGTAAGTCACGGCGAAGCCACCCGGATGGCCGAGCCGTTGTTGGACGACGAATCTCCCACCCAGTACGGTATCGCGGGGCAGGTCATTGAGATCCTGCGCTGGTTTGGGTGGGTTGGCTTGCCCAGAGCCAGGTTGTTGGTCCTCTTGTGGCATTTTGGGTACAGGGGTGATGAGTGCTGCGAGAGCCTGCATAGCAGTAGAAGCGTTGGCAAAACGATCCTGTGGCTCAAATGAGCAGAGTTTCTGCAACCACTCGTCTAAGCCTGCTGGCAGATCAGGTCTGAGTTCGGAAACGGCAATTGGAAATTGCGCCTCGCGATCAAAGAGTTGCTCAATGTTTTGAAATGGCGCCTCTCCACTCAATAGTTCGTAAAATACAAGACCTGCGGAGAAGAGATCAGAGGTTATGCTGGCCTGAGATGGGTCACGGTAGCATTCTGGTGCCTGATAAGCCGGGTCTACATCGTCAATAATATCCTGGGCGATAGTACTGGTGCGGTTCTGTCCAACTCTCGCATAGTCGAATGCGGCCAGACGAGCTCGCCCGTCTGCGCTCACCAGGATAGCATCAGGAGTAAGGTTCCGATGGATTACCTCATGCCGATGAGCGTGGTCAAGGGCGGTGAGAACATCACGAATGATGCGCAACTTCTGATCAAAAGTCAACGCTAAGCTGGGTTTCTTGATATGTTGGCGTAAAGCCTGCCCTGGAACGTCCTCAGTTACTAACACCAGGCAATCTTCATCTTCCGTGGGGAAAAAATCGCGGACGGTCAGGATATTCGGATGAGATGACATATGCGCGACAGCGCGAAACGCATTGCTGATCCGCTGCCATTCCGCTTTACGACTGGCTTCATCCAGATAAGGGTCAACACGATAGACCCGGAGCCTGGCTGTACCACCATGCTTCCCCATATATGTATGTTTGGCCCGGTATTCAGTATAGTGATCATCTCCTCCAAGCCGTTCCTCGACTTGCCATTCCCGGAAGCATAGTGGCGCCAACTTCGGCTGTGCTTTGCCCCGAATAGCTTTTTCAACTAAGTGGAGCAAAGTGCGAATGTCGGTCAGCCGCTGAGTTGGGATATGGCGCTTGTCCTGAAAGTAAGGCAGACACTTGTTGAGATAAATAATATCAGCGCCATCTCTGCCATCGTGATCGTTCACCTTGGCATCAGGAGCAGCCATAAGAACAGCGGCATGCACATGAATCCTTCGCAGCTCTGGCCGCTCAGTATAGGCATCTCCGATCAGGGCTTTCAACACTTTGGCATGTTGTCGTAGCTTGGCAAGAGGAGAAAGATAGGGCTGGCGTCCCTCCGGATGCCATCTGGCGCCATAAATATCGATAAGTCCATGTGTTCCTTTGACATCCACCAGGAAAACACAATGTGGAGCGAGCACCGCCAGATCAATTTCAAAAACTTCTGTCCCTTGCTTGATCTCAAAATTGTGCAGTACAGTGTAATCCTCTGGGAGGTGATCACGGAGATAAGCAATGGCATTTCGCTCCAAATCATTGGCAGGCTGCCCTATAGGGATGATCTTAGCCATCACTAACCCTCCTCTATTGCAGCTTCCACAAGTGCCACTGCTGCACGTTCTAATGCCGATGCTTCGTGGCGTGATTGGAACGCTGTGCGTACCAGGTGCTCTATTTCCTGTCGAACCTCACTGCTTGGGAGGGGAATAGGGAGACGGGCGAGGAATGCTCGGTGGAGATCTTGCTGCTTGCTGCCAACACTTATTGAGCGTAGGCAGCGAAAAGCTATCTCTGAGCGGAGGAAGGCAAATAAAAAGGCTCCGGAAACCTCAGGAGTTCCCGAACGTACACGCAAGAAATGTTGGCTATAGGCTTGCTGCAACCAGGGGCCAGTGATCAACTCAGCTCGGCAGAAAACCTCGTTCTCGCCTAACGTTCCCTGAGCAGCGATCAGGATAGTTTCATCCTCTACAAAGATGTCATCTGGGGCATGACGTGTTGATATCCAGCGGCCCTCCGGTTCCATCCAGAATAACTCCCTTTGGCCAACCAACTTTGCCCCCATGCTAGGCTCGCAATCAATCCGCTTGAAACGCAACCCACTGCGTAATTGCCCCCCCGCACAAATATTTCCCAGTGGCTCATGTTCTTTAGAAGCAAGATCAGTCAGCAGCCCCTGAAACCTTGGATTAAAGTTAAGCGCACGCAAAGACTCTGAAGAGGTGAGTACCTGAGCGAAGCCAACATCTGACCCCATTGCATGCCATGCGCTAGAAGTAATGTCTTTGAGGCCCACTGCCTCAAATAGGCGGTCAGTCGCTGTCTTGATTTGCATCTGGTATTCACTGCGTAGCTGGGTGGCTCCTACGATCTTCTGGTGCGCTTGCTCTTCAATATCTCTTCCTAGTCGGGGCACAGGGAGGTTTGCAATATGCTGAGGCTCAATATGCTGAATAATAGCTCCATAGGTCCCCGAGACAATCAATGGGACTCCAAAGCGACTACTCAGGTAGGCATAAAGATAGCCAGGCAGAATTTTATCAGGATCAGGCACAACTTTGAGGATATCCTGGGAGGACCACATACCTTCCATGTCAGGGCGTGTAAAGACCATGCGCCCAATGGTTCCAGAGCAAGAAATAAGCGTCATGCCCGTTTGGAGACGCAAGTAGCTCAATTTCGATGATTCTGCATCCTTCCTCCGCAACAACGGAACCGATGACAGATCAGCTTGTAGCATTGAGCCGCCAGTAAGGAATGGAACACCGTGAGTTGGTTCATCTATATAATTGCGAACGAACTGCGGGCCATTGTAAATGCCCCCATTGTATCCAGCGGTTACTTGGTGTAGCGGTTCTTTCTGCACAGGCAGTTTTGCGAGTAGTACCTTTGCCTCGATGGCACCCGACATATAGGGGCCACAATCCAAGCGGCGTCCTTCACGGTCTAACCAGGTGCTAGGAATCGATTTTACTTGCATCCTTCCAATCCTCACATCTACTGGCATCTTTTGGAGCGATATTAAGCCCGCTCATTGTGTATTCTGTTTGATCCCTCGCAAAAATATGCTTATCGTTGCTGTCCCTGAAGGAACGCTCGATAGCGCTGGGCAATCAAAGGAAGATCATCATCCAAGATCTTCTCTCTTCTGTGTAGCGGCCTTTCTATGACCTTATCGCCTACCCTGAAGCGCTCCACCTCTTCACGCAGTTCAATAATTTCCTCTCCATCAGGAGAACGCTTGTAGAGCTTGTTCCCACGCCGGTCGAAACCGACTTTTTCGGCCACTGCCATAAAAACAGGATATTCTTGCCTACCGCCAAGGTCTTCTGCCCGGATCTCTTCTGGGGACTTCTTCCTGAGAAATAGGAGGCTAGTCAAGATATTGACATTGGCCTCAACGATAAAAACCTCAACAGGGAGGTCCACGCTTGCCAGCACCTGTGCGTGCCGCAGAATCCACCAACGGATATATTCAGCTGCTGGATTGCCCAGTATGCCGTTAGGTAAGACGATACCCATCCTTCCACCTGGCTTAAGCCATTGCACGCAACGCTCAAGGAAGAGTATCTCTGGAGAGACGCTGCCTTGCATCTTGCCAGTATTGCGGAAGTTTCCATCATCTAACCGTTCCCATATGCGGGCAAGCTCAAATTGTTGGAGAATGGCAGGTTCAGTGATGGGGATATCCGAGCCAAAGGGGGGGATTGGTCATAACGACATCCATACTCCCCAAGGGAATCTCGGCTCGTGCGCGAGTGAGATCTTCCAGATGTCCCCCAGGAAATTCCAGAGAGTTGATATGGTAAAGGTGTCCATGCCCGTCACCGGCCATCACCATATTCATCTGGGAGGCTTTGATCAGGAAAGGATCAAAATCAGCTCCAAAAACCTGACTCCCGGCATATTCCCGCAACCTCTCGTGGATGAGCTGAAAATCTTCTGAATCTTCGGTCTGAGGCGTGATATTTTGTTCAGCGCGGAACGTATCGAGCATATGCGCCAGGTTTGCAACCAAGAACCCGCCGGTACCACAGGCCGGATCCAAGACACGTTCATGCTCTTTGGGGTCAAGCATCGCCACTGCCAACTTGACCACCCCTTTGGGGGTAAAGTATTGCCCTCGATCCCCACGCAGATTTGTGCCGACGATTTCTTGGTACGCTGCCCCTTTGGCATCCACATCGGTCCGGGTAAACTCATAGCGTGCCAATTCGGAAACCATAAACGCCAGGGCACGGTCAGAAAGGGTGATCTCCTCGTTCCCGCTGAAGATGGTGTTGTATTGCTGCTTGACTTCTTTGAATAGTGGCTGTATGCGTGCGCGAATTGCCTTGCGCCCCGGATCTTCAAATTGTTCCTTCGGTCCGGCCCAGAAGCTGCGCTTATTACGGGGCGCGCGCTCGTCATGAATTTTGCAGAAAATGAGGTAAAGGAACTGCCAGAAGGCCGCATCCTTGGGCATCCCCTCATTGCCATGAATAAAGTTATGGCAGCGACGGAAAGCGATGCGCAGCATATCAGGATCGGCTCGCCGTGTCAGCGCCAGAGAAACCACATCTCGTGACCCAACTGATTCCTCTGACATGGGCCAATCGCCAATTGGCTCAAACCGAACATCAAAGCGTGTTAGCTTCTTCTCAAGGTAGAAAAACTCAAGACCATTCGTCCAGAGACCGTATTTGCAGGAATCAATCTGCTCCATAATGGTTTTGAGTTCTTCTAGGTCCTTTTCTGCTTGATCGTAATCCCGAATTCTGAGAGTATTTCTGCCGATTTGAGGCTCTGGCCGGCAAACCACTACCCTGCTCACCTCTATAGGGAAGTGTTCTTGTCCGTGATGGAAAATAGCGATATCGAGGTTTCGTTTGCGACCGTCGATACGAACCGGAAAATCGGCCTCCATGTCCTCAACGGAGATACCATACTCATGAAAGAGTGCACGGGCGATACGTTGACGCACCAACTCTTTGGGTGTCTCTTTAAGGTTTCTCTCCCCTGTAATAAAGTCCAAAATAAAACCATCACCAACTGTGGAGCCGTTAGAATCTGTTTCTGTAGTAGCCACAGCCGCTTCACTATCTAATGACCCAGCAACCTCTTCAGCCATTGTCTCTTCTCGTCTTCCTCTCTTGCTTCTGTTTCTCAATCCAGAGGTCGAGATCCTGACGGCGGAATCGCCACTGCCCAAGCTCCTTGAGAGCGGAAAAATGGGTACATTAAGCCCTTATCTAAATAATTTTCTTTGCCACCTTGGGTAAAGCGGCAACTTGGGGCGCTCTTCTCTGGATGTGAGCAACCTCTTGAGGCTGAGGTTCGACACAGCCAAGTGTATATGAGAAACTGTTCTATTGCAAGAGCAAACTTTAAATCTTCTCAATAGTCATCCAGTATGAGATGGGTACTTGATTTGGACGATTGAAATTGACCTAAGCGAAGGTTCGGAACACTAGCATACGATCTACTAAGCGCTTTCTTGACCCGCTAGCTTACCTGATCTAAAATAGTTTTCTAACATGCCATCTGCTTGCGATTACGCGAGCTAGGATTGGGAGCTTGTATGGCTGACCGTGTAGGACAACGACTCGGCAATTATCATCTGACTCACTTGCTGGGAAGGGGTGGTTTCGGAGAAGTCTATGAGGCGGAACATGTGCTGCTCCAACGGAAGCAGGCGATTAAGATTCTGCTGGAGCAGCACCTGAGCGACCATAAGATTCGGGAGCGCTTTCTACGTGAAGCGCGAACGCTGGCAGGGTTGGATCACCCCCACATTGTCCATGTGGATGAATTAGGAGCAGAAGGCGATCTGATCTATTTGGTAATGTCTTATGTCAGCGGAGGAACCCTCCATGAGATGCTGAGGCAACAGGCCGGATTATTGGATTTAGGAAGGGTTCGGCACTACCTGGAGCAGATTTGTGCAGCACTCACCTATGCGCATGCCCGCAAAGTAGTCCATCTGGATCTTAAGCCGCTGAATCTCTTGGTCCATGAAGATGGCCACTTGTTACTCTCCGATTTTGGACTGGCCCACTTGTTGAACCAGGGGGCATTACAGGGAGGAACGAGCCTCCTGTTTGGCTCACCTCATTATATGGCGCCAGAACACTTGCGCGGCCAGCCAGATTGGCGCAGCGACCTCTATGCGCTTGGAGTTATCCTCTATCAGATGCTCACAGGGTGCCTCCCATTTGACGGCAATAACCCACAGGAGGTCATGCTGAAGCAGGTGATGGAGCCGCCGCCGTTGCTGGAGAATGCTCGACCTGGATTACCAGCGGAGTTAGAAGATGTTCTAACGAAAGCACTCGCAAAGAATCCCGAGGAACGCTACCAAACAGCAGGAGAATTATTGGCCGCTTTCAAAGCAGCACTGACCACAGTATCCTTGGGAACAGCCACCCTGACCTATACAGGTCATTCTGGGGCGGTATTCACTATGGCTTGGTCACCTAATGGCACCCGCATTGCTTCTGGGGGCAATGATGGCTCAATACAGATATGGGATACCTCCATTGGAAGCCGCCTTTTCATCTATGAGGGACATTATGCCCGCTCTATAAGTGCTTTAGCCTGGTCACCCAATAGTAGACACATTGCATCTGGATCCTGGGATAGAAAAGTACGAATCTGGGATGCCCTGACCGGAGAGGAGGTTGCGCTGTATCCTGGTCACTTTCGGCCAGTAAGAAGTGTTGCGTGGTCACCCGACGGTCAACTCATTGCTTCAGCCAGCGATGCAACTATGGCAAGAGTGCATATCCTGAGAGCTACTACTGGAGGACGTATCTCTCTTTATGATGGCCATACTCAATCAGTAGAGGCAGTGGATTGGTCGCCAGATGGGAAGTATGTGGTTTCTGGAGGCCTGGATGCTACAGTTCAGGTATGGAACGCACTCACTGAAATGCATGTCTTGACCTATGGAGGGCATTCAGGCTCTATCCAGGCAGTGGCCTGGTCGCCAGATGGACAGCTAATCGCTTCTGGGAGTGCTGATGGGACGGTCCAGGTCTGGGATGCCTATACAGGGGACCTTATATTTACTTATCGTGGCCATACCGGTGGGGTCCGTGCTGTAGCCTGGTCGCCAGATGGCAAACGTATCGCATCAGGAAGTACAGATCATTCATTGCACACATGGGAAACGCCAGTACGCGGTAATGTTGTCACCTATCAAGGTCATACTAACCAGGTGTCAGCCGTGGCCTGGTCCCCGGACGGCAAGCATATCGCTTCTGCCAGTATTGATACAACAGTGCGGATCTGGCAAGCAGGATAACCAGCAGAGAAATCTTGTAGGAAAAGCAGGTCTTGCCGCGATTCACTCCCTCCTGATATATACACTCATCCGTCGCTTTCTATGAACAAGATCAAAACCACCAGGATCATCAGCCTTTTGGAGGGCCTCCTCGCTGCTTCTTCCTGCTTACTCTGCGCCTACTTGATGATGCTTTCGCTTTTGCCCCTGAGGTGGGGACTGTATTAATCGAGTCCGTACGGTCCCCAGTGCCTTCGCCAGCTTGTCAATGGTATCATACCGGGCATTAGCCCCCCGCTCCAGACGGCTTATCGTATACCGGCCCACACCAGCCTGGTCAGCCAGCTCGCGCTGTGAAAGCCCGGCCCGCCTCCGCAGCAGCGCGAGCGATGGCACCGGCACTCCATTGGTATGGCCTCCCACGCTGTTGTCTCTGCCCCCTTCCTCACGTTTGTTCTACCATAGCACACCCTGACTTGAGCGGCGTGGCATTGGCTCCACTCGTGCCGCACTCATGCTCCACTCATGCTCCACTCATGCCTCATAGACTTGCTAGTTTTGTCTTTCGATAGAAGCATCCTAGAGCCAGTATCAGGCGGCAGGAAAGAGAGCGGGTGGAAATAATACTCGCCTCTGCCAGCATCGGAACCGCCTTCACATCGGGTCCAGAAGGCGGTAGGCTATGGCATAAGCTACCAATAGGACAGATGGTTGGTTGGAGGTCGCTGCTCAGGTGTCTTCCTTGAAGCACGGTGTGAGCGGCTACAGCAGGGATAGGCAGCATATCCGTCAAGGTCAGCATCTCCTGTTGTGGCCGCGTCCAACGCGTCACGGCACAGCTGGTCCTCAGGGCGCCCCAGCCTATGAACACATAACAGCGGTAGGGGCTGAATTGCCCTTCGCCCGCTTCATATGTTCCTGCCTATCCATCACCATCCGATAGAAGGAGAAATTGATGGCTACAGCGGTCACCATTGGGACCGTCCCCTTGGAGGAGCTACACGATGTGGGCTGGCCGACGGATCGCCACCTGGTGGCCTCCTTTCGCAAGACATTGCAACATGGTGGGCACTTTGCACCTATCCAACTCAATCGCATCTGGTCACCCGATACCACCTGGCGCTATGAGGTGATCGATGGCTTTCATCGCTATGAGGCGGCCAAAGCCGAAGGGATCACGACGCTGCTGTGCCAAGTCGTTGAACTGGATACCCGGGAGGCACGCTACGCCCGCATTCAAGCCTGTGTGGGTAAGCCCGCTGAGATCACGCAGGCGCGTGCACTGCAAGAACTCCGACTGGCATTTATCAGCGATATGGAAGCGGTGATCGGTAGTCCAGAGGTACTTTACGAGCCCATCTTGGGCGAAGACGGCCAAGTCCATGCCCGTCCGCGCACAACTCCACTCCCCAAGGAGCCACTCACCGCCCTGGAGGCCTTGACCAATCATCTCCTAGCCACCAACGCCAAGGCAGCGCCCTACCCCGTCCAGCGTGGACAGCGGGTCGTGGACCGCACGCCCTTTGGGATGCGGACTGGTTGGGAGCAACAGCTCAATGACTGGCTGGCGGAACTAGGAGAGCGCTTTGGGTATGATGCCTCCTGGTTACTTCAGGAGTTGCACCTACAGGCGCTTCAGGATCAGGGGTTGGGCCAAGAATGGACTGCCCGCCAGCGCGATGCCTTCCAACGTCAGGGTGGCTATGCGTTCCACGCCCTCTGGCTCTGGCACGTGCCAGATGTTGACCTGCGTGCCTGGTTGCAGCGCCAGATCCAGGCCCATCCTGAGCAGGGGGAGTGGCTCTGGAAGGCGTTGCAGTTGCTCGGAGCGTCGGCTCCGCCCCAGGCTGGCAAGCCTCTCTTAACCTATCCCAAAAGCGCTCTCCTCACGCTCTTGAATCGCTATCCGGCCCCCAGAGAACTCTATCTGGCCTTGCGTGATCGGCAGGGTGGGCTTCCCCCCGCACCAGAGGGGGCACCGCCCCCAGCTCGTACTACCCGGCCCCTCCCGCCAACAGTACCAGCAAAAGAGCCACCCTCGGGGGCGTCGGTTCAGCGCAGCCAAGCTTCGGCCGTCTTTGCGGTTGGCTCTCCGACCTTTGTTGGCCGTGCTCCCGAGCGACCCGAACAGGAGGCGCTTGCCCCATCTCCCCCACCAGCGCGGCCTGATCCAGATGCCGCGTATCAGCCGGTTCATGTCGCCTGTGTTGCCCTGCTTGCAGCGTTGGAGCGACTCACAGCACAGTATGGGCAGGAGTGGCGGCAGTGGGAACAGGCACAGGCAGATCTAACACAACTTCGCGAAGTGTTAGCGCTTGACTAGGGGCCTCCAGAAACCGAAGGCTGATTCGGGGCCGCCTCGGTTTGCACTCGGCGCGGAGGCTGGATGAGGCGGGACGGGGTCACATGGAGAGTCTCGGCCAGCAGCGCAATAGTCGTGTAGCGAGCAATGGCCCCCTGTTCCAAGCGACTGATGGTATGTCTGCTCACCCTGGCTCGCTCGGCCAAAGCGCGCTGGGAGAGACCAGCGCGTTTACGCAGAGTGGCTAGCTGGGGGACAGGGACTCCATTGGCCCTGCCTGTTTCAGGCGTTTGGGGACGCATGCATTCTCCTTGGGAGCATGAGCCATTGACGATCAAACACACAGCAGTTCGAGCCTAGAAGCGCACGCAAGCATGCAGGGAATGGAGCACGTTCGGATCTGGAAAGCCCGCTCGTTAGAAAGACCGTTAGCATCCTTTTTCGGAGAGCACATTGCTCAAGTCGCACGATAGTGACGATCTTGGGACGGCTCCTTTTCTTGGGGCCCCACTATAAGCGGCTTTAGGCTTAGATGGAAGTATTATAAGCAAAGCATAGACGAACGATAAAGTAACATAGATAGAACGATAATACAACAAAAAGATAAGTGACCGTAGGGAAAATATGCTATGCTCTCCGCACGAAAGCAGAGAGTGAGGAGAGCATAGGGCATGGCACGCGGGAGCAAAGGGGTGCCAGTTCCGCAACTGGAGGGGTTGCGCAAACGCGCGGGCCTCTCACAGGAGGAATTAGCAGCGCGGGCAGGGTTAACGCGCACGACGATTACGCGGTTGGAACAGGGCGGGATTGCCCGTTACCAGACCATCGATAAACTGGCGAAGGCGCTGAAAACGACGCGTGAGCGACTGATTCGGGAAACATAGGTGAAAAATCCTGCCGCGCCCTCACCTGCTGCCTCTGATAGGGAGTGAGGCACTAAAACTCGCATCTGATCTGAAACATTGCAAGATGCACTTATGGAACACTGCTGATTATTGTCGCATGTTAACTTCAGCATTGATTATTGTGGCTCAACAACCAGCACGTGTGCTGTTTTCGATGAAACTTCATCAATACCTGAACAGATTAAACCATTCACCGAATATGGACAGAATAGAGAGGAAGCAGATTATGCAACAAGAACTCTCTAATCGGCTCATTGTAGCCTTCCCTCACTTGTACCGTAGCTGGCAGGGGCGAGATATGGATCATGTTTGGAGGACCAGACAGGATTTTGAATGCGGCAATGGCTGGTTTGCCTTGCTCTGGCAACTCAGCGGCCAGTTGGAAAATTTGATCGGTGCCTTTCCAGATCATGAACAGGAAGCTTATGCCCCCACCATTATCAAGGAGAAATTTGGTGCGTTGCGGTTTTCTATGACACGGCGTACCCCAGCAATGAACCGTGCAATTTGCTGGGCTGAGGGCCAAAGTACCCACATCTGTGAGGTGTGTGGGAAAGCTGGTACGCTGCAGAAACATGAGCAACTTATTCTGGCACGGTGCCTGGACCATACGCCTGCTCAGAGTGAGCCGTGGCAACCTTGGCCGCTTGAATTTTCTCCAACCCAAGATGGGCACAGCACTACCTAAAGCACCAGAGGTATGCTGATACTTGAGAATCAAGAACAAGACCATGATGGGAGGGAAGTGCCGACCAGGAGCTTGCAAGACCGATCAGCATGAGCCCTTCATGTAAAGCTGCTTATTTGTGCGTTGACGATGGTGTCTCAACACTCTAACTCATGTGGGTGAATCTTCTTTAGCGGAGAGGTAGTTCGCTACCGCCAGTGACCTGGTGTGACAAACTTGCGGAAGAAAGTGTCGAATTGCGGAGGAATTGTCACCTATGCACCCTTGTCACGCATACCGCCGCAGTGAGGAAGTATTGGCCTTGGCACACCAGGTAGGCGTGCTTCGTTCACGGGATTTGGCTGCCGCTGGCATTGCACGCGAGCATCTGCGCCGACTGGTCCAGGAGGGGCGACTGAAGCGTGTGGAGCGCGGACTCTATGTGCTGCCAGATGCCCCTCTGACAGAGCATCACCTGCTGGCCGAGGTTGCCAGACGTATTCCTGGAGGGGTGGTGTGTCTGCTCTCGGCATTAGCGTTTCATCATCTGACCCCTCAGGCTCCTACCCAGGTATGGCTCGCCATTGATCATGACGCGCACCGGCCCCAGGTTACTCAATTGCCCTTGCATATCGTCCACTTCTCCGGCCTGGCACGCTCCTTTGGGGTAGAAGAGCATCTGGTGGGTGGGGTGTCAGTTCGCGTCTATAGCCCGGCCAAGACCGTCGCCGATTGTTTCAAATACCGCTCCAAACTTGGGTTGGAGGGTGCTCTTGAGGCTCTACGCGAAACCTGGAGGGCGCGGCGAGCGACGGTGAGCGAGTTGTGGGAAGCAGCACAAGTCTGCCGCGTCACCGGCGTAATGCATCCCTATCTGGAGATGTTGATGGCGTGAAAATTCCTACGGTATTGCCGCGGAAAAAGATCTCTTCGGAAGCACTTCCTCCTTGAATAGAACTCATTGGTCGTTTTTAGCAAGCTGGCTAAGTCGAAACGCTAACCCGGTATAGCGTCCCCATCGGTGGTTCAATTGGAGGAGGGAAGATAGCGTACGATCAGCGAGATTCTTCCTCATATCTATCTTCTGTTCCTGATGCGTAGGCCCATTTCTGACGGCGATGGCGAGAGCTTTTCTGCTTCCGACCAGAACGACGAGTTGACGAGCGCGGGTGATGGCGGTGTACACCAGTTGCCGCACCAACAAGACATACTGTTCCATCGCCAGCGGAATGACGCACACCGGATACTCGCTCCCCTGAGCCTTGTGGACGCTGATGGCATAGGCCGGGGTGAGTTCATCTAACTCGCCAAACTCGTAGGTGACAATCCGCTCATCATCCAGGTGCACAGTAAGTGTCTGATCTTCGAGGGAGATGGCAGTGATTCTCCCACTATCCCCGTTGAAGACTTCCTTCGCATAGTTGTTGCGCAGTTGCAGCACCTTGTCCCCGGCTCGAAAGCAGATGCCGCCATAGTACCGCTCCGCCTTGGAGGCAGCAGGTGGGTTCAGGACTCCTTGCAACCGTAGATTCAACTCCCCTACACCACATCTGCCACGGTGCATTGGCGAGAGTACCTGAATGTCTTCCGGTCGGAAGCCAAATTTGGCGGGGATACGCCTGGACACCAGATCGACGACAAGGTCGCTGGCGGTGTCTAAATCGTCCTGGGCGAAGAAGAAGAATTCCGTGTTCTCTGGACCGATGAGCGGCATCTGGCCTTGATTGATCCGCTGGGCATTCACGGCAATCTGACTTCCGGCGCTCTGGCGGAAGATGTGTTCCAGCCGCACGACAGGAACCACCCCGCTGGCAATGAGATCGGCCAGCACATTGCCAGCCCCCACACTGGGCAGTTGATCGGCATCGCCAACGAGCAGCAGGTGCGTGCCGGTGCCAACCGCCTTGAGCAGCGTGTTCATCAGCAGGGTATCGAGCATACTGACTTCGTCGACCACGACCACATCGGCGGGCAATGGATTTGCGCGATCAAAGGAAGACTGAGTCCCTGGTCGGAGCTGCAGAAGACGATGCAAGGTTTGGGCGGCGATGCCGGTGGCTTCTGAGAGGCGTTTAGCCGCGCGTCCGGTTGGCGCGGTGAGGAGGACCGTCTTCTTCTTAAGAGTCAACACGTGAATGAGCGCGCGCAACGAAGTGGTCTTCCCAGTCCCTGGGCCACCTGTCAGGATGCTGACGGGATGTGTCAGTGCCATCACAATACCCTCTTGTTGTCGCTCTGCCAGGCGAAGGTCTGCTTTGTTTGCTAGATACTCAAACATGAACGAAAAATTGGTCTGTTGCAAGTCGGCCAAGCACCCACGATCAGGAGGGCACTGGGTGAGCCGCACGAGATGCTTCGCGATCCCTTGCTCGGCAGCGTAGAACGGAGGTAAGGAGATAATCTGCGCCGCAGGCAATGCCAAGTAGCTACCTGGGACGAATCTCTCGTTGCTGGTCATATGAGGAGCATCCATTTGCTGTGGGATATAGGTAAAGAGGGTTTGGTCATTGGTCCTGTTCCCCAAGTCACTGAAGAGATCTGGTGGAGCATGAGAAATACTGAACGGATCAAGGGCCACCTGGCCGCTTGGCTGAACAACAAGCGTTTCCGCTTGAACTCCACTTTCCACAATCAAGCCCGTAATCGCTTGCTCAGCTTGGTCAAGCGGAACACTCAATAGCTCAGCAGCTTGCTCGGCAAGGTGGGTGCGAGGGAGATAGGTATGGCCCCCATTCTCACTGGCTTCTGAGAGGGCAAAGAGGACCCCTGCCTTGATACGTTCCGGATGATCTGGGGTGTAGCCGATGGCCAGCGCAATTTTATCTGCGGTTTTGAAGCCAATGCCCCAGACGTCACGTGCCAGGCGGTAAGGTTCATTTTTGACCATGGGGATGGCATTATTGCCGTATGCTTTGTAGATGCGTACTGCCAGACTCGTGCTGACGCCTAACTCGGACAGGCAGAGCATGACCTCTTGGATAGCTTTCTGTTCTGTCCAAGCGATAGCGATGCGTTCTGCGCGCCGTCGTCCCAGCCCTGGCACTTCGAGCAGGCGCTCTTGATGCTGTTCGAGCACCTCCAGGGTGTCCAGCTCAAAGCAGGCAACAATTTTCTCAGCGATGCGCGGGCCAATGCCTTTGATTAAGCCGCTCCCCAGATATTTGCGCAGCCCCTGCGTGGTGGCTGGAAGAACGGAGCGGTAGGTGTGAACGATCAATTGCCACCCATAGTCTGGATGGCGTTGCCAATGACCGGAGAGTTCCAGGGCTTCTCCAGCAGCGATCCCTGGCAAGGTTCCAATGATAGTGACCAACTGATCCTTGCCCACATGCACCTTTTCAGCCGCCTGCTGGATTCCATTGGTAGGGGCAAGAGGAGGCTGGAACGCGTCAGGGAGGAGGCGCGCCACAGTATAGCCGGTCTCGTCGTTGACAAAGGTGATCCGCTCTACGACGCCTGAAAGGGTCGGCAGAGTGGCTGTAGCTGGGGGAGCGTGTGCAGCAGGCAAGGTTATGGGTTCACTGGTGTTTCCTGTTACGCTGCTCCCAGCTAGGCTCCTCGCGGCGTTGTTTTGCCTCGTTTGAAATGGGGGGCGTTGCGCAGGGGCTTGGGCAAGGGACGATAGAGTTCCTCTGGATCCCAGCCAAGGCGAGCCGCGTTGGCTTCCATCAGCACGATCCTGGTCACTAATCCCTTGTTTCGTTCCCGCTCCTGCTCCAGTTCCATCTGGAGGCGATGAATGGTTTCTTCGTCGGGGGTCCGTTGCCGTTTTTTTTTCTGGCCTTTCGCCCGCTGCATCTGTCGTTCCCGCGCCGCCCCGATTAGCACATCCAACTCATATTTGTAGATTGTCGTCGGACTGATCTTAAGGGCTGCTGCCACATTTCTGACATGCAGGGGGCACTCTTCAAGACTCAGCATCTCTCCTCGAACCAGATATGCTTGGACCTGTTCTGTCACTACTTCTCGTTGGCTTGGCCTTGGCATAGGGTTCCCTCACGGTCTAAAAGGGGTGAAACTTGCTTTGTTGCCCATCAAAGGGATGTATCAGCGCTCCTGCTAGAGCCTCTGGATTCTGCTCGTCAATCGCAAGTGCTGCCTTGCAACCTGCCAAGGTTTCTTCATGATGGCGAATCCAGGCCTCGGCGTGCACACCCTTCCCCGCACTTGCTGCTTCCTGAGCCATCTGGAGGCCATGCTCAGTCCGTTTGTAGATCTGGATGAGGTAAGTGCGCTCTTGTTGATTGCCCTTGGTGCGCAGGTACTCTCGGCATCCGCGAAGACAATTCAAGTGGTATGGACAGGGATCCAGGCTATAATCATGGAGGCAAAGACCAAACGCTGTGACATGGACGGCCTGCACTTGCCCTTCGAGGAAGATGTCACGATCCTCTTCAGGTAAAGCAAAGTAGACGTCGGACAAGAAGCCTCCAATGGTCCCTTCACGGATACCTTGCTTGACCCATTGCACTCGCTCTTCTATAGTAGCGTGGTGGTAGGCATAGGTGTCTTGCTTATTTTCACGCCCGAACCATCGTGTTTGCAGGTCGAGTGGCAGCCCGCCTTTATCTGCCAAGTCATTGAGCCAGTGCCGAAACTGATGGGTCGCCATCCTACATATCGTACCGTCAGTTTCGCGAATATCAAAACGTTTAAAGACGGAGGAGGTGGGGCTTGTCAAGAATTTAGCAATTAGTTTAGAGGTCACTGGCTCAATGATTGAGGTGTTTACCCCATTATACGGTCTGAAAAACCAGCGCGGAGCAATGAACAGGGTTTCCGAGAGCCATTGATAGGTTCCATCACGACGATCAAGCGTCCACAAGCTTGGTTGGAGTGTTCGGAGATAGGCTTCCACCTCTGAAGCCAGGTAATAGTAGTGCAGTGCCGTGCCATAACGAGGGAGCAGCTGCTTTGGAATCCTGTTAATCGAGTCATAACGCTTCATGCCGAGCATCTGCCATACCTGCTTGGAGGTCAATTTTTCCTCTCCACGATTGTCAGGAAAGACCGTCCTCGAAGGATTCTGCTCAAGACGACAGGCCTGCTCCCTAAATGGGGCCGTGATGGATCGTATCTCTGCTATCGCCTTCCGGGCCAACTGTTCTCCAATAGGAGTCAGCCAACGAACAGCAAGTTTTAAAGCTCCTTTTCTTGATTTTGCAGGGTAGTAGCGTAATCCATAATGCTGCTTGCCACGATGCACCTCTACCTCTTCACAGTCAAGTGGCAGAGTGAGCAGTTCGGAGATACGGAAACCTGTCACCACGAGCACGGCCAGCGCTGCCATACGAAGGCGATCTGCAGGTTCCTGTGCACGCTCATGAAAAACAGCAGCTAAGCCTTCAAGAGCTTGTTGTGATGGAAGCTTGCGAATTTTCCCCGCCCGCTCAAGTGAAATAGTGTTCTTGGCGGACTCAGGACGTTTGCATTGCATGGTAAAGTGCAGTGGTCGGCAAACCTGTCTGTCTTCTAGAAACTTTACCAGTTTTTTGAGATAGATCGTTGCGTGATAGGCGACACTTTCCGATACGCTGGCAATGATAGCGAGCTCCGCCTGGCAGATGTCATCTAAAGTCAGGGTCTCCCACTGAAATTGTTCTGGCTTGCCCTCTCTACGCGAGAGCAGTTCCTCCCATAAATAGCGAGCAGCCCGTAGTTTAGAATAGCGTTCCCCACTCCCAAACTCTTCGAGGACAATCCAGCTCTTTATGAGAGAAGCATAGAGCTCTGGAAGTGGTTCATCAGGCCGCTTGAGGCGTGTAAAACGGAGGAATTTTACATCTTGAACTCCAGGGCGATAATTGAGAGATTCTAAGCTCCATACCACAGCATCAAAATCTTCTGAAGGGAATTGGCTCTTGAAGAGATACCGAGCAGTATGAATAGTCTCAGCTATTCTTGCAGCGGATGATCTTGTCCTGCGAAGGCTTTTAGGACGCATGGGGATCCTCTCCCTGGTTGCTATCTGGACTCTTGATCAAGGCGAGTACCTCACGGATAGCGCTAAGCACCTCCTCTAATTGCAAGACAATACGACGGTCCAATCGATCCCGATGTGCTTCCAAATAGGCTTCCAGTCCCTGATACAACTGTTGATGTGGCCCGACGCGCAGGGCTGCAAAGAAGGAACAGGTATAGCAACTGAGAGGTGGAAACAGCTTGCAGAGCCCATCCTTGAGCAGGTTACGGCCACACAGCCCAATTCCTCCAATATCTAAAGGAATCTGGGTTATGTGTGGTGGCGCTCCAGGTATGATTTGATTGGGTAGCCCAGCAAATATCTGAGTCTGGTCAGATTCGACAATAATTCCGAGAAAAAGATGGACGAGCGGCATCAAGCGGGGGTTTGTTGCGCGCTCCATCGGTTCGGAGATAAAAGTGGTCGTTTTCGAGTAGGTTAGCACATATTCCAGGCTGCTATGATCAAGCGCCTCAGCAATATGAACATCCGAAGCGCCTTCTTCCGCAAGATGGGTCGCCAGCGTGTAGCGAAAGCGACGAGGATTGAGCTTTAAGGGGCCACTGGTACGAGACGAGACCAGATGACTCATCCTGGCAAAACGTCTCATAGCTCCAGCAATTGCCGCTTCTGGTTCCATCTTGGGTAACCAGAAGAGCAAAGGAGTATCAACGTCTGCCTGCTGAATCTCAATGAGCATATTTCCCAGCGTTGGGCTGATTGGTCGCCGCTTGGTCTCTCGTACTAGCAAGCGCTTCTTAATACGAGGAACATCGAGTTGAAAGTACCGACTGCCCTGCGCTTCATAGCTGAGCAGATCCTTATTTTTCAGGAGGATAGCAGCAAGAGGGTTGTCCAGTACCTGATAGAATAGATAGGGAGATAAGGGAAGCAAAGACGCAGAAAGGTGCTGGACATGATGGACGCCAAACGCAAACAGTATTCCGCCGAGTACAAGCTGAAAGTCGTGCT
>Ga0070734_10000388_pt1 | contig 99158 bp, 94 predicted proteins | sample Coa_R1_8_FD_66444 | JGI IMG/M metagenome (GOLD analysis project Ga0070734, IMG submission 66444) | Surface soil microbial communities from Centralia Pennsylvania, which are recovering from an underground coalmine fire - Coalmine... | ecosystem: Environmental > Terrestrial > Soil > Unclassified ...
GGACCTTGTGCCCCCACATGCCGAGCACCGCCGCCAGCCCCTCGGCCAGATCGACGTTGTCGTCGACCGCCAGGATGCGCAGCGACGGTCGCGGCGCCACCACGACCGCCGCTCGTGGCGCCAGCGCCGGCAGCTCGGGATCTTCCGCCGGGAGCCAGACGACGATCTCGGTCCCGCGTTGCGGTCCCTCGCTGCGCGCCTCCACCGTCCCGCCGTGCAGCTCGACCAGCCGCTTGACCAGCGAGAGGCCGATCCCCAGCCCCCCCTGCGCGTGCGCGCGGCCGGCCGGCAGCTGCGAGAAGAGATCGAAGATCCGACCCAGCGCCTCGGGCTGGAGGCCGATCCCGTTGTCGCGCACGGACACCCGCACCTGGTCCCCCTCGAGCGCCACCGCCACCTCCAGGCGTCCGTCGCGCTCGGTGTACTTGGCCGCGTTGTTGAGCAGGTTGGCGACCACCTGGGTGAGCCGCACGGCGTCCGCGCGGATGAACAGCGGCCAGTCGGGCAGGCGCACCGTCAACGCGTGCCCGAGCGAATCGATGAAGGGGCGGGTCGCCTCGACGGCGTTGGCGATCACCCGCCCCAGATCGACCGACTCGAGCTTCAGCTGGATCTTCCCGTGCGTCACCCGCGACATGTCCAGCAGATCGTCGAGCAGTCGGGTCATGTGTCCGAGCTGGCGCCCGATCGACTCGCGGGCCCAGACGGCGTCCTGCCCGTCGGGGGGCGCTACCCGCAGGATCTCGAGCGCGATGCCGATCGGGGCCAGCGGGTTGCGCAGCTCGTGCCCCAGCACCGCCAGGAACTCGTCCTTGCGGCGGTCGGCCTCGCGCAGCGCCGCCTCCGCCGAGCGCCGGACCTCGATCTCGCGGCGCTCGTCCTCGGCGACGATCCGGTCGGTCACGTCGCGGCCCACGGCCTGGTACTCGAGCACGGCGCCCCGCTCGTCGAAGAAGCCGCGGTCCCGCCACTGCAGCCAGCGCTGCGTCCCGTCGGGCGCGGTCACGCTCACCTCGCGGGCGGCGATCGGCGCCGCGGCGGTGACGCCCGCCAGCTCGGCGGCGGTCCGGTGCACGCCCGCGGGGACCAGGCTCGAGATGTTGCGGCCCACGATCTCCCCCGGGGCCAGGCCGAACATCTCGGCGTAGGCACGGTTGGCGAAGGTGTACGTGCCGTCCGGTCGGAAGCGGCAGATGAGCTCGGTCTGGTCCTCGACGATCGACTGGTACTGGCGCCGGCTGGTGGCCAGCGCGGCGGCGGTCAGCCCGTGCTGCTTGATCGACGCCGCCAGCAGCAGCAGCGGAACCGACACCGCCAGCAGGAACACCTGCAGCTCGAGCAGGTTCGTCACCGGCGCGTAGGTGGCGAACGGGCCCCGCCCGGCCAAGGCGCCCCAGAGCGAGAACGAGGCCACGCCGAGCAGCGCCGCGCTGGTCCCGCGCGGCCCGAAGCGGACGGCCCACAGCAGGAACGGCAGCGCCCAGTAGAGGTGGATCTGGTGGGTGTGCGAGCGATCATACGACCGCGCGAAGACCAGGGTGCCCGCCACGACCAGCGTGAGCGCCAGGAGCGCGCCCTCCGCGATCCGGCGCAGCCGCGGCCGCGGGACGGGCGCCAGGGACCGCAGATCGACGGAGAGGATCGGGAGCAGCGTCAGCCCGGTGATGGCGTTCGACAGCCACCACTGCAGCCAGGCGATGCCGAAGCTCTCGCCCCTGCCACGCAAGACGATGAGGCTGGCGCCCCCCAGCGCCGCCAGCGCCGGCGCCGCGAAGACCGCCCACCCGAGGTGGGCCACCATGCGGCGCATCTGCTCCCGGCGGCCGAGGCGCCTGGCGAAGGCGCGCAGCCCCACGGCGGCCAGCAGCGCGCGCCCCTGGTTCACCACCTCGGTTCCGAGCGCGAAGGCCACGCTGGCGCCGGCCACCCGGTGCGGGACGTAGGTCCCCACCCCGGCGGCCAGCATGTAGAGCCACCAGGTGCGCGGGCGCGTCCGCAGCAGGGCCGCGGTGAGGATCGCGTAGGGGGCGAAGAAGATCGCCGTGCCGATGGTGGGGAAGCGCATCCAGGTATCCGCGCTGGCGCCCAGGTAGCAACCGAGCAGCACCAGCGCCGCGATCGCGATCGCGCGCAGCGACGAGGTCGTGGCGTTCGGGTTCTCCATGGACTCCCCGGAGCGGCTGGCATCTCACGGAGGTTGGAGAAAGACAACCGCTCCAAAGCCCTAATCTGCACGACGGACCGCGGCAACGGCGTGCCTGCTCGATCCTGCGTGATAACTTCCCCGCCCGTGAATTCGACCACAGGCGGGGCCGACGATCGGGCGCTCGCCAACGCGCTTCCCCAGATCATCTGGACCTGCGACGCGCAGGGCCGGCTCGAGTGGGTGAACGACCGGTGGATCGAGCTGACCGGCCTGACCCAGGAACAATCGCTGCGTGACAAGGGCGCGCTGGCCGCCGTCCACCCCGACGATCACGCCGACATCGGGCGGCGGTTCGGCGAGGCGATCGCCAGCGGCAGCACGTGCGAGTTCGAGTACCGGATCCGGAACCGCGCGGGCGAGTACCGCTTTCACCTCTGCCGGGTCGTCCCGGTCCGCGACGCCGCCGGCGCGGTCACCCGCTGGGTCGCCGCCGCGTTCGACATCCACGAGCGCCGCCAGGCCGAGGAGGCGCTCCGGCAGTCGGAGAAGCGGTTTCAGACCGTGTTCCACCTCAACCCGCTGCCGGCGGCCATCACCCGGCTCTCCGACGGGCTGTTCCTGGACGTCAACGACGCGTTCCTGAGGATGTCCTGCTTCGACCGTGCCGACGTGGTCGGCAAGACCGGCATCGAGATCGGGATGCTCTCTCCCGAGCAGCGCGCCGGCATCAAGGACACCGTGGCCAGGACGGGGAGCATCGCCTTCGATCTGCAGATCCCCACCAAGCACGGGGAGCGGCGAACGGTGACGGTGGTCAGCTCGCTGGTCGAGATCGCGGGCGAGCCCTGTCTGGTCAACGTGGGGGAGGACGTCTCCGATCAGCGGGCGGCCGAGATCGCGCTGCGCGAGAGCGAGGCCCGCGCCCGCGCGCGCGCCGACGAGCTGGCCGGCCTGATGGACGCCGTCCCGGCCGCGGTGTGGATCGCCCGCGATCCGGAGTGCCGCGAGATCCACGGCAACCGCGCGGGGCGCGCGCTGCTTCGCATCCCCGACGGGGCCAACATGTCGAAGACGGCGCTCGACCCGACGCCGACGCGCCACTTCACCACCTTCGCCGGCGGCGTCGAGGTGCCCCCCTCCGAGCTGCCGCTGCAGCGGGCGGCGCGCGGGGTCGAGGTGCGGGACTACGCGGACGAGATCCGGTTCGACGACGGGCGGGTGATCCACCTCTACGGCACCGCCGTGCCGCTGCGCGATCCGAGCGGCGCGCCGCGCGGGGCGATCGGCGCGTTCGTCGACGTGACGCGCCTCAAGCAGGCCGAGGAGGCGCTGCTCGAGGCCGATCGCCGGAAGGACGAGTTCCTCGCCTTGCTGTCGCACGAGCTGCGCAACCCGCTGGCGCCGATCCTGAGCGCCGCGCAGTTGATGCAGTTCCGCGGCGACGTCGCGGCGCCCGAGGAGCGGGAGGTGATCGTCCGCCAGGCGCAGCACCTGGTGCGGCTGGTCGACGATCTGCTCGACGTCTCGCGCGTGGCGCGCGGCAAGGTCACGTTGATCAAGAAACCGATCGAGCTCGGGGCCGTGGTGGGGAAGGCGGTCGAGGGGGCGATCGTCGAGATCAAGCAACGCCGGCATCAGCTGCACCTGGCCGTCCCCGCCGGCGGGCTGGCGGTCGAGGCGGACGAGGTGCGACTGACCCAGGTGGTGGCGAACCTCCTCACCAACGCCGCCCGCTACACCGAGCCGGGCGGCCGGATCGAGGTGACCGCCGCGCGCGAGGGGGACGAGATCGTGCTGCGCGTCCGGGACAACGGGCGAGGGATCGACCCCGCGCTCTTGCCGCACGTGTTCGAGATGTTCGTCCAGGGACCGCGCGGCTCGGATCGCACCGAGGGGGGCCTCGGGCTCGGCCTGTCGCTGGTGCAGACGCTCACCCAGCTCCATGGCGGGCGGGTGAGCGCCGAGAGTGACGGCGTCGGCCGGGGCAGCGAGTTCACCGTGCGGCTGCCGGCGTCGCGCAGCCCGAGCCAGCCGGTCTCGCCGCCCCGCCTCGCGCCGTCGCGCCTGGGCGGCGTCCGCGGCCACCGCGTGCTGGTCGTCGACGACAACCGGGACGGCGCCCAGATGATCTCCGGCCTGCTGCGCGAGGCGGGCTACGAGGTGCGGACCGCGCTCGACGGCTCGCAGGCGCTGTCGGTGGCCAGCGATTTCCGGCCGCGGGTCGCCATCCTCGACGTGGGGCTGCCGGTGATGGACGGCTACACCCTGGGGCGCGAGCTGCGGGCGCGGATGGGGACGGCGGCGCCGATCTTGATCGCCCTCACCGGGTACGGCCAGGAGCAGGACCAGCGCCGGAGCGCGGAGGCCGGGTTCACGCTCCACCTGGTCAAGCCCGTCGACGGCCTCCGCCTGAACCACCTGGTCGACGCGCTCGTCGGCGCCGCCTGAGCCGTCGTCGTCCGAAACGCCTGGGCGGGCGCGTGCTACGCTGCGGGGCTGATGGCCGTACGCCACGCCGTCCCGGTCGTCTTCGCGGTCGCGCTCGTGGCCGCGGGGTGCGGAGGACCGACGTCGATGGGCGGCTTCAGTGACCGCGAGGCCCACGTCACGCCGGTGGCGCCGACGGCGGTCGACGTCTGCGCGGTGCGAACGGGGCTGCTGGTCATCGAGGTCGAGCAGGTGGTGGTCAACGCGTACCCGCACCACGACCAGGGCTCGCCCCACGAGGAGCAGCCACTGCTCGTGCGGTCGATCTTCACCGACGGCCAGGCCGAGAAGGACGGCGACGTGCAGGCCTGGGTCTCGCCGTTTCGTTACCGCCCCGGGCAGCCGGTCGTCACGTTCGCGGCCACGCGCCTGGTCGAGCGGCCGCTGCGCGCGCTCGCCGGCAAGCGGATCACGATCCGCCTGGCGGAGAACGATCGCACCAGCCCGGCGCGCTGGAACCAGGTAGCCGGCGCCGCGGGCGACGCGGTCGGGGCGGGCGGCGCGCTCGGCGTCCCCGTCGTTCCGTCGGCGCTGGTCACCGAGGGGATGCACCTCCTGGCCAGCGTCGATCGCGACGATCTCATCTTGCTGTGGTCGAGCGACGCCGCCTCGCTGGTGGAAGCGCTGGGGCGGGAGGTGGTCCCGGGCGCCGCGCCTGCCGCCAGGGCGCTGCGCTACGCGCTGGCCACCCCCCGCCGCACGCCCGACGGCAAGGCGCCGGCGGCGACCGTCGACCTGGTCGTGTTCCGCCAGCCCGAGCCCGGCTGCCCGTAGCGGCGCTCTCGGGCGCGCGTTTTTTTGGACAAAACGCGACGGACAAAGAAACGAAACGACCCCTCGGCCGTACTCCTCGCCGACCAGGAGGGTCCAGAATGAGAGCGACGAAAATAAGCGGAATGACGGCAATTCTCCTGCTCGCAGTCGGCTGCGGGTCGGGGACGCCATCGGGATCGAACGGGGGGACCGGCGGTGGCACCGGCGGGGCGGGCGGCGCGACCGGGAAGGGTGGCACCACGGGCACTGGCGGCACGGCGGGAACGGGCGCCGCCACCGGCGGGACGACCGGCACGGGCGGCTCCGCGGGGGCGGGCGGCGCGGGAACCGGCGGCGCTGCCGGCTCGACGGCGGGCGCTGGCGGATCGGCGGGCGCCGGCGGATCGGCGGGCGCTGGCGGATCGGCCGGTGCGGCTGGAACCGGTGGCGCCGGCGGGACGGGCGGGACGATACCGTCCCCGGCAGACGCGCCGCCGAACCTGGGGGTGCCCTACGGCGCCACGCTGGCGCTAAGCTATCACGGCGTCGGCTCGCAGATCTACACCTGCACGGCCAGCGGCGGCGCGGGCGGCAGCTCGGGTGCCGACGCGGGCGCGACCACCTACAGCTGGGTGCTCAAGGCGCCCGACGCCAAGCTGTACGACATGGGCGGCACGCAGGTGGGGACCCACGGCGCGGGACCCGAGTGGACGTCGACCGACGGCAGCGTCGTCAACGGCTCGAAGGTCCAGCAGTCGAACGGCGCGACCGGCGCCATCCCCTGGCTGCTGCTGCGCGCGACGTCGACGACGGGCACGGGCGTGTTCACCAGCGTCACCTGGGTCCAGCGCCTGCACACCAGCGGCGGCGTGGCACCGGCGTCGGGCTGCAGCAGCGCGACGGTGAACACCGACATGAGCGTGTCGTACTCGGCCGACTACTACTTCTACACGGGCGGCGGGGCCGCGACCTGGCTGAGCGCGCCTGCGGGCGTTCCGACGGGGATCTCCGCGCCCGCGGGCCTCACGGTGGCGATTCACGACCGCGGGATCGGCACGCAGATCTACACCTGCACGGCCAGCGGCGCCGGTGGGGCGAGCGGCGGCGGTGACGCCGGCGCCACCAGCTACAGCTGGGTGCTCAAGGGGCCGGACGCGACCCTCTACGACTCCACCTACACCCAGGTGGGGACGCACGGGATCGGGCCCGAGTGGACGTCGACCGACGGCAGCGTGGCCAACGGGACCAAGGTCACCGGGGTGAACGCGCCCGCGGGCGCGCCGGCGGGCTCCGCCCAGTGGCTGCTGCTCAAGGTGTCGTCGACGACCGGTACGGGCGTGTTCACCGACATCACGTACGTCCAGCGCCTGAACACCGACGGCGGCGCCGCGCCCTCGAGCGGGTGCAGCTCCGGCACGGTCGGCACCGACACCAGCGTCAACTACTCGGCGGACTACTACTTCTATACGGGTAGCCCGAGCGACGCCGGCACGCACGGATGAGTCCCCCGCCGAGGGGCGCCGCCCGCGGGTGGCCCCTCGGCGGTCGTTTCGACCGACCAGACTCATCTACGATGAGGGGCGCAATGCCCCGCGCTCGACCGCGCCGCCAAGAGCGGCGGCGCGCGGGCGCTACTTCCAGTTCTTGCGCCCGAAGTTCCGCATCCCGGCGCCGGTGGGGTAGCCCGAGCGCTCGACGATCGGCCGGTGGCCCGGCTTGCCGAAGCGGACGGGCGCCGGCGACACCGACTGCGTGCTGGTCGCGCTGCAGACCGCCGCCGCGTCGTTGGCCGGGCCGCCCACGTCGGCGCTGGTCGGGATCGCGCCCGCTGGCGCGCCGTGGTGCGGGTGGCGGTCGAGCACGTCGCCCAGGTTCAGCGCGTTCGCGTCGCGCGCGGTCAGCGCCTGGAGGCCGAACGTCGACTCGATCAGCTTCAGCGTCGAGGTGTGCTCGAACGGCCCGTGGTGGATGACGCGCGCCGGGGCCAGGTTGGAGACGACGATGGCCGGCACCCTGAACCCCAGCTGCGTGTAATCGGGGGTCAGCTGCCCGTCGGTGGGCGTGGTGTCGTCGCCGGTGTGGTCGACGTTGGCCGGATCGGTGTCGTCGACGACCTTCGGCGGCGGCACGTGATCGTAGAACCCGCCCCACTCGTCGAACGTCACCACGAAGACCGTGTTGTCGAGGTAACCCGCGTCGGCGAGCGCGTGGTACGCGTCGGCGATGAACCGCTCGCCGAGGCGGATGTCGGCCAGCGGGTGGTCGTCGGCCGAGGTGCCGGTCGCCTCGACGTCGAACGCCGGGTCGATGAAGCTGACGTTGGGCAGGTTCCCCGCCGCCACCGTGTCGATGAACGACGGTGTCGTCACCGGGACGCCCAGCGCGTCGACGTCGCCGGCCGCGAACGGGTGCCAGAACGGAAGGTACTTGAGCCCCCAGAGGGCCTGAAACGGCAGGTCGCGGAAGAAGTAGCCGCCGGTCGGGATCCCCTGCGTGTTGGGGATCGGCGACAGCTGGTCCCAGATCGTCGGCAGCGTCGAGATCGTGTTGGTGTTGTGGTCGCGATCGGTCCGCGCCGCGTGCTGGTAGAAGCGGTTGGGGAAGGTCTCGCCGGCGAACGAGCAGAAGTAGCGGTCGAGCACCGTGTAGCTCTCGGCCAGCGCGCCGATGACCGGCAGATCGGGCGTCGCCTTGCGCGTGCCGTCGTGGTGCCGGTTCGTGTAGTAGCCGATGGGAAAGGTGTTGGCCTGCGCCAGCGTCACGCCCGGCAGGCCTCCTGGCGCCGTCGGGCGCTGCAGGAACCCGTCCATCTTCCCGAAGTTGTGCTGGATCAGGAACCCCTCCCAGCTGTGGTCGGGGTCGCTGTAGCCGCACCCCTGGAAGTCGGGCGCCAGCGGGTAGTTGGGATAGAAGTTGCCGTCGGTCGCCTCGAAGGCCAGGTCGTGGCGGCCGTCGGCGCCCGGCAGCCAGCCGAGGAAGTGATCGAACGAGCGGTTCTCCATCATCAGGACCACGACGTGCTGGACGCCGTTCGAGCCGTTCGGCTTGGTCGCCCCGCCCGCGCGTGCGGCGCGCGCCAGCAGCTCCGTGCCGGTCAGCGCCAGACCCGAGGCCCCCGTCAGTCGCAAGAACGATCGGCGTGTCAGCATGCCGCGCAGTATTCGACACGGCCGCGTGCCCGGCGGTGTCGACCCCGCAACAACTGCGCGGAGCACGCGTGACGGGCGTGATTCGGGCCGCGCCGCCCGGCGATCTGCCGCCGAGCCGGGGGGCGGAGATCAGCCCGTGAGCTGCGGCTGGAGGTAGCGCGCGAGCAGGCTCTTCAGCTCGTCGGGGTTGTCGGCCTTCATCCGATCGAGCAGCGCGATCGCCGCCGCGCTGCGCGCCTCGTGGTGAGCGCGCTTGAGGTCGCGGACCTGCCCGCGGAGCTGCGTCAGGCTGGCCAGCGATCCGCGCGCGTCGGGGTCGGAGGCCACCGCGCCTGCGTCGGTCGCGGCGACGACGACGTCGGTCAGCCAGCCGAGCTGCTTGCCGTACGAGGCCAGCTCGAACGCCTGGCGCTCGATCTCCGGATCGCCCGCGCCCGGCTTGATCATCCCCTCGAAGAAGGCCTCGGGCGAGATGTTCTCGCTCACCGCGCCGGAGAGCGGCCAGTACCAGTAGTTGACGGGCGCGAAGACCCAGAGCCAGGGGAGCATGCCGGCCCGTCAAGCTGGGTCGGCCGGGCGCGCGCGCAAGGGGCGCGCTAGCGATAGCGGTAAAGCTTCACCCTCTGGAGCCCGAAGGCGCCCATGGGGAGGCGGACCTGCCGGCCCTGGTGGGTCTCGTCGCCGTTGAGGCGCCGGCTGACGACGAACCGCCCGCCTTCGAAGCGCCCCTCGTCGACGCGCTCGAGGCCCACCATCGGATTGCCGGGGTCGCCAGGCGCGGGGGCGAACGTCACGATGATGCCGTTGCCGGCCACCAGGTACTCGTCGTCGGCGAGCGCGATGACCAGCCCGCCGCCGCGGGGCCAGACCGCGTCGTTCCGCGCCGGTGACGCCCAGGGGAAGGTGTAGTCGTGGCTGATCGTCAGCCTGAAGCCGCCCAGCGTCAGCTCGCTCTTGGGCGCGTCCTTGTCGACCAGCACGCCGGCCGTGCGGCCGGACCCGGCGGCGAGCAGCGCCGGCGCGAGCTCGCCCAGCAGCCCGTAGGCGCGGGCCAGCGCCGCGCCCGCCGCCGGCGAGATGGCGTCGATCGCGAACGGCGAGACGCCCAGCGCCTGCTGGCCGGCGGCGTAGAGGGCGTTGACGGCCACGACCTCCTCGTTGCGCGCCTCGGGGACGAACAGCGGGTTGTCGGGGCGGCGGTAGAGCTCGCACCAGGTCGCGAAACCAGGAAAGTAGATGTCGGGCGCCAGCAGATCGATCGCCGGGGCGCCGGCGCGCCAGATCTCGTAGAGGTGGGGGAGGGGGCCCGCGGCCGGGTATTTCCCGGGCGCCAGTCCCGGGGCGTTGAGCGCGGCGTTGACGAACATCGGCAGCGGATACTCCGCCTTGCCGGCGCGGGCGACGGTGTCGACGTAGCGGGCGTGGTGCCAGGCCTGGAAGCGCTCCTCGGCGGCCGGGCCGGCGCCCAGCAGCTGCTGGAAGGTCGCACCGGCCGGCGTCCCGGCGGGGGCCAGCGCGCGCACCGCCTCGGGCGGCGCCACGGCCGTCCAGGCCGCCTGCGCCAGGGCGCTGTGGTCGGAGGCCTCGCCGATCGTCCCCACCTCGTTCTCCACCTGCACCATCAGCACCGTGTGCGTGCGCCCGTCGAGCGCGCGCAGGGTGCGCATCAGCGCCGCGAAGGCGCGCGCGTCGGTGTCACGGTTCGTCGCCGAGAACGCCGACAGCGACTCGACGCCCTGGTGGGCTGCGGTCTCGGCGCGCGGGAACCGCTTCTGATCGCGCTTGACCCAGCCGGGGACGTAGCTGGACATGCCGTTCTTCCAGCTGCCGAACCAGAGCAGGATGACGTGCAGGTGGTCGCGCCGGGCCTCGCGGACGATGTCGCCCACCAGCGAGAAGTCGAGCTTTCCCTCGGCAGGCTCGCAGAGCTCCCAGGAGACCGGCACCAGCACCGTGTTGAGGTTCAGCCCCTGGAGCCGCCCGAGCGCCGCCTTCGCCGCGGCCAGGCTCCCGGCGCTGGAGTTCGCCAGCTCGCCGCCCCGAATCAGGAACGGCCGCCCGTCCACCTCCAGCCGGGTGCGCCCGTCGGCCGTGACCAGCCTCGGGATACCGGCCGCGGGCGGCGGGGCCGCCTGCGCGGCGAGGGCGGCGAGCCACAGGGCGAGGCAGGGAATTGCCGCGGCGACGCGCGCGGCCAGCTTTGTTCGCGATCCCATCGAGGGACCGAAGATAGGACAAACCCGCCGAAACGCCGAATCGCGCGGCCGCGGCCGGGTCAGCTCTTCGTGTAGCGCTGGACGAAGGCGAGCGCCTTGTCGGCGACCTCGCGCCAGCCGCTGTCGATGGTCAACGAGTGGCCGCGGCCGGGGATCTCCACGATCTCGGTGATGCCCTCGTTTCCGCGCTGCTGCTTGAAGGACGCGTTGGCGATCGACCAGGGGACCGTGTGGTCCTTCTGGCCCGAGATGATCAGCAGGGGCCCGCGCGCCGGGTTGCCGGTGTCGACCTTGGCCTCGGTCCAGGGGTTGAGGTTGGCGGCCGCCGCCTGGAACAGCGGCTTGCCCGCCGCCGGGACGGCGTAGGTCTCGTGCAGCGTCTTGGCCTCCTCCTCGCTGACGGCGTTGGCGAACGCGTAGCGGAACTGCTCGTAGGTGAGGGGGACCGCCCGGTTTCGGTTGGCCGGGTTGCCAAGCACCGGCCAGGCCGACTTGAGCGCCGACAGCGGCAGCGGGAGCACGCCGCGGAACGGCGCCGGATCGATCGCCACCGTCGCGGCGGCCAGGCCGCGGCCGGCCAGGATCTGCGCCATCAGCCCACCGAACGAGTGGCCGACGATCGCCGGCTTCTTCTTGAGCTGCCGGATGATGCCGTCGAAGTGGTCGGCCACCTCGCTGATGCTCTTGCCCGCCAGGAGCTCCGGGTGGGCGTTGGCCTCGCCCACCGTCTCGGGATCGTCGGGCCACCCCGGCAAGAGCGGCGTGAACCCCGCCGCATCGAACAGCTGGCCCCAGCGGTCCCAGCTGCTGGGGAGCAGCCACAGCCCGTGCACGAACACCACCGGCGTCTTCCCCGTGGCGTTGGCGGCCGCCACCTGCTGCGCCTCGTGGTCGGTGATGGTGAGGGGTTTGCCGCCAGTCGGTTCGGTCGTCGTGGTGGTCATCGCGCCAGGAAGGATGGGCCCGTTCGCCCGAGGCGCAAGTGACAGGTCGGGCTTCAGGCCCGATCGTAGGTCAGCGAGGCGACGGTCGCGTGGCGGCTGGGGCAGAGGTAGATGAGTGGCCCCCGCGCGTCCCCCTCGAGCCGCGCGTGCGGGCGGCCGAGCACGCCGCACGTGGCGCAGCGCTTGCGTCCGGCGCCGTCCCCGGGCAGGAGCGGCCTGTGCGCGGCGCGCGGCTCGGGGCAGAGCGTGCAGGCGGACGGGACGGCGTCGTCGGGGGTCACGGGGAGAGAGTAGATCAGGTTCGCTCCGGCGCCCATCGCGCGCCGGCCGCGAGGCGGGTAGGCTCGACGCGATGACCGACCTCCGCGGCGAGAACCACGAACCCGGCGCTGGCGTCGGGCCCGCGCCCTCGCTGCGCGGCTACCTGGTGATGGTCGCGGTCGCGTCCTTCGCCACCACCTTCGCGCTGCAACGGGTGACGCTGGGCAACTACCCGATCCTGTTCCACCTCAAGGAGCGGCTCCACTTCGGCAAGGAGCAGGTGAGCGAGTTCTTCATGTGGGCGACGTTCGCCTGGAACCTCAAGCCGCTGGCGGGCGTCCTGATCGACGCCTTCCCCTTGTACGGTTCGCGCCGCCGCGCCTACCTGATCCTCGGCGGGCTGGTGGCCGCGGCGGCCTGGGGCGCGCTGGCGTTCGCGCGCAACAACTACCACGTCTTCCTGTTGGTCTCGATCGTGCTCAACGTCGGCATGGTCCTGGCCAGCACGGCGATGGGCGGCCTGCAGGTGGAGGCCGGGCAGCTGTTCGGGATCCCCGGCCGCGTCTCGTCGCTGCGACAGGTGGTCATGTCGATCGCCCAGGTGCTGGCGCCGCTCCTGGGCGGCGTCCTGGCCCAGATGGCGTTCGGGCTGACCGCCGGCGTCGGCGCGCTCGTGCTGCTGGGGATGGTGGCGGTGGCGGCGCTCGGGTTCCGCGAGCGGCCGGTCACCGCGCCGGCTTCGGCCTCGCCCCCGGGCGTGCAGCCCGGGGACGCTCCCCGCGATCGGCCGGCGCGCTACCGGCCGTCGCCCGCCATCTGGATCGGCATGGCCGTGGTGGCGGCGGCCGCCACGCTCGGCGTGCTGGTTCACGGGATGCTCAACGTGGGCCTCTCGCTGTTCGCGATGCTGGCGGTCTTCCTGCTGATCCTGGCGCTGGCGATCGCGCGCGTCCGGAACCCGATGCTGCGGCAGGCGCAAGAGCAGCTCTCCCAGATCCTCCGCTCGCGGACGCTCTGGCTGGCGGCGGCGATGCTGTTCCTGGTGTACGTCGTCCCCGGGATGAACACCGCGCTCACCTATCGCCAGAGCGACGAGCTCCACTTCACCAAGGAGCTGATCGGGCGGCTGGCCAGCCTGGAGGGGGCGGCCGGGATCGCCTTTGCGCTCGTCTATGCGCTGGTCTGCACCCGCTTCTCGCTGCGCACGCTGATCATCTTCGCCACCGCCGGCAACGCCGCCGCGACGCTGTTGTACCTCGGCTACAACGCGCACACGGCGTACGCGATTCACGTGCTCGGCGGCGCGGTGGGCGTCATCTCCGAGGTGGCGCTGATGGACCTGGCGGTCCGCTCGACGCCGCGGGGATGCGAGGCGCTCGGCTTCGCGCTCATGATCAGCGTGCGCAACTTCGGAATCGCCATGAGCGACGTCGTGGGCTCGAAGCTGATGGACCAGGCCCACCTCAGCTTCAACACGCTCATCCTGGTGAACGCCGCCACGACGGCGGCGGTGCTGCTGTTCGTGCCCGCGCTGCCGCGCGCGGTGGTGCTGCGCAAAGAAGGTGAGGCGCCGGCCGGCCCGTCCGAGGACGCCCGGTAGCGCCCTGTCGAGGCGCGATCGACCTGCCGGCCGGCCAAGCTCCGGCGGCCGGCAGCCCCGAAGGCGCCCCGGGGGAAATGGCGATCAGGGCCTGCAGGCAGGCTGATCGGCCGGCGGCAGCGACGGATCGCACCGCGCCGCCCAGGGGTCGACCCAGGGGACGGCGGCCGCGCGGTCCGCTTTCTCCTGGGCCTTGCGCTGATCGGCCTCGGCCCGCTGCACGAGGCCCGTCTTGTAGGCGACGCCGCCCATCAGCTTGTAGTCCTCGGCCAGCTTCCCGTAGTGCTCCGCCTCGGGCGAGCTCACCGTGACGGGCGGCGGGGCCTCCATGGCGTCCGCCATCGTCGCGTACCGGCTCGCGTCCGCCTGGGCCTGCTGGACGAGACCCGTCTTGTAGGCCGTTCCGCCGAGCTGACTGAGCTCGTCCGCGCGTTGGCTGGCGGCCGCAGACATCGCCTCGGCTTGCTGCGCCGTGGCCGGCTCATCCGCGCGCGCCGGGCCCACCAGCAGGAACGCCCCCAACATCAGCCCCGAAAGACCGCTCATCGCTGTTTTCATGGCCGAGATCCTCCGCGCTACATCCAGATCGAATCTGGACGCGCGGCCAGGCAAGGCAAGCGCGACGGGCGCCAGCTCGGCCGCCTGCGGCCGTCACTCGGTGACGGGGACTCCTGTGGCCGTCACTCGGTGACGGGGACCCCTGCGGCCGTCACTCGGTGACGGGGACCCCTGATTGATCGCAGGTGTAGAACGAGTTGTACTGCCCGACGGCGGTGAGGCCGCCGTTTTGCCCGGTGACCCAGTCCTGCCAGGCGCAGGTCGGCTTGCAGCAGTCCTGCATGGTGGTGGTGCTGTAGGGCGAGCCGCCGCCGGACATCGCCCGGAAGCTGGAGTCCGCCGCCGCCTGCGTCGCCGTGGTGACGCTGGGGTTCGCCGCCGGCAGCCCCTGCGCCGCCAGCTTGCATCCGGTCACCTGGGTCAGGTGCGCCGGGCACTCGATCTTCTTGGCGTAGACCTGCCAGTTGATGTGGCGGTACTGGTTGGGATCGTTCGAGGCCTTGCACGACTGGATCGAGTCGGAGAGCGCCGTCGCGGTCAGCGTCGTGGAGGCGAACATGCTGCACGCGCTCTGCACGTTTCCCTGGCAGGTCGACGACGACAGCGTCGCGGAGCTGACCAGGTTGTTGTTGTCCTTGCAGCCGGCGAGCTGGGTGGCCGCGTTGACGCCCCCCGCGTTGGCCTCGCCCTGCTCGGGGAACATCGAGTACATGTAGAGGCCCGACTGGCTCTTGAGCCCGCTGAAGTTGGGATCGCAGGCGTTGTTCGCGCCGAAGCCACCGGCGCCCATGAAGACGTCGAAGTTCTGGCCACCGCCCGCCGCGGTGTTGAACGCCTGCACGATGAGGGGCCGCGGGATGGCGATCGCCGAGGCGCCGTTGCCGTTCACCCGCGCCTCGTTCTCGGGCAGGCTGTAGATGAGCTGGTAGCACTGACAGCAGGTGCTCTTGGCCGAGCCGTCGAGCCCGTTCTGATCGACGTCGTGCCCGACGATGGCGTAGTCGAAGGGCGACGAGGCGCCGAAGTCGTCGATCGCCGCCTGCGCCATCTCCGAGGAGGCGAGGGCGAACCGCGGGCAGAGGAAGCCCACGTCCGCCTTCGGCTTCTGCGAGATGTCCTCGCAGGCGTTGGCGGCCGCGCAGACGCCGCCGCAGGTCGTGTTGGCCATCCCGCTCTGACAGCCCTGGACGAAGAACTGGTTGTCGCACTGCTTGGGCGGGTTCAGCGCGTAGCTCCCGGGCCCGGTGGCGCTGCCGCCCGCGCCGCCGGTCGCCGACGCGCCGCCACTGCCCGTGGCGCCGCCGGTCCCCGTCGTGCCGGAAGAGCCGCCTTGCCCCGTCGCGCCACCGGTCGCGGTCGCGCCGCCGGTGCCGTTCGTGCCCCCGCTGCCCGTGGAGCCACCGTTGCCCGTGGCGCCGCCGGTGCCGGTGGCGCCGCCGGTGCCGGTGGCGCCGCCGGTGCTGGTGGAGCCGCCGGTGCCATCCGTACCGCCGCCCTTTCCGGCACAGCCGAGACCGCCGAGGACGATCATCGCCAGCGTGAGCAACGAGAGACGAGGAGACGACATGGGGCCAGTATGCCCGAGTCGCCCTGGTTTCAGCGGGGGCGATTCGTCGGTGTCACCGACGTGACGACGGCGATCACGGGCAGATGGTCGGAGCGTCCCGCGACGCGAACGGCCGCCCAGGCGACGTCGAGGCGCGCGTCGTAGAAGACGTGGTCGAGCTGCCGGTGCAGGGTCCCGAACACGGTCTTCCAGCGCCAGGTCGGTTGCCCGGGCGCGTGGCGGGCGAGCGCCGAGCGCATCCCTCGCTCGCGCAGGACGCGCACGGCGTCGCCGTCTTCTTCTTCGTTGAAGTCGCCGGCCACCAGGGTCGGGACATCGGGCGACAACCGGGCGACGAAGCCGCGGATCTCCGCGACGCGCACCGCCTCGGTCGGCAGCAGGAGACCGAAGGCGCTGCCGCTCTCGCTCACCGGCGGGCGGAGGTGCACGCTGAGCGCCTGGACGCGCCCGAACGGCGTCTCGACGACGATCCGCAGGGCGGGAAACCAACCGTCGCCGCTGGGGGGAATGAGCTCGCTCTCGACGATCGGCAGGCGCGACAGCACGGCGAACCCGGCGGCGGCGGCGCGGTTCTTGAACAGCATCGCGGGGAAGGTCGGGGAGAGCGCCTTGCGCAGCGCCTGCTCCCAGGCGGCGTTCGTCTCTTGCAGCAGGACGAGGTCCGCGTCGGCGTCACGAATCGCGGCGACGGTCGCGGCGTCGCCGGGGATGCCGAAGTTGACGTTGTAGGTGAGGAGGCGAAACGCAGGCCCGGTCGCCGCCACCGGGGGAACCGGCGGCTCGTGGACCGTCGGCGGATGCGCGCAGGTCGTTGCGAGCGCCGCGAGCGCCGCCAAGCCCAGTGTCCTCCGCGCCCGCATCGCTTCATGATGAACCGGCGGATCGCCGCCGGGAAGCGCCTCAGCGGCCGTAAACGATGACGTTGTGGTAGCGGGCCTCGGCGTTGCCGGGGTTCTCGTAGACGTGCGGCTTGTTGGCGTCGAACACCACCGAGTCGCCCGGGCCGAGGTCGTCGCTCCGCTCGCCGACCGTCATGCGCATGGCGCCGCTCAGCACGACCACGATCTCGCGGGTGCCGGCCCCGTGCGGCTCGGAGGCGTGCCGGGCCCGGGCCGCCAGGCGCAGCTCGTACATCTCCAGCTGGGGGATGCCGGCGGCGGGCATCAGGGGGCGGCTGTCGAACTTGCCGTCGGTCGAGCGCAGCAGCTGGGTGTCGGCGCGCCGCAGGACCGAGAGGCCGGGCCGCGACTCGCCGACCAGGTCGGAGAAGGCGATGCCGAGGCCGGAGGCGATCTTCCACAGGACGCCGATGGTGGGGTTGGTCTTGCGCGTCTCGATCTGTGACAGCGCGGCGCGGCTGACGCCGGTCAGCTGGGCCAGCTCGTCGAGCGACATCTCGCGGCGCTTGCGCCGCTCGCGCAGGTTCTCCGCCACGCGCGCGGCCAGCTCGGCGGCGCCGAGCTCGTCTCCCGAGGGGATCGGCGCGCCACGGAGACCCGCCTTCGCTCGCTTCTTGGGCATGCGCCGACGGTACCACGCGCGGCCGCGCCGAACGCCGCGCTCGGACGGGGGAGCGCGTCCTTCGTCTTGCATCTCGTCCGTGTGTCCATTATAGTGAACAACATGCTCACCACCTCGAACCCGCTCCCGTTTTCGGCCGACGCCCCGGACGACGCTCTGTCGCAGATCGCCGACGGGATCTGCGCGGCCAGCCAGCAGCTCTTCGCCGGCCGGCAGCGCCAGCGGCCGCTGTGGCCCTCGCGGGCGGCGGTGGCCGCGCTGGTCCAGGACCTGCGGGCCGTGCTCTTCCCGGGGCACTTCGGCGGTCCGGACCTGGCGCCGGAGAGCGTGCGGGACTACGTGACGGCGCGCCTCGAGCGGATCCGGCCGGCGCTGCGGGAGCAGATCCGGCGCAGCCTTTCGATCGCCTGCGAGCACGCGGAGGCCACGGGCGCGGGCGCGTGCCCGGGCTGCGAGGCGCGCGCGGTCGAGGCGACCGATGCCCTCCTGGCGCGCCTGCCGGCGATTCGCCGCCTGCTGGATTCGGACCTGCGGGCCGCCTTCGCCAGCGATCCGGCGGCCACCTTCCTCGACGAGACGCTGTACTGCCAGCCCGGGGTCGTGGCCATCGCCCAGCACCGGATCGCCCACCAGCTCCACCTGCTGTCGATCCCGCTCCTGCCGCGCATCATCGCCACGCTGGCGCACGCCGAGACCGGCGTCGACATCCACCCGGGGGCCGAGATCGGCCCGCACTTCTTCATCGACCACGGGACCGGGGTGGTCATCGGCGAGACCGCGCAGATCGGGGCCCGGGTCCGGGTGCACCAGGGGGTGACCATCGGCGCCCGCGGTTTCTCCGAGGATCCCTACGGGTTCCTGGTCCGCGACGGCGCGCGCCGCCCGGTCATCGGCGACGACGTGGTGATCCACGCCGGGGCCAGCGTGCTGGGACCGGTGACCATCGGGGTGGGCGCCGTCATCGGGGGCAACGTCTGGCTGACCCAGGACGTGCCGGCGGGCGCGCACGTCACCCAGGGGCGGCCCCAGTACGACGTCTTCGAGGACGGGGGCGGCATCTAGCCCATCCAGTAAAAAAGACAGCCTGCAGTCGCTCCGGCGGGCGGCGGTCGTGGCGGCGCTCGCGGTATCCTGTCCGGCACGATGTCCAGGCGGCGCGGCCGCGGGCCGTTCCTGTTGGCGCTCCTGCTCGCGGCGGCCGGCTGCTCGCGCCGGGAGGCGATCGTCGCGCCCGCGCCGCCGGCCGCCGCCCGGCCCGTCGTGCGGGGCGAGGCCGGATTCCTCAAGGGCCAGCTTCACCTCCACTCGGGCAACTCGGGCGACAGCGCCACGCCGCCGGGCGAGGTGGTCCGCTGGTACGAGGCGCGCGGGTACGACTTCATCGTCTTCACCGATCACGACCACGTGACGGCGCCGCCCTCGACGCCGTCGATGCTGGTGATCCCCGGCGTCGAGCTGACGCAGAACCTCCGGCGCTGCGACCCGCCTGCGCCTCCCGGGCACATCTGCCCGCTGCACGTCAACGCGCTGTTCGTGACGCCGCCGGCCGCCGGCGTTCTGCCCTGGGGACTCTCGGGTGGGATCGATCGCCTGGGCCGCTACCGCCGCGCGCTCGACACCGCCCGCGCGCTGGGCGGGATCGCCCAGCTCAACCACCCCAACTTTCACGACGCCGCCGACGCGCCGCTGGTGACCGCGCTGGCGGGCGACGGGCTGGCGCTGATGGAGATCGCCAACCAGGCCTGGGACTCGAACAACGACCCGCCCGATGGGCGCCCCTCGACCGAGGCGCTGTGGGACGCGGTGCTCTCGACCGGGGCCACCCTGTACGGCACGGCCACCGACGACGCTCACCACTACGAGGACGCGGCGGCGGCCCGGGCGCGCGGCGAGCCGGTGTTCGTGGGCGATCTCGGCTTCGTGATGGTGCGTGCCCGCAAGGACCCCGCCGCCATCCGCGAGGCGCTGGTGCAGGGCCAGTTCTACGCCTCGACCGGGGTCGTCCTCGGGCGCGTCGAGCGGACCGCCACGGCGCTGGAGATCGAGGTGGCCGCCGACGCGCCGGGGCCGCACCGCTTCACCTTCATCGGGCGCAACGGGCGCCTCCTGGCGGCCAGCGACGGGCGCGCCGCCAGCTTCCCGCTGGCGCAGGCGGCCGGGGGATACGTGCGCGCCGTCATCAGAGACCAGCGCGGTCGCCGGGCCTGGGTGCAGCCGGTGCGCGTGCCGTGACGTCGACCGCATCGGAATGGCGGCGCGCATGCGGCCGGTCACGTTTGTCGCGGAGCGCGGACGATTCGCCGGGCGCGGGGTATTCGAGTTTCGGTTCGGGGTGATTAATCGTCTTCTTCATGTGGCGACGAATGGGGATGGTGGGGGTGGCGGTGATGGCGCTCGGCTGGGGGTGCGCTTCGCCGTCGAATGGGGTGAAGACCGGGATGGAGCCGAGCACGCCCCGGGGCGCGGGCGGGCAGGGGGGCGCGGCCGTGGCCGACGCCGGTCAGGACGCGCCCGCAGCCAGCGGCGGCGGCGGCGCCGGAGGAAAGGCGCTCGGATCCACCGGTTCGTTCGGCGGCTTCGCGGGCGGGGACGAGCCCAGCTGCTCCGAGCTCGTGACCCAGTACGCCAACACCGTGGTGGGCGCGCAGGCCTGCGACGTCGACGGCACCGGGCAGTGCCAGCAGCTCGTGGCCGCCACGCTGTCGACCTGCCCGGCGTGCATGACGTACGTCAACGACGCCGCGAGCGCGAACATGATCCGCTCGGACTGGATGCAGTTCGGGTGCGCGGCGGCGGCCAGCGGCCAGCCCTGCCCGCAGCTGACCTGTCCCCAGCCGACCGGCGGCCACTGCGCCGCCACGAGCAGCGGCGGGACCTGCAGCGCGAACTAGCCGCTCGGCGCGCCGCCGGACCAGAGCCGGCGGCGCGCAGCAGGCCTCGCCGCGCTACTTCTCGGCGGACGGGCGGATCGAGGCGGCGACCGCCTCGGTGTAGTCGAACTGGACGACCTGGCCCGGCTTGAGGGTGGGCAGCTTGGCCTGCATCGCCGCGTTCTCGACGTGGACGGTCCGCAGGTTCCCTTTCGGCCCCCTGAAGGTGACGATGTCGGCGGAGGGGTCGACGCTCACCACCTCGGCCGAGACGCTGAGCTCGCGCCCCCGGAGCCCGCCGCCCACGTCGAGCTGGCGCCCCCGGCGCTCCGACGCGCTCGGCTTGGTCCCGGTGGGCGCCAGCGAGATCGCCAGCGACTCGTAGAAGTCGATGTCGACCTTGTCGCCCGTCTTGAGGTTCTCGAACTCCTTGACCGCCTCGGGGACATGGACGGTGGTCTCCTCACCGTCGGCCGTCTTGATGTAGGCGGTGCGGGTGCCGTGGTTCACGCCGGTCACCGTGGCGGTGGTGTGGACCAGCTTCGTCCGCGTCTGCCCGCCCGGCGTGTTGGTCTCCGACTCCTCCCCGGCCGGGGCCGCCTTGGCCACCCCCGCCAGCGCGAGCACGCCGCCGGCGACGCCGGCCAGGATGATGTTCCACTTGTTCGTACGCTTGAGCATGGGTTCACTCCTTCTGTCGTGTGAGGACGCCGGGTCTCCGCGCGCCCGGAACAAAATTGGTGCCCGGGGCGGCCCGCGCCCGCGGTTTTGCTATCGGCGAAGGGATGAAAGCGCGGCCTGCTGCGCGAGATCACGCCGGCATAACCTGATATCGTGGGCCGGTGAGCGTGCTCGCCCCCATCCTGGCCGCAACGCCGATCGCGCGGGTGGAGGACGCCGTGGCGCGGATGAACGCCATCGCCGAGGTGCTGCCGGCCGCCGACGGCATCGCCTGCTTCAACAAGCTCTACCTCGAGGTGACGAAGAGCGTGCTGGCCAGCCTCGGACAGGCGACCTTCGCCGATCCGGCGTTCCTCACCGCGCTGGACGTCAACTTCGCCAACCTCTACTTCGGCGCGCTGAGCGCCTTCGAGGCCGGCTCGCCCGCCACGCCCCGCGCCTGGGCGCCGCTGTTCGAGGCGCGCGGCAGCCAGACGATCGCGCCGCTCCAGTTCGCGCTGGCCGGGATGAACGCGCACATCAACCGCGATCTGCCGGTCGCGCTGCTGCAGACCTTCACGGCGACCGGCCTCGGCCCCAGCGGCGACAGCCCGGAGCACGCCGACTTCGAGCGGGTGAACACCCTCCTGGCGGCCACCGAGAAGCAGGTCAAGGAGGACTATCTCGACGGCCTCACGCGCACGCTCGACGCCCGGTTCGACGGCGTCGACGACGTGGTGGCGATCTGGAGCGTCACCGCCGCGCGCGACGCGGCCTGGACGAACGGCGAGGTGATGTGGCACCTGCGCGGGGTGGGGCCGGTCGCGGACGCCTATCTGGCGGCGCTGGACCGCACCGTCGGGTTCGCCGCGCGCGGCCTGCTGGTCTCGACGGGCACGCTGGCGCGCGTCGCCTAGGGCGCCGGCGCCCGAGGCCTCCCGGGGCCTAGCCGGTCGAGCAGATCAGGACCATCGACAGGCAGTGGAACGCGTCGTCGGACGACTGCGCGACGAAGGTGCTCAGGATCTGCGTCCCGGGGTTGGCCGCGATCCAGGCGGTCACGCGCTCGCCGAGCTCCTCTCGCTCGCGCGCCTTCGTCACCGAGAAGACCTTCACCATCGTGATTGGGTTTTGCATCGGGCAGCTCTCCGCTTTCGATACCAGCGGGAATCCGCGCGCCTCTACCGATTTCCCGGCACGAGTTTCGAAAAGTCGGCAAACCGGCGGCGGCGTCATTTTGCTGGCGCGTCGCATCGTGCGTCCGACCCGGCGGCGGAGGGGAGGTTGACGGCGTCTTCGTCCTCGACGACTCTGGGATGTCTCGGGCGCACGGAAGGGGGAAGCCGATTGTCGGAGCTCAGAAGCGGACACCTGGAGTCGACGGCCTGCGCGCAGGCCGAGGTGACCATTTTTCCGTTCCCGGCGAGTGAAGGGAATGGCGGCGTCACGCTGACGGTGATCGAAGATCTGCCCATCTCGACCGGGACTTTTTTCGAGTACCGCGCCAACGTGATGTCGCTGCACCTGAGCCGTCCGCTGCGCATCCGGCAGCGTCGCGAGGACGTCTCGCACGCCTGGACGCTGACGCGCGGCGACCTCAGCCTGATCCCGGCCGGGTGGCGGACCACCTGCTGGACCGAGCAGGTCGCCGACTTCATGCAGATCGAGCTGCCGCCCGAGCTGGTGCGCCGGGCCGCCGGCGAGTCCGACGGCGACACCGAGCTCCCCTGCCTGTTCTCGTTCGACGATCCGGTCTGCCGCGAGCTGTCGCTGTCGATGGTCGCCGAGGCCCGGACGCACGGCGCCGCCGCGCGGATGTACGTCGAGTCGGGCGCCGTGGTGCTCGCCCAGCGGCTCCTGGCGCTCAAGGGTCGGCCGATGGCGCCGGCGCCGCGGCCGGGGCTGCCGCCGGCCGTGCTCCGCCGCGCCAAGGAGTACCTGCACGACGAGATGAACCGCAACCCGGGCCTGAGCGAGCTGTCGGCGGCGGTCGGGATGAACGTCCACCACTTCTCGCGCCTGTTCAAGCGGTCGACCGGGCTGGCGCCGCACCAGTACCTGGGCAACATCCGCCTCGACCGCGCCAAGCGAATGCTCGCCGAGGGGCGCGCGCAGATCATCGAGATCGCCTTCGAGGTCGGCTACGCCAACCCCAGCCAGTTCTCGGCCTTCTTCCGCAAGCGCACCGGGCTATCGCCGACCGAGTTCCGCAAGAACACGCAGGGCGTCCGGCTGCGCGCGGGTTGACGGCCGGTCGCTCGACCCGCGCCGGCGGCGAGCCTGACATTGGTGTCAGGGGCGCGCGCGGAAGGCGCGCCGTTCGCCGCATGGAATCGTGCGCTTGGATTCTGGCGGCGCTGGTACCGGACGTGCAACCGTAGTCGCCATACCGGGCCGCCGGGTCCTGACGGAAGGGAGCGCGTGATGAAGACGACTTCGAGGGGCGGCAAGGGTCTGCGGGCGCTGGCGATCGGGGCGCTGGCCTCGGCCGGCGTGGCGGTCGCGGCCCTCCCCGCCTGGGCAGACATGTGTTTCAGCGGCCACCACATCAACGAGCCGCAGGACGCCGGGCAAAGGGACGGGGCGACCGTGGGGACGCGCGGCGGGGGGGCGCGCCACCGGGTCCACGTCGGGACGGGGCTCGTCCTGGTGGCGGGGCTGGGCGGCGCCTGGCTGGGCGGCCGGCGCAAAAAGGACGGCGGCGATGACCACCGGGACGGCGGCGATGGCGACGGCGGCGCGGCTTCGCTCAGATGAGCAGGCCGACCCCGGCCGACAGCGCGTTCGCCGTCAAGGTCAGCACCAGGGCGCGCGCCGGCTCGAGGCGACGGGCGGCGAGCCCGGAGGAACCGCGCGCGAGCGCGAGCAGCGCGAGCGTCTCGACCAGCCAGACGCCGACCTCGACGGCGGCGAACCGCGGCCACGACCAGGCACGCGTGAGCGCCCAAGCCGCCGGGTGGGTGAGCAGGTTCAGGACCAGCGACCACAGCGCCGCCCGGCGCGCGGGGAGCGCGGGGCGCAGGCCGAGCACGTACACCGGGGTCTCGAGGGCCAGCGTGCAGACGAAGGCGAGCGACCAGTCGAGCACGGCCGCAATCTACTTCGGAACGGCGGCCTGCCCGCCACGCTGATGTCCGCGGCGGCCACCACCCCGGCAGGCGGCGACCGCCTGGTCGCCCCGGTGCTCGACGCGCTGGACGGCGCCCGGCGCGCGCTCCTGCGCCGGCTCGGGCGGTCGGGGGTGGTCGCGGCGCTCCGCCGTCGGCGTGAGCTGCGCCTCACGGTCCTGACCGTGATCTCGATCGCCGCGGCGTTCGCGGCCGCAGTCCTGGCGACGCTGCCGCTGCTGCTCGCGGCCCCGCTGCTGTTCGGCGTTCCGCACGTGGTCAGCGACGTGCGCTATCTCCTGGTGCGGCGCGCCTCGCGCGGGACCGCCGCCGTCTCGTCGGCGCCGGTGCTGGGTCTGCTCGGCGCCTCCACCGCGCTCTGCGTGCTGGGCGCCGGATCGCTCGCGCTGGCGGCGGCGTGGGCGGCGGTGCTCTGCGCAGGGCTGGCGGCGCCGGCCGGGCGCGGCGCGCGCGTCGCGTTCGCCGCGCTGGTGCTGGCGGCCGCCGCGCTGTCGCTCGAGCGTCCGGCCGCCGCGACCGTCGCGCTCGCTCAGGGCCACAACCTGGTGGCGCTGGCGCTGGGGGCGTGGGTGGTCCGGGGCAAGCTGCGCGGCGGCTTCGTTCCCGCGGCGGTGTTCGTGGCTGGTGCGGCGGCGATCGCGCTCGGCGCCTGCGACGGGTTGCTGCGGCACGCGGTGTCGCCGGGAGCTTCGTGGAGCACATCGTCGGGCTTCGCGGCGGCGACCTTCGCCGACGTGCGCGCCGCCGTCGTGCCGGCGGGACTCGCTCCGGTGCTCGCCCTGCGCTGCGTGGCGCTGTTCGCCTTCGCCCAGTCGGTGCACTACGGCGTCTGGTTGCGCGTCGTCCCCGATGCCGAGCGCACGTCGGCCCGCCCGGTCAGCTTCCGCCGATCGTTCCGCCTGCTGGAGGACGACCTGGGACCGAGGGGCGCGCGGATCGCGGTCGTGCTGTCGCTGGCGCTTCCCCTCGCCGCCCTGCTGTCCGCCGAGGGGGCGCGCCGGCTCTACGTTCAGCTCTCGGCGTTTCACGGGTTCATCGAGCTCGCCTTCGTCGCCTGCTTCGTCCTGGCGCGCTCCGCGCGGCGTGGCGCCGTCGGGCCGGAGAGGCTCGCGTGACGCTCCCGTTCGAGGTGGACGTTCCCGCCAGCGTCCTCTGGAGCGTGGCGGGCGTGGCGGCGGCGGCAGCGGCGGCGCGCGCCGGCGCCCGGCGCCGCGGGCTCTCCGTCCGCCGCACGATCGACGGTCTGTTCCTGATGGTCGCCGTCGGGCTGGCGGTCGGCCACGTCGCCGACGTCGTCCTCTACCGCGCGGCGGCGCTGCGGGCCGATTGGCGCGAGCTCCTGCCCGGGTCGGGGGGCGTGTGCACGCTGGGGGCCGTGCTGGGCGCCGGGCTGGCGGGCGCGGCCTGGTTCCGCCGCGCGCCCGCCGGCTTTTGCGCGCACGCCGACAACCTGGTGGTCGCCCTCAGCCTCGGCTGGAGCATCGGCCGGATCGGCTGCTTCGTCGATCACGACCACCTGGGCCGTCTGACCGACGCGCCGTTCGCGGTGGCCATGCCGGGCGGCGCGCGGCACGATCTCGGCCTCTACGAGGCGCTGCTGGCGGGAGCGATCTTCGCTCTTCTCTCCTTTCGAGATGAACGGCGCGCGCCGCGGCCCCCTGGGTGGGCGCTGGCGGTCGCCGGGCTGATGTTCGGGGTCGGGCGGTTCGCCCTCGAGAGCGTTCGCGCTGACGATCTCGAGCGCCTCGGCCGCCACTCGGATCCCCGGTTCCACGGCCTCACGCTGGTCCAGTACGCGGCCGTCGCCCTGGTGGCCGGCAGCGCGCTGCTCTGGCGGCGCGCCCGCACGCCGGCGGCCCGGGCGGTCGCGCAGCGCTCGGCCTCCTTCACGTGAATCTGACGGTCTCTGCCTCGGGCAGATGCGTTACCCTAGCCGGCGGATGGCCCCCTCGCAGGGCAATGCGCTCTCGTTGATCAAGGCGGTGCTCGGCCTCACCGCCGACCGGCGCACCGGCGTCCTGGACGTCAGGTCCGACGACCTGCGGACGCGCATCTACGTCGAGGAGGGCAAGCCGCTGTTCGCCGAGGACGACGCGCCCGGCGAGACCTTCGGCCGCCTGCTGATGCGGAAGGGCATCCTGACGAACGACCAGTTCGTCCGCGTGATCGACGAGATGGCGCGCGCCGCCTCGGGCGACAATCAGCTGCGCTTCGGCGACGTGGCGGTCGGGCTCGGGTTCCTGACGCCCGTCGAGGTCGAGCGTGGGCTGGGCGAGCAGGTCTGCGGCATCATCAGCCGGTCGCTCCAGCGCGAGGAGTCGCGCTGGACGTTCGATCCTTCACCCCCGGCGCCGCGGCCTCCGCGGGCGTTCTTCCTGGAGATCAACCCGGCCGTCACGGAAGCGCTGCGCTCGGCGCCCGACCTCGCGGCGGTCGCGGAGATGGTCGCCGCCCGTCCGGACGAGCTGGTCGTCGTGGCGGGCGCCCGACCGGCGCCCGAGGCGCGGAGCGAGAAGGGCGGCCCAGGCGGCCAGGCGCACGCCGCGCGCGTCACGGCCGAGCAGGCGTTCCAGAAGGGCCTCGGGCTCCTGCGCGAGGGCAAGACGGTGTTCGCGGCGATCGAGCTGCGGCGCGCCTCCGAGCTGCAGCCGGACTCGCTCGAGTACCTCCTTTACGCCACCTGGGCCAAGGCGCGCAGCCACCGCGACGTCCCCGGCGAGCTCGACCAGCAGGCGCTGCTGGACCTCGCGCAGCGCGCGAAGCGACGGGATCCGATGTTCGCCTTCGCCTCGTACGTCATCGGGCAGCTCTCGATGTGGGCGGGCGACGACGCGACCGCCAAGAAGTGGTTCTACGAGGCGCTGCGGCTTGACCCGGCGTCCGAGGCCGGCAAGCAGGTGCGCATCCTCGCCCGTCGCGGCGGCGGCGCCCCGGCCCCATCCGGCGGGGCCGCGCCGGCCGAGCCCGCCAAGCCGGTCGAGGTCGCCGCGCCGGTCGCGCCGGCGCCGCCAGCCGCAGCGCGACCGCAGAGGCCCGCCGCCACCCCACCGGTGCGTGGCGGCGGCGTCGGGCGCCTGGTCGTGGGCGCGGCGCTGGTGGCGATCGCGGCGCTGGCTTTCGTCGCGCTCCGCAGGCATCCAGCGCCGGACGCTGGTCCCGCTGCGAGCTTCGTCCCCGTGCCCGCCGCCGCGATCGACGCGGCGGCCGCCGTCGATGCCGCGGACCACGACGCGGCCGCGGCGGCGCCACCGGCGGAGGCTGACGACGCCGACAACGGGATCGTGGTCTTCCCGGCGCGCGCCACCGGACACCGGATCTTCGTCGACGGGCGCCGCGCCCACACCGAGGAGACCGACGACGGGATCGCGCCCCTCCGCCTGCGCTGCGGCTCGCACGAGATCCAGATCGGCAGCGGCGGGACCCCCGAGACGATCGAGGTCCCCTGCGGCGGGCGAGTTCAGATACAATGAAACCGCGTTGGGAACGCCGCCCCCCAGCAAGACCGCCGCGAGCCCCTCACCGCCGGAACCGAACGGCGCGGGACGGTACGGAATCGACCGCGCGATCCAGCTGATGCGCTCGCTGCCGACCGAGCAGAACCCCGAGCTCGTCGCGATGGTCATCACGAACACGCTGTCGTCGCTCGAGCTCGACGTCGCGGAGATCATCGAGGACGCCCGGGCGCGGGCCGCCGATCTGGAGGCGCGGATCGGGATCATCAAGGCGCGAAACAACGCGCTCGAGCAGCAGATCGAGCTGGGCGTCGACGAGATCGTCGCGCTGGAGGCCTCGCTGGCGGAGATCACCAGCGTGCAGGAGCGGCTGGAGCTGGCGCAGAACCACCGCGCCCCCGACAAGAGCGCCGCGGAGTAGCCGCGCCCGGCGGCGCTCGTCGCGGAGGATTCAAAGGACCCCTTCGAGGGGCCTTCTCAGTACGGCGCGAAGCCGGTGCACGATCGGGTGATGGTCACGTTCGTCTGACCGGGGGTGGCGGTCAGGCTGCTCATCCCGTTTCCCGACTCGTCCAGGATCCAGACCAGGTCGCCCTCGCGCATCGCGTGGCTCTCCCGGCTGTTCGAGGAGATCGACGACTGCGTGCCGCTGCCGAACTTCGGCGTGCGGCCGAAGAACAGGCGCACGGCGTGGGGGCAATCGTTGTGCAAGGTCAGCGAGACGACGCGCGGGCCGGCGCTGGCCCGTGAGGCAGGGGGCGGCGCGGTCGAATAGCTCGCGGGCGGCGCGTCCGAGCTGCTGGCGCGCTCGGCGGCGACCTCCCGGTTCCTGCGGGCCTGCTCGAACAGCGACGGGCGGACCTCGACCAGGCAGCCGCGCAGGTCGCAGCCGCCCTCGTAGTCCTCGCCCTTGCCGCAGCCGCGCGCCGTGTAGGCCTGCGGCTGCCGGTACGGCCGGATCTGCACCAGCGTGATGTCCTCGACCGGGCAGCTGAAGTCGTTGGCCGCGCGCGCCCGCACCGCCTGCTGAAAGTTTCCGCAGCCGGCCACGGCCAGAAGAAGGATCGCCCGCCCGAGGCCAGCAGCTGTACGTCGCGTCGTCATTGGCGCGCATGTTACAGGAGCCGGCCCCGGCAGCGAGGCCTGAGGGCGAGCCGCCCGAGAGCGGTCAGCGTCCGGGGACCAGCTGGCGCGCGCGCTGAACCCAGCCGGCGATCGGCGGCTGGTCGCGCAGCATCCAGCCGAGGCCGCCCAGGGCCGCCAGCCCGACGACCAGCGCCAGTGTCACTCGAAGAGCGGTGCGGGGGCGGCGCCCGGCGCGCGGGCTCTCGCGTCCGGCGGGGCGGGCGTCCGCCGCCGGGCGCTGCGCGAGCTGCGCGGGCGTCGCCCGGGCCGGCGTGGGCGCGCGGGGCGGTGGCGCGTCGGGGCCGGCCGCCGCCGCCTCGAACGCGCGGGCGAAGGCCTTGATCGTCGGGAAGCGATCGGCGCGGTGGCGCGACAGCGCCTTCCGCAGCACCTTGTCGACCTCGGGCGGCAGGCGCGGCGCGCCGGGCGCGACCGGCGTGGGAACGGCGGAGATCACCTGGTTGAGCGTGCCCTGCACGTCCAGGCCGGAGAAGGGGAGGCAGGCCGTCGCCGCGAACCAGGCCAGGCAGGCCAGCGACCACTGATCGCTGCGGTGATCGATGGCGTCCTGGCGTCCCTCGGCCTGCTCGGGCGCCATGAACTCGGGCGTGCCGAAGACGGCCCGGGCGACCGTCAGCTTGGTGGCCGAGGTCTTCAGCAGCTTCGACAGGCCGAAGTCGACGACCTTGGCGTGCACGGCGTCGTCGGGCTCGCGCACCAGGAAGACGTTGTCGGTCTTCAGATCGCGGTGAACGACGCCGGCCGCGTGGGCCACCGTCAGCGCGGCGGCCACCTGGTTGACGATCTGCACCACGGTCGGCAGCGGCAGCGCCCCCGTGCGCTCGAGCCGGGTCTGCAGATCCTCGCCCTCGAGGAACTCCATCACCAGGTAAGGCTGCTCCGCCAGCGTCATGCCGATGCCGAAGACGCTCACCACGTTCGGGTGCGACAGCTCGCTGGTCACCTTCGCCTCGCGCTTGAACCGCGCCAGCAGCTCGGGATAGGCCAGCAGCTCGCGGTGCATGACCTTCACCGCCACGCGCTTGCCGGCCCCCATGTGGTGCCCTTCGTAGACGGTCCCCATCGCCCCCTGGCCCAGCAGTCGGGTCAGGCGGTAGTTGCCGTCGAGGACGGTGCCCTCCGGGAGGGTCTGCGAGGTCTGGGGTTCGGGCATGAGGGCCAGGTGGGCCGGGAGCGGACGGCAACGGCACTCCACGGTAGCACCGCCGAAGCCGAATTCGACCGCGAACGGTGCCTGAGCTTGGAAGGCAAAAAATGGGCCGGCCGGGGCGAGGTCTCGTGGTTAAGTCGAACCTGATGAGCAAGCCGGTTTGCGTCGTGGTGGGGGTCGGTCCTGGGAACGGCGCGGCGCTGGCCCGACGGTTTCACGCCGCCGGGTACGCCGTCGCGCTGCTGGCGCGGTCGGCCGCGGTGACCGCCGAGCTGGCGCGCGCGCTGGACGGCGCGCGGGCGTACACCTGCGACGTCGCGAGCGAGCGCTCGATCGTCGAGGCCTTCGCCGCCATCGGACGAGAGATGGGGCCGGTCGAGGTCCTGATCTACAACGCTGGGAGCGGCGTCTGGGGGACGATCGAGGACGTGGCCGCCGGCGACTTCGAGCAAGCGTGGCGCGTGAACGCGCTCGGCGCTTTTCTGGCAGCCAAGCAGGTGATCGGCGGGATGAAGCAGGCGGGCGCGGGGAGCATCGTCTTCATCGGCGCGACGGCGTCGAAGCGCGGCAACGTGAAGACGGCCGCCTTCGCGCCGGCCAAGGCGGCCCAGCGCAGCCTGGCCGAATCGATGGCCCGCCATCTCGGGCCGGCCGGCGTCCACGTCGCCCTGCTGATCCTCGACGGCGTCGTCGATCTGGCGCGCACGCGCCAGATGATGCCGGGCAAGCCGGACGGCTTCTTCATCAAGCCGGACGACGTCGCCGAGGCGGCGCTGCAGCTGGTGCGGCAGCCGCGCTCGGTCTGGACCTTCGAGCAGGACGTGCGGCCGTTCGGCGAGGCGTGGTGAGCGTGGCCGGCGTCAGCTGGTCGTCAGCGAGAAGCCGGTGACGGCGAAGGTGGCGTCCATGCCGTCGGTCGAGACCAGCTCGACGCCGTAGTCGATCGCGCCCAGCGTGGCGTTCGCCGGGACCCATCCCTTGGCGATGAGGTGGTTGAAGATCGCCAGCAGGTCCAGCGTCCCGGACGTCACGTTGGCCGTCGCCACCAGGGCGATGTAGTTGCCGCTCTTCCAGACCTGGAAGCTCTGGCCGCCCAGGGTGAACGTCTCCTGGACCGAGCCGGACGGCACCTGGTTGAAGTTGTCGGTCCAGACCATGACCTCGATCGAGCTCTTGTCGGCGACGCCGTTCAGCCACATGTCGTAGGCGAACTCGTAGATGCCGACGTGCGGCCCGGCGTGCGCGAAGCTGCTGGAGATCGAGGTGAACGAGCTGAGGGCGGGCGCGCTGTCGAAGTCCTCGTGCACGTCGGGGTAGGTCTTCACGGCGCCGTCGCCGCTGGAGTTGTCCATCTTGGCGACCACGTACCAGTTGTCGTAGTCGCAGATGTACATCGTCTGCGACACCGTGTAGCTGGCCGCGTTCCAGGTGTCGGTGTCGACGTAGAAGTTGCCGATGGTGATCCCGTCCTGCGCGTTCGTCGGGTTCAGCGGCAGGACGTCGGTGGGGTTCGCGCACGCCTGCGTGCCCGCCTGACCCGCCGCGCCGCCCGTTCCCGAGCTGGTCGTGCCGGCGGCGCCGCCCGTCGCGCTTCCGCCCGTCGCGCCGCCGCCCGTCGCGCCCGTCGCCCCGCCGCCAGCCGCGCCGCCCGTCGCCGAGGTCGCGCCGCCGCCGGCGCCGCCCGTCCCCTGTCCCGACGGCGTTCCGCAGCTACCGAGACCGGTTCCCGCGAGCAGCAGCGTCGCTGCGACGAGCGAGAGAGCACGGGCGGCCCGCAGTGATGTTCCGCCCATGCTCCATGTTGGGGCAGCCCGCGGCGATCCTGGCAAGAAATTTTTCGCGCGCCGCGATGTCGTCGCGGCGACCACACGAACGAAGAGTTGTTCTTTGTGCGGCCACCGATGAATATGGGGGCCGACCATGGACACCAGCGAAGACGTCCTCCCGTCACCGGATCCGAGCGAGGGCAAGCCCACCGACCGCGTGATCAACCATCCCCGGGTCGCGCTGGTCGACGTCGACATCTTCACCTCGACGTTCTCGCCCGATTGCATGAGCCACAGCTGCGTGTGCCGCGACGACGGCGACACGCAGCGGAACGACGCCTGCTGCCAGCACGGCGCCGACGTGCTGATCCCCGAGAAGGCGATCATCCTGCGGCGCACCGCGGAGATCGCCTCGATCATGGAGCCGGCCTGGCGGCAGCCGGCGCGCTGGTTCGACGAGCGCTCGCCCGAGGAGGACCCTTCGGCGCCGGGCGGGATCCTGCTGCGGACCGCGACGGTCGATCTGGACGACGATTCGTCGGGCTGCGTCTTCCTCGAGCACACGGGGGAGCGCGGCTGCGGGCTGCACCGGGCGGCGCTGGTGCACGGGTTCGATCCGAACGAGATCAAGCCGGCCGTCTGCCGGCTCTACCCGCTCTCGTTCGGCGACGGCCGGCTGGGCTTCAGCCCCGACTTCGAGCGCTATTCCTGCGCCAACGACGAGGGGCCCTCCGTCTATCGCGTCATGCGCGAGGCGGTCCGGGCGCTGTTCGGGAACGAGCTCGTCGAGGCGCTCGATCGCACCGAGGCGGAGGTGGCGCGCCGGAAGCTCCGCCTGCTGCCGCGCGAGCCGATGCCCGCCGAAGGGCAGCCGCAGCTCCTGAGGAGCCGCGGCCGATCCTAGGCGCGCGATGAGCGACCAGGTCCAGGAGAGCCGCCGGCCGCACGTGCGGCGCGATCTCGGCGCGTGAGGCTGATCGCGCCGACCGCCTTCAAGGGGACGATGAGCCCGCTGGCGGCGGCGCGGCACCTGGCGGCCCCGGGCGATCGCCTGCTCCCGCTCAGCGACGGCGGCGACGGGTTCCTCGAGTGCCTGCACCACGGGCTCGGGGGGGTGATCGAAGAAGTGCCGGCGCCCGATCCGTTCGGGCGCGTGCGCGCCGTGCCGGTGCTGCGGCTGGCGGGGGGCGGCGTGGCGATCGAGTGCGCCAAGGTGATCGGCATCGGCGGCCTCGACCGGCGCGACCCGCTCGGCGCCTCGAGCCGCGGCCTGGGCGAGCTCGTCCGTCGCTTTTCCGGCGAGCCTCGCCTGTGGGTGGGGCTGGGCGGCAGCGCGACCGTCGACGGTGGGCGCGACTGGCCGGCGCTGGAGCTGCCGCCGACGACCGTGTTCTGCGACGTCCGGACCGAGCTCGCCGACGCGGCCCGCCTGTTCGGTCCCCAGAAGGGCGCGCGGCCGGAGGAGATCCCGATCCTGGCCGCCCGCCTGGCCGGCCTGGGGCTGCCCGCGGGGCCGCGGACCGGCGCGGCCGGAGGGCTGGGGGCCAAGCTGCTGCAGCTCGGCGCCCAGCTCTGCGACGGCGGCGAGCGTCTCCTCGAACTGCTCGACTTCGCCGGCGCCTGTCGCGGCGTGGAGGCGGTCGTCACCGGCGAGGGGCGCCTCGACGCCTCGTCGCTCGAAGGGAAGCTCCCCGTGGTGGTCGCGCGCCGCGCCCGCGCGCTGGGCCTGCCCGTGCTGGGCCGCTTCGGAAGCCGCGGCGACGGCTGGGAGCAGGCCGCCGCGCTGTTCGACGAGGTGTCGTTCGAGATCGCGTGACGCGCTCCCGCGCCGCCCGGAGATCCAGCGCGACAGGTTTGGGCTACACTCGCCCGCCGTGAGTGTCGAGGGAGAGGTCAGCGTTCCGCAGCCGAGCGTCGACCAGGGGCGGTTGGCGCGCTGGCGTGCGCGTGTGAATCGTTGGATCGACAGGTGTGGCGCATGGTTGACATCGTCGATCGAGACCTCGAGCGCTTGCCTCAAGCCTGTCGATGAGGGGTGGCGACCGCTCATCCTGCTGGTCGCCGTCGGCGCCGTCTACCTCCTCTCCCAGCGCCCCATGGGGGCGAACGACTTCGCTCTCGTCCCTCAGCTCGCCGGCGGCGGGCTGAAGGTGCTGGATCCCGAGTGGCAAGCCCGAATCGCGGCCGCGCGTACCCACTGGAGCACGTCCGTCTTTCTCGGCGCCGTGCTGGCGCTCGCAATTACCGTCGTTTCGGCTCGTCGAATCTATGTTGCACGACCGAGCGGTCGCGCCTGGGTTTTCATCGTGGGTGTGTGGTTCGCCATCTGGCCAATCTTCATTCTATTCATCAATTACCTCACGCCCCCGTTCGGGGTTCACGAGATGAGGTTCGTTCGCGATCGGAGCTCTTTCAATCCGGCGTGGCGTCTGGGCGTCGTTCTTGCGGGGCTTTTTTCGGCGGCGTTCCTGCTGGCGATCGCGCTGTCGTTCCTCAGGCGCTCCGTCGCGACGCACCCCGTAGAAAAGGACGTCCAGTGGCTCAGGGACGAGCAGCAGACCATGAGGACGCTACTCTCGATCTCGGTGGTCTGGCTCGTCAACGGCGTCATCGGCGTCGGCCTCCTGCACCGAATGGGGAGCGCCGTAGCGCGGGCGGATGCCAGGTCGGCGATGGACGCGTTAGGCGCCTCGACGACGATCTTTCAAGGCGCCTTTTTCTCTGCACTGCTCGCGGCGGTTTTCGCGCCCGTCGAACTCGCGATTCGAGACGCTGCCGCAGGGGCTGGCCGCCTCAACGGGGCCGAGGATACCGAAGCCTGGTTGGAGAAAACGGGGTTCGGCGGATCGGTCTCCAAAGCGTTGCTCAAGATCCTGGCGGTCTTCGCCCCGCTATTGGCCGGGGTGCTGCAGAACCTGGCGAAGCTCTGACGCGGAACCCGCCGGTCACTTGCGCTTGTTCCAGCCGTGGAAGGGCGACTTGTCTCCCGCCGCCCAGGCGGCGCGCAGCCGCGGGTTCGCCAGGTCCCAGTCGGGGCGGATCTCGCTGCTGACGGCGCGCAGGTCCTGCCAGAGGTCGGTGATCGACGGGCGGCCCCAGAACCAGTAGCCGTTGTAGATCCGGTGGACCACCAGCCGCGGCTTCAGCACCAGGGTGTGCGGGACCATCGGGTCGTGCTCGGGGTCGGTGTACTCCTGGATGTCGAGGTCCTTCTGGACCTTGCGCTCGGGGTCCGAGAGGAACGGCCACTGCGCGCCGACCGACGCGCGGAACTCCTGCGTGGTGTGGTGGTCGTCGGTGGAGATGGTGACGATCTGCGTGTAGGCCACAGCGATCCGCGGATAGAACGCGGCCAGCTCCAGGTGCTGTTGATGCTCCTTCGGGCAGTAGTGGCCGCGCGCGAGCGTGAGGATCATCGGATCGTCGCCCTGCAGCTCGCTCAGCTTGCGCGGGGTGTTGGTGTGATCGGGCAGCTGAAAATCGGGGAAGGTGGCCCCCGGCGCGATGTCAGGACGCATCTCGACCTCCTTGGCCTGCTTGAGCTCCGGCAAACATAGTCCGCCGCCGGAAGGAGGCCAGGGGCGGTCAGCGCGGCGCGAGCTCGAGCACGTGGCGGTAGATGTACGTGGGCCGCCGCTGGCCGGCGGTCCAGGGGAGCTCCGGGCCGTCGACGTCCGAGGAGTAATCGTAAACCACCAGGCGATCGGCGGCGGGCGCCGCCGCGGGTGCGGTCGGGTCGTCCGGGAGCACCGACGCGAAGCAGGTGTCGCCGCGCGACGGCAGATCGAGCACGAAGCCGACCTTGCCCGTCTCCCGGTCGTAGCGCCAGAGCGAGCACCGCTTGGCCTGGGTGATGTACGAAAGCTGGTTGCGCAGCATGCGCAGGAAGCCGCTGCCGACGCCCAGATCGTAGCGTCCCTCGTTGGCCAGGTTGCGGCGGGCGAAGAAGTAGACCTCGCCGTCGTGGACGAACACGTCGGGCGAGTCGAACTTGCGCGGGTCGCTGGTGCAGGTCCAGGCGCCCAGCGCGCCGGCGGTCGCCCGGCAGAGCTTCGAGCCCCAGCCGCTGGCGTCCCCCTCCTCGTTGCGGATCACGCCGAACAGCGACCCGCCCGGCAACAGCGCGAAGTCGGCCTCGCTGCCGCCGCCGCGGCTGACCACCGGGTGCGCCGGATCGGCGGGCAGCCAGTGGCGCCCATCGGTGGTGGCGAACAGCTCGACCGCCATCGGCTCGCGGACCAGCGAGTAGAGGTGCTCGCCGCCGTAGTACGCGGTCATGTACCCGCGGCCGTCGATCACGCGCGTCCGCCAGGCCACGCGCCCGGGCAGCCCGATGTGCTCGAGCGGGCCGAAGGCGCCGCTCGGCGGGGCGTCGATCTCCTCCGGGGGCGGGAGCGCGGCGGGATGCTCCAGCGCCGCCAGCTCGGTCACGTCCACCCGCTGCGGCTCGAAGGCGTAGGAGCTGGAGCCGAGGACGCTGACGTAGAGGAAGAGCCGGCCGTCGAGCGGCAACCAGCGCGGCTCGCGCAGGTCGCGGCCGAGCGCGAACCGCGCCTCGCGCCTCCAGGTCCGCTCGTCGTCGCTGCTGACCACCTGGATCACCGTGCTGTCGCCGGCGAAGTGGCTGTCCGCGGTGCGAAACGCCAGGTAGGTGCGACCGCCGAAGCGCGTGACGTCGAGGTTGTTGTTCGAGCGCTTCACGTCGACCGACGGCGGCAGCCCGTCGCTGGGGACGATGCGCCGGGTCTCGAGGACGCGGGCGGTGTGGCGCCCCAGCGAGGCGGGCGGCGGGGCCGGGGGCGCGTGCGCGGCCGCCCAGGCGACGGTGTCGCACCGCCCGAACAACAGGAGGCCAATGTCCGACCAGAACACCAACCCGCCGACCAACAACGACAAAACCAACAGCAAAGCAAAACGGCGAAGCATTACAGCCGGCGTAATGTGACATGTCGTCACCGGAACGAAACCCGAAAGTTGCGCGCCGCGCGCGAAAGCGCGTGCGGATGAGGTCGCCGGCGGGCGTCTCGTGCCAAGATCGCGTCGATGGTCAGGTCCGGCGGGTCTCCGCGCGCGGCGCTGCAGCTGCAGGCTCTGCTCGGGCTGGCGGCGATGGCGGCGATCGTGGGCGCGTTGCTCTTCCTGGCGGCCGGGACGCTCTTCTATCTGGAGGCGTGGATCTTCCTCGGGATGTTCCTCGGTGCTTCGCTGGGCGTCACGCTCTACCTCATGCGGCGCGATCCGGCGCTGCTCGCGCGCCGCGTGAAGGCGGGGCCGGTGGCCGAGCAGCGCCCGCGGCAGCGGATCATCCAGGCGCTGGCGAGCGGCGCCTTCCTCTGCCTCCTCGCGGTCCCCGCGCTGGACCGTCGCTTCGGGTGGTCGCGCCTGCCCGCGACGATCGTGGTGCTCGGCGAGGCGCTGGTCGCCGCCGGCTTCGTCGTGGTGTTCCGGGTGTTCAAGGAGAACTCGTACGCCTCCGCCGTCGTCGAGGTGGGCGCCCAGCAGCGCGTGATCGACACCGGGCCCTACGCGGTGGTGCGCCACCCGATGTACGCGGGGGCGCTGGTGCTCCTGGCGGGCGTGCCGCTGGCGCTCGGCTCGCTCTGGGGGTTGCTGGCGCTCGGCCCCATGGCCGCCGTCATCGTCTGGCGGCTGCTCGACGAGGAGACGTTTTTGACGGCGCAGCTCCCCGGCTACGCGGCCTACTGCGCGAAGACGCGGTACCGCCTGATCCCGCGCGTCTGGTGACGAGCCGAAGCCGTGACGGCGGCCATCGACGCGGGCCGGCCGGCGTGCCACCGTGGCGGGTGTGAGGCCGCTCCGCCCATCCCTGGCCGCCGCCGTCGCGCTCGCCGCGCAGGTCGTGGCGAGCGCGGGCTGTGGGCACTACGAGGGGCCGGAGACGCGGTCGGATCCCGTGGCGGTGGCGCCCGAGCAGCACCACGTGGCGAACACCTCGGAGAGCGGCGCCGACGTCGGCGTCGGCGTCATCGCCGGGGAGGTTCGTGTCGAGGACCTGGCCGCCAGCCTGGCCGTCACCTTCGAGACGGTGGGGTTGTTTCGCGAGGGGACCCAGCTCGGCACCACCACGACGGACGCCCGGGGGCGCTTCCGCTTCGACAAGGGCGAGGCCGCGTTCTTCGACGACGGCGTCTACGAGCTCACGCTGCTCTCCGATCGTTATCGCGGCAGCGCCCGGATCCAGTACGCGCGCTTCGCCCGGCGGAGCTACCGCCTCGTCGCCACCCGCCGCGGCGGCCCCTGACCCCGGCGGTGACCGTGCTCAGCCGACGTCGGGCTCCGCTTCGTCCGGTTCGTCCTGCTCCTCCAGCGCCTCGCGCGCGGCAAGGCGCTCGTTGGCGTTGTCGATGCGGCCGCTGACGGTTCCGCCGCAGCCGGGGCAATGCGCGGCGTCGGCCGGGATTATCTGGTTGCAGTCGGGCTCCGAGCAGCGATCGTAGCGCTCGCCGCCACCAAACTTGTGCACGGCGATCGACGTGACCAGGAAGGCGCCCACGGCGGCCCAGGGTGACAGCCAGGCGCCCGCGATCGCCGCGGGGATCGCCAGGGCGAGGCTGAGCAACGTCGTCGCGGCCTGCTTGGTGTGCCCGACGCGGAACACGGGCAGCCCCGCGTTGCGCCCGCGGTTGGCCGCGATCTCGACCGCCCCGGGCTCCGGCGCCGGCGGATCTCCGCTGGTGTCGAACGGCTGCGGGTGGGGCGCGGCGACCACCGGCCAGGTCCCGGGCGGCGGCAACTTCAGTCGCTGGCGCAGCTCGTCCCGATCGAGCGCCTTGCACGCCGCCCGGAAGTAGGCCGCCTGGTTGGTCTCCAGCAGGCCGGCGATCCGGCGCGACTCGGCGGCCGGCAGATCACGCGCGACCACCTGGCAGGCCAGCAGGAAGCTCATCGCCTCGGGCGGGAGATAGCCGAGAGACTCGTGCGACCACTGCGTCCGCGTGTAGGCCCCCTGCATCCCGCCGCCCGCGCGATAGCGGTAGGAGGCGTTCGTCGTCAGGATACCGAAGCCCAGGTAAATGGTCGTCAGATCGGTCAGCGGCTCCTCGACCTCGCGCTTGCGGAGGTTCAGCCCGTGCCGGTGCCGGAACGCGTGCGCGATCTCGTGCGCCATCACGCCGGCCAGGACGTCGGGCGACTTCAGCTTGGTGGCGCTGGCCCCGAAGACGCAGCGCCCCTCGTGGATCCCGGCGAACCAGGCCGCCGCGCCCTTGTGCGACCATGACGACGCCGTGCCGTCCGGGGCCACCTTCTTCACGTCGACCTCGCCGGTGAAGATCTCGACCTCGACGCCCAGCTCCGCCAGGCCGGCGTAGTCGAGGAGGCGGAGCGCGAGCCGTTCGACGCCCAGCTCGTCCGCGCGCCAGGGGTCGGGGAAATGCTCCGGGCGAGGCTCGAGCAGCGGCGCCGAGACGAAGGGCGCCGCGCCGTGCAGCTGGATCAGCGCGGTGAGCTCGCGGATCAGGTAGGCCTGGACCTGCTCGGGGGGGAGGTTGCCCACCCGGAAATGGTACCCGCGGGCGGGGGCATTCCGTCAATCGTTGGCTGGAACCTGGGCCGGGACGCGGGCCGAACCTCGGCCGCACCGATTGCCAGACGGCGCCGGCGTGGCCAGCCATAGGGAGGGGACCGCGGACGCGGAGGAGGAGCGACATGGGGGACGAATCGACGGCGCCCATTCTGGTCACCGGCGGCACCGGCACCTTGGGCCGGCAGGTCGTGGCGCAGCTCCGGGAGGCCGGTCGCAAGGTCCGGATCCTGAGCCGGCGCGGCCGCGAGGCGCAGGCCGCGGCCGGCGCCGGCGTCGAGGTCGTGTCCGGCGATCTCGGCACGGGGCAGGGGGTCGAGGCCGCCCTCGCGGGCACCGAGGTCGTCCTGCACTGCGCGGGGAGCTCGCGCGGCGACGACGAGAAGGCCCGGCAGCTCGTGCGGGCCGGCGCGCGCGCGGGGACGCGACACCTGGTGTTCATCTCCGTGGTCGGGGCGGACGCGGTCCCGGTCGCCGGGGCCATCGACCGGGCCATGTTCGGATACTTCGAGTCCAAGCTCGCCGCCGAGCGGGTGATCGCCGGGTCGGGCCTCCCCTGGACGACGTTGCGCGCGACCCAGTTCCACGATCTCGTCATGCTGGTCGCCCGGCAGATGGCGCGGCTGCCGGTGGTGCCGCTCCCGATCGGCTTTCGCTTCCAGCCGATCGCCGCGGGCGAGGTCGCGGCGCGGCTCGTCGAGCTGGCGTCGGGCGAGCCGTCCGGCCTGGTCCCGGCGATGGGCGGGCCCCGGGTGTACGGCATGGGCGACCTCTTGCGCAGCACCCTGCGGGCGACCGGCCGGCACCGGCTCACCTTCCCGGTGTGGCTGCCCGGCGAGGCGGCGCGCGCGGTGCGCGCCGGCGCGATCCTGGCGCCCGATCGCGCGGTGGGTCGGCTCACCTGGGAAGAGTTCCTGGCCGCTCGGGTCGGCCCACCGAGCGACACGACCTCCGGCGCGATGCTGCGCGCGGCGAGGAGCACGGTCGGGTAGGTCGGCCGGCGATCCCGGATGAACGGCCTCCGCGCGCTGCTCCAGCTCAACCCCTGGGTCTACCTGCTGGCGGCGGGGGTCGCCGAGATGGGCTTCACGACGTTCATGAAGCTGTCCGACGGGTTTCGGCGCTGGACCTTCAACGTCTGCTTCTCGATCTGCGCGGTGGCCAGCTTCGGCCTCCTGAACCTGGCGACGCGCAGGCTGTCGCTGGGGACCGCCTACGCGATCTGGACCGGCATCGGCGCGTTCGGAACGGCGGCCATCGGGATCGCGGCCTTCGGCGACCCGGCCACGTTCTGGCGGCTGGTGTTCCTGACCACCCTGATCGCCTCTCTCATCGGCCTGAGGTTCGTGTCGTGACCGCGCCGGCTCCGCCGCTCAGCCGCCCTTAGCGGGCCTGGCCGCGCCGGGGCCGTCGCACCGCCCGGATCCGCCCGCTGCGGCCGCCGCCCACGTAGAAGAGATTGCCGCGGTCGGCCTCGAGCCCGCTCACCTCCGTCCCCTCCGGCAGCGTCAAGCGCGCCAGCACCTCGCCGGTCTGCGGGTCGACGCGCCGGATGTCGGCGTCGTCGCCCTCCCACGTCGCGTGCCACAGCTCGCCCTCGACCCAGGTGACGCCCGTGACGAACCGGTTCGATTCGATCGTTCGCAGGATGGCGCCGGTCGCGGGGTCGATCTGGTGGATCTTCCGGTCGCGGTACTGGCCGACCCAGAGCGTCCCCTCGGCCCACGTCAGCCCCGAGTCGCGCCCGCCGCCCGGGGCCGGGATCGTCGAGATGATGGCGCCGGTCGCGGGATCGATCTTCAGGATGCGCTCGTCGGCGATCTGATAGAGGTGCTTGCCGTCGAAGGCGGTTCCGGCGTCGCAGGCGACGTCGAGGGCGCGAACCGCGCTTCCGCTCGACGGCTCGAAGGCGGTGAGCCGCTGGCCGCCGGCGAACCAGACCAGCTGTCCGTCGAAGCTGACACCGGCGACGTGTGGCGCGCCGGGGAACGGTCCGTACTCCCGGACGATCTCGGCAGGGCTCTCCTGGGCGTCCGGGGCGCGGTTCCTTGCCATCGATGCTCCTCGCCTATCGTTTAGCCGAATCCTTCTGCGATCGGGAGTAACAAGGTCGTCGCGAATCCGGTCAGCGGCGCGGAGAGCCAGCGCTGGGAGCGGCCGCGCCCCAGCGCGCGGACCTGCCCGGCCGCCTCGAGGGCGCGGAGGGCGCGCTGCGCGGTCCGCTGGCTCGACCCCAGCGCCAGCGCGAGCGCCGAGGTCGACCAGGCCTCGCCGCCTGCCAGCAACGCCAGCACGGTGGCGTCGGGGCTCTCGATCGGCGGCAGCAGCAGGCGGACCGCGGGCCGGTCGGCGCCGCGCGGCGCCAGCGCGAAGCCACCGCTGGTGGCGCGGATCTCGGCGAGCGGCCCGATCTCACGCCGCAGGCGCCCCAGCTCGACCCGCAGGCGGGCGCGGGTGGAGGCGTTCACCCGGCGTGCCCCGAAGGCGCGCTCGCCGAGGTCGTCGCGCGACGCCTCGCCCGGCCAGGCCTCGGCCAGGCGCCGCAAGAGCGCGAACAGCACCGGTCGCCGCGCCAGCCGCACCAGCCGGCGCCCGCGGCGCGCCGTGCGGCGGCAGGCGTCGACCACGACGTCCGACGACACCAGCACCGCTTCGACCTCGGCCAGCGTCAACGCCCGCGCCTCGCTCCCCGCTACCAGGCGCGCCGCCGGCAGGACCAGAGCGCGGCCCGCCTGCTCGACCTCCGCGCGGAGCGCTCCGATGTCGGCGCGAGCGGCTGCCTCCCGCGCCCGCGTCAGCGCGGCGCGCGCCGGGGCGGCATGGCCCCGGCGGAGGGCGATCTCGAAGGCGACCAGGCCCGCGATGGCCGCGAGCCGCGCCGGCTGCTCCGCCGGCTCGAGGGCCGCGCACGCGCCCTCGGCCTCGTCCACCCGGCCCAGCAACAAGAGACGGCGGATCTGCAGCAGGCAGGCGTGGGTGGCGTTCTCGCGATCGCCGTGCGCGGCGAAGGTGCGAAGCGCCTCGGCCAGCGCCCTGGCCGGGCGCCCGAGGTCGCGTGCCGCCAGCGCGACCTCCGCCTCTGCGGTGAGGCAGCGCGCGCGTTCGAGCGTCTCCCGGGGACCGAAGCCGCGGGAGGCCCGCCGCAGGAGCTCGCGCGCCCGCGCCAGCTCGCCCAGCTGGGCCATCGCGATCCCGCGCAGCGCGAGGGCCGCCGGGTCGTCCCGCAGCGCGACGCGCTTGAGCGCCCCGAGTGGATCGCCTGCCCGCAGCGCGCGCCCGGCCGCCGTGATCGACGAATCCACCCCCGCATCCTAACCGCGTCGCAGTTGTTACTCCCACCCCGCGCGCGGCGGGCGTATCTCTCTTCTCCAGCAGGACACCAACAAAGGAGCGGGCCATGGCGAACACTGCGACGAACGGGGCGAAGCACAGCAAGGGGACGCGGGAAGAGTGGCGCGCGGCGCGGCTCGAGCTGCTGGCGGCCGAGAAAGAACACACCCGGCGCGGCGACGAGCTGGCGCGCCGGCGACAAGAGCTCCCCTGGGTGCGCGTCGACAAGCCGTATCAGTTCGATACCGAGGCGGGGAGCGCCTCGCTGGCCGACCTCTTCCAGGGGCGCTCGCAGCTGCTCGTGTACCACTTCATGCTCGGGCCGGACTACAAGGCGGGGTGCCCGTCGTGCTCGGCGATCGCCGACGGGTTCAACGGCTTCACCGTCCACCTCGCGAACCACGACGTCTCGCTGACGGCCGTGTCCCGGGCGCCGCTGGCGAAGGTGCAGGCCTACAAGCGCCGCATGGGCTGGAGCTTCCCCTGGGCCTCCTCGTTCGGAACCGACTTCAACTACGACTTCGGCGTTGCGATCACCGAGCAGCAGCAGCGTTCGGGCGTCGGGGAGTACAACTTCGCGGCGCAGGACGAGCGGGCGATCGCCCAGTCGGGCGGGGGCGCCATCGGCGGCGCGATCGCGGCCGGCGTCGGCGTCGATTGGCCGACGTTCTTCCGCGAGCGGCCGGGGATGAGCGCGTTCGCGCTGGAGGACGGGGTCATCTATCACACGTACTCCACGTACGCGCGCGGGCTGGACGGGCTGTGGGGGATGTACCAGTGGCTCGATCGCACGCCCAAGGGGCGCAACGAGACGGGACTGTGGTGGCGCCGCCATGACGAGTACGACCAGCGCTGAGCGGCCGGCGTTCTGGGGCGGGGCGGCGCTGCTGTTCGCGGCCAGCGCCGCCGGGACGGTCACCTGGTGCGCGTCGATGTCGGCCATGGCCGGGATGTCGATGCCCGGCGGGTGGACCATGTCGATGGCCTGGATGCGGATGCCCGGTCAGTCGTGGGCCGGCGCCGCGGCCTCGTTCCTCGGAATGTGGGTGGTGATGATGGTGGCGATGATGCTTCCGTCGTTGATCCCCATGCTGCGGAGCTACCGGGCGGCCTTGAATGGCGCGGGACGGTCGCCTCGCGGCTGGCTGACCGTCCTGGTGGGCGCCGCCTATTTCTTCGTCTGGACCCTGCTCGGCGTGGCGGCGTTTCCGGTCGGCGTCGCGCTGGCGGGGCTCGAGATGCGGCAGCCTGCGCTGGCGCGCGCGGTCCCCTTTGCCACCGGCGCCGTGGTGGTGCTGGCGGGCCTGCTGCAGCTCACGAAGTGGAAAGCACGCCAGCTCGCCTGTTGCCGCGAGGTGCCCGGGTGCGGACGGACACTACCGGTCGACGCCGGGACCGCGTGGCGACATGGCATCCACCTCGGCCTCCGCTGCGCGCGATGCTGCGCCGGTCTGATGGCCGTTCTCCTCTGCCTCGGGGTCATGGACCTGCGCGGGATGGTCGTGGTGGCTGCCGCCATCACCATCGAGCGGCTCGCCCCGGCCGGCGAGCGTATCGCCCGCGGCACGGGCCTCGTGTTCGCCGGTGTGGGGCTGTACCTGGTCGCGCGCGCCGCCGGCCTCGCCTGAGTCGCGCGGCGTCGAGCTCATGCGGGCGCTCGACGGCAATTTTTCGCCCGAGCGCGTCGTCGGGTCGCGATGGACAGAAAGCGCGCGCGAGGCGACGATGATCGAGATGCGCTCGAACCCCCCGCTGGTGCTTCTCCTCACGCTGTCGGTCGCCACGGCCTGTTCGTCGAGCGGCGGGAGCAAACCACCGACAGGCGCGGGCGGCGCGGTGGGGCAGGGGGGGAGCGGGAGCGGGGGCTCCTCCACCGGCGGCAGCGGGAGCGGCGGCTCCGGCACCGGCGGCGCGACCGGCGCGGGTGGCACCGGCGTGAGCTGCGCCTCCGATTGCACGGGGAAGTCCTGCGGCGACGACGGATGCGGGCACACCTGCGGCGGGTGCCCGCCCTCGCAGCTGTGCGGGCCGGCGCAGACCTGCGTCGCCTCCTCGAGCACGACCAGCGTCGTCGTCGACGCCAAGTCTCAAGGAACGGCGATCTCTCCGGGGATCTACGGGGTGGCGCTCAACAACGACGACTCGATGAAGGTGGCGGCGCTCAACCGCTGGGGCGGCGACGCGACCAGCTCGTACAACTGGAAGATCGACGTCTCGAACGCCGGCACCGACTGGAACTGCGCCAACTACAAGGGGCGCTTCGACTCGCCAGCGCCCGACACGTCGCTGACGACCAGCTCGGACCAGTTCGTCCACTACAACATCGCCCAGCACGCCGACACGCTGATGACGATCCCCATCACCGGCTGGGTCGCCAGCATGGCGACGCCCAACCCGGGGACGCCGGACTGCGCCGGCAGCTCGTCGATCTCCAACTGCTGCCAGACGCTGGGGACGTCCGAAGAAGAGGTGGTCGACAAGGGCTCGGGCGTGCTCGACACCTCGTTCATGAGCGACTGGGTCACCCACCTGGTGTCGACGTTCGGAACGGCCGCCAGCGGCGGCGTCCGCTACTACCAGCTCGACAACGAGCCGGACAACTGGCAGTCGCTGCGCGCGGACGTCTACCCGACGTTCTATCCGCCGGGCACCTGGTGCGAGCCGTTCTACACCACCAACTCGAGCGTCGGGACCAGCCTCAATCAGGACTTCATCAACCGCACGATGGCCTACGCCAAGGCGATCAAGGCCGCCGACGCGACGGCCTCGGTCCTCTTCATGTCGACGGAGAACGCGCAGGACCTCGTGGCGCTCCCCAACATCGAGTGCGGCACCCCCCAGGGGCCGTACAGCGTGACCAGCTCGCTGACGATGGCGATCCTGAAGCTCGCCGCGCAGCAGGAGGCCTCGACCGGCGTGCGCCCGCTCGACTGCGTCGACATGCACTACCCCTTCCCGGGCAAGGGGCTGGGCGACACCTCGGCGCTGTGGGATTCGAGCGGCTCGTCGGTTCCCCCGCACATCCAGGGTTGGATCAGCTCGACCTATCCCGGGACCGGCATCTGCGTCAGCGAGTACAACGTCAGCAACGACGGGACCAACGGGGGCACCCCGGACGCCACCACCGGAACGCAGGAAGCGGACATCCTCGGCATGTACGGCCGGCTGGGGTATCAGGTGGCGTCGTACTGGACGACGCTGGTCAGCGGCTCGACCCACCTGCCGGTCTACAACGCCATGGCCATGTACCGGAACTACGACGGCAAGGGGGGGCGCTTCGGCGCCGTCTCGATCGGCGCCGCCAGCCCGACCGCCGGCGTGAACGTCTACGCCGCCTCGGACTCGGCGACCGCGCCGACCAAGGTCTGGGTCATGCTGGTGAACGTCGGTGGCTCCGCGCAGTCGGGGCTCTCCATCGCGCTCGAGAACTTCACGCCCTCGGGCTCGGCCCAGGTCTACCGGATGGTGGCCGGCGGCGCGCCGGCTGCGGACACGGCAGCCACGGTGACGAACGGGACCATCTCCGGGTTCTCCCTGGCCGCCAATTCGGTCGCGCTGCTGGTGATGTCCCAGTAGGAGGTCAGCGGCCCGCGCGGCCGCCGCGGGCGCTCTCCCGGGTCCGGCCACCGGTCCGCGTCGACGCGCCGGAGGGCGCCAGATAGTGGAACCTGACGAGATAGACGTTCTCGCCGCGGCCGTGCTTGGCGACCTTGAGCAGGTCGACGACGCCCTTGAACCCGGAAGCGCGGGCGAGCTCGGGCGTGACGTCGGCGAGCTCGATCGGCAGGAGGGCGTCGACCTCGATCTGGCCTTCCTCCATCCGGTAGCGGCCGCCGACCTTCACGTGCGGGCGCAGCCAGATCCGCACGCTGCAGGTGATCTGCCCGCGGCGAACGCCCTCGCGGAGCCGCTTCTCGAACTGCACGCCGCGAGTCTACGCCGTGGCTAGAATGCCGCGAGCGTGTAACTGGACCGCGCCGCGGTCATCCATCCTGTACCCGGCATGAGCCCTCCCGACCCTCCACGCGCGAGCCAGTCCTTCATCGAGAAAGGCGGCGAGGCCTGGGCGCGCCTGCAGGATCGCACCGATGCGCTGGTCGACCCGCCCGGGCGGGTGGCGCTCGAGCGCCTGGGCGTCGACGCGGGCGAGCGCGTGCTCGACGTCGGGTGCGGGTGCGGGCAGACGCTGCTCGAGATCGCCGAGCTGGCCGGCCCGTCCGGGCGGGTGCTCGGCGTGGACATCTCGCCGCCCATGCTGGCGCGCGCCCGCGAGCGTGTCGCGGGGCGGCCCACGATCGAGGTCGCGCTGGGGGATGCGCAGACCCACGCTTTCGAGCCCGGCGCGTTCGACGCCGTCTTCTCGCGGTTCGGCGTCATGTTCTTCGACGACTTCGGCGCGGCGTTTCGGAACCTGCGCGCGGCGGCGCGGCCGGGCGCGCGGCTCTCGTTCGTGTGCTGGCAAGAGATGGCCAAGAACCTATGGGCGGCGCGGCCGCTCGAGGCCGTGATGCGCCTCCTGCCCGCATCGGCGCTGCCGGACCTGCTGCGCGAGGGGCGCCCCGGGCCGTTCTTCCTGTCCGATGCGGCGCGGGTGCGGGGCATCCTGGCCGGCGCCGGCTGGGACGACGTCTCGCTCGAGCCCGTCGAGATGCCGCTGCACCTCGGCGGCGCGGCGACGCTGGATGAGGCGGTCGCCTACTCGTTTCAGATCGGTCCGGCGGCGCGCGCGATGGCCGACGCGCCGGAGGCGCTCAAGCCGAAGCTCGAGGAGGCGCTCCGCGAGGCTCTCGCCCCGTTCGCCGGCCCGCGCGGCGTGTTCCTGGACGGCGCCTTCTTCGTCGTCCGCGCGCGCCGCTAGCCGAGCGACTGCCTGCTCGACGCGCGTGCGGTGGAATACGCGATTCGCGCCCGTCGGTGGTGACGCCGACTCGTAACACGCGCCGGTGATCGCCACGGGGGCGAACGGGAATCTGTGTGCCGGTTTCCGTCGGCGGTTGAGCCGGGGGATGGGGAAAGGATCACGTCATGACCAGAACAGAAGTTGCGAGCGTTTCAGGAATCTCCGCCGTTTGTCTTGCCTTCGCGTGCATCGCCTGCGCGCCGACCGCCGACGAAGCGGCGTCCGTCGCGGCGGTTCAATCAGGCGCGGCCTCGGCGGCGAGCGCCGCCCCCGCCGATCCCGTGCCGTGCGCGGCGTGGTCCGACACGGTGGTCGGGAACACGGGCAACGTCCTGGTCGGGGCCCGCGTGCTCGTCGATTCGTATCAGTCGAGTGTGGGCGCTTACGGCGGAAGCAACGTCGGGAGCGCGGCCGTCGTTCAGGCGGCGACCACGATTTCCAACAACGGGGGCGTCATCCACGGCACGCAGAAGCAGCACGCGCCCGCGGGCTTCGCCGTCGTGCCCGTCCCGACGGGCGCGAAGAACCTTCCGCTCGGCGCGCGCGCCCCCGGGGCGCTCAACATCAGCACGGCCGCGCAGAGCATCACCCTGGCGCCGGGCAACTACGTCGCGACCAGCGTCACCGTGTCGGCGCCGGGCGCGATCAACGTCTCGCCGGCCGGTCAGGTCCGCATCTGGGTGACGGGGAGCCTCAACCTCGGCGGCAACCTGAACCTCGACGGCGTCCCGCGGAACCTCGCCTTCCTCGTGACCAGCTCGGGATTCGTGAACGTCAACAGCGGGGGAGCGCTGGCCGGCCTCGTCTACGCCCCGACGTCCGGCGTCTCGGTCGGCTCGCCGATCTTCGGCACCGTCGTCGGCAGCAGCGTCACGCTCAACTCGGGCGCGGCGGTGCACTTCGACCAGAGCTCGGTGTGCGGCTCCTCGGGCGCGCCCCAGCTCGATCAGTCGTTCATCACCGGCAACGACGTCAGCGCCGGCCTCTACGGGCGTCCCGTGTTCGAGGCGCAGTCGTACACCGCCGGGATCACCGGCACGTTGCAGGGGGTCGCCATCGACGTCAGCGCCATCGACGTCAGCCAGGTGGCGCGCGTCCAGATCGCGGCGATCGTCGGCGGGGTGCCGAGCGACGTCATCCTCGGGTCGGCGCGCGCGGCCTCGGGTGGCGACCTGGCCATCACCACGGTCATTCCGTTCACCGCCGCCATTCCGCAGGTCGCCGGACAGCAGTACGCGATCCTGGTCGACTATCCGGACGCGCCCCCGTTCTTCAACGGGATCGAGAACACCGCCTCCTGGAACGGCTCGGACGGGGACCTCTACCCGGCGGGGACGCTGCTGTCGACCTTCGACGGCGGTACGACCTGGCAGTCCTTCGCCAGCGAAGGGATCGATCTCCACTTCCAGACGTTCGTGATTCCCCACTGACCCGTCACATTTCGCGTCCTCCATCCGTCAGGGGGGTAGGAGGACGCGATGAAGTACGTTTTGCTGGTGTTTCAAGGAACCACGCCGCTGCCGGGGTCGGAGCGCTGGAAGGCGCTCTCGGCCGCCGAGCAGAAGCAGATCTACGCGGACTACGCCGCGCTGAACGAGACGTCCGGCATCACCCCGGGGCTGCCCCTGGGGTTGCCGGGCGCGGCGCGGACGGTCCAGGTCCAGGGCGGGAAGGTCACGGTCAAGGAGGGCCCGCACCTGGCGGAGGGGGTCGGGGGATACTCGGTGTACGAGGCGGAGAGCATGGAGGCGGCGATCGCGCTGGCGGCGCGCATCCCGGCGGCCCGGCTGGGCGGCGCGGTGGAGATTCGCCCGGCCGAGAAGTACTGGTAAGAGGGGTTGACGATGGACGGCAGCGACTGGCTGGCGAAGCGGTTCGACCAGAGCCGCCCGCACCTGCGGGCGGTGGCGTTCCGGATGCTGGGCTCGACGGGTGAGGCCGACGACGCCGTCCAGGAGGCCTGGTTGAAGGCCAGTCGCTCGGACACCGCGGGCGTCGAGAACCTCGGCGGGTGGCTGACCACCGTGGTGGCGCGCGTCTGCCTCGACATGCTCCGCACCCGCCGGGCGCACCGCGAGCAGCCGCTGGGGCCGGCCGCCGACGAGGTCCCGGCCGGCTCGACGCCCGAGGCCGAGGTGGCGTTCGCCGACGCGATCGGCCCCGCGCTGCTGGTCGTCCTGGAGATGCTGGCGCCGCAGGAGCGCGTCGCCTTCGTGCTGCACGACATGTTCGACCTGTCGTTCGAGGAGATCGCCCCCATCGTCGAGCGGACACCGGCGGCGGCGCGGCAGCTGGCCAGCCGCGCCCGACGCCGCGTGCACGGCGCCGCCGCGCCGGCGGCCGACGTCGCTGTCGATCGCCAGCTGGTCTCCGCGTTCCTGGCCGCCTCCCGCGACGGCGACTTCGAGCGCCTGCTCGCCGTGCTGTCGCCCGACGCCGTTCTGCGCGCCGACGCCACCTCGGTGCGCGTGGCGGCGGCCTACCAGGATCGCGGCGGGCCGATCCTGACGCCCGAGGTGCGCGGCGCGGCGCAGGTGGCGAACGCGTTCAAGGGTCGGGCGACCGCTGCGCTTCCGGCACTCATCGAGGGCCAGCCGGGGGCGGTGTGGGCCGTGCGCGGCCAGGTGCGCTCGGCCTTCGTGTTCACGCTGGCGGGTGGCAAGATCGCGGGCATCGATCTGGTCATGGACGAGGAGCACCTGGCCGCGCTCGACATCGAGATCACTGCAGGAGGACCGACATGAAGATCAAGCTGACGATCGTGTACGTGGATGACCAGGCGAAGGCGCTGCGCTTCTATACCGAGGCGCTGGGCTTCGTGAAGAAGGCGGACTTCACGAACGGCCCGTACCGGTGGCTGACCGTGGCTTCGCCCGAGGAGCCGGAAGGGACCGAGCTGCAGCTGGCGCTGAACAGCGACCCCGCGGCCAGGACCTTCCAGCAGGCGCTGTTCACCCAGGGGCAGCCGGCGGTCATGTTCTTCACCGACGATCTGGCGGGCGACTTCGAGCGCATCAAAGGGCGCGGCGCGGAGTTCACCATGCCGCCCACCGACGTGACCGGGGCGAAGATCGCCAAGCTCGCGGACGGCTGCGGCAACCTGATTCAGATCACCCAGCCGAAGCGCTGGTAGGGGAGGGGTCACCCCACCGGTTCGTCGACGTCGACGACGGCGACAGGCTCCTCGTCCGAACCGCGGAACACATGCAGGCGCGGCGGCTCGCGCAGCGCGCCCTGGCCCGCCGGGTCGATCTCCAGCGCCGGCCGTCCGACGACGGCGACGCGATCCCCCGGGGCGAGCAGCGTCTCGCGAAAGGCGAGCTCCCCATCGAGCGGGACCCGCGCTTCCTCGAGCAGCGCGTACACGGAGGCCGGCAGGTTGGTCCACCCGCCGTCATCGGCGTCGAGCAGGATCGAGAACGGTCCCTCGGCGACGGCCCGGCCGGTGTCATCCGCCAGCAGGAACGACGGCCACGCCTCGCGCCACAGCACCAGCACGCCGTTCTCCTCGGGGTGGCCGTCGCGCCGCCGATGAACCGTGAGCCGGTATCCGACGCAGGCGCGCCCGCTGGCGGGCGACGTCACGAGCGGCTCGCGCGCGGTCACCACACCGGTGATCTTCGCCAGCTCGCCCGGGCGAAGGGAAGCGATGGCGGTGCTCTCTCGATGCGCGACCGCCCGCCGCGAGGGCCCGCGCAGGGCGGGCGCCGTCTGCAGCGCGACGACGGGCGCCGGCCTCGCGAACAGCGCCTCGACCTCCTCGTCGTCGTCCATCACCACGGTCTGGGCGTAGGTCACCCCCCGCATCACGAAGCGCGCGGCGGGCTCGCCGCCCGCGCCACCCCCGACGCGGTCGAGCGCCGCCGTCGGCTGGCCAACCACGCTCACCCGGTCGCCCACGCACAACGTCCTCTCGTGAAACCGGAACCTCCGCTGACCCCAGACTTCCCTCATTCGCACGCCGTCCGCGGTCAGGAGCTCGTAGGCCCGCAGCGGCAGATCCGTCCCGCCGGCGTCCAGGTCGAGCAACCCCTCGATCTGTCCGTCCACCACGACGGTCCCCGTGTCGTCCGTTACCAGGAAGGACGACCACCGCTCGCGGGTGAGGAGCGGGGTCGCGTCCCGGCCCGCATCGCTGATGCTGGATTGATACCCGACGCAGGCCTTCTCACCGATCGCCGACGTCAGCGGCGCCTCGCGCGCGCGCACGACGCCGCGAACCCTGGCCTGCTCCCCGTCTCGGAGGGCGGCGATCGGGGTGATCTTCTGCTGCTCGATCTGCCGTTGCGGCAGCCGGTTGAAGTGGCGGTCGAACGACACCCCCAGCACCGGGAGGCCGACGATGAGCGCCAGCGCCCCCAGTATCAACAGCGCGGCCGTCACGTCCCCACACGATCGTACATCAGCCGGGCCGCAGGAATCGGGCGTTCTGGGGCGCCGCGCAACGATTTTGAACCGCCACGACGACCCGGCGGCTCTATCCCTTGGTGGGAGATTTTCCGAAGCCCCCCGATGACGCGGCGTGGACCGAGGTCGAGCGAAGCTTCTTCGCCGCCGCCCCGCCCGAGGAGCCGCAGCTGCTCGACGAGCCCCAAGCGCCCGCGCCGCGGCGGCCCCGTTCGCGGCGCGCCGCGGCCGCCTGGTTGCGACCGGCGATCGCCACCGCCCGGCGCGGAGCGGCGCTGGTCGCCGGCGCCGCGGGCGGGCTCGCGCGGCGCGCGGGGCGCAAGACCATCCTCGTCGTCGCCGCGGCGGGCGCTCGCGCGCGGGGCGCGGCTCGGGCGGGCGCCGCGAGCCTGGCCGACGGGCTCGCGCTCTGGCGCGTCGATCGCCGGGTCGTTCTCGTGCTGATGGCCGCGACGGCGGCGGGCTGGGTCTCGACCGGCAGCATCGCTCGGCGAAGCGACCCGTCCGCCAGAGACCTGACGGTCGAGAGGGAGGCGCCGCGGCGCGCCCCGGCCGTCGCCGAGGCGGAGCCCGTCCCGGCCGTCGCTCCCGGGACCGCGGCGGTCCCGCCGGCGCGGCAGCCGTCGCCCGGCTCGAGCCATCCGCCGCGCGGGCGTCGCAGCTTTGTCCAGGCTTCTTCGCCGGCACAGCGCCCGGTGCAGACGGCGTTCATGGATCGGCGGACCTACTGGGCCCAGGAAGGTTTCCAGAAAGGCTTCAAGGAAGGCCGGTCGGCCCCGGTGCGCGCCAGCCGTCCGTTCTTCAGTCGGTGAAGAGCAGATCGCTTCAGTTCCAGCTCGTGCGTCCCGATACCTCCAGGGAAGCATGTCGAGCGCTGCGGCTGAGCCACGCACAGAGCGGGAGCGGTTTCGCGTGCTCTCGGCGGTGCTGTTGCTCGCGCTCGGCTGCGCGAGCCGTTCGCCGCCACCGCCCCGCACGGCCCAGAAGGCCGCGCCGCCCGCCCGGCTGACCTGGCTGCCGGCCGAATCGACCGCCGGCCGGGGACTGGCCAAGGCGGTCAACGAGCAGCTGGGTCAGGTCTCGTTGCCGGGCGCCCGTGCCAGCGTGAAGTCGGCGGTGAGCATGGAGGTCGCGCAGCTGGCCATCGAGTGCACCGAGCCGACGCCCAGCTGTTACGGGGCCGTGGGCCGCTCGCTGGGCGCCGACGAGATGCTGTGGGCCGAGCTGGGAGGCGGCGGCTCGTCGCGCGACGTCCGCGTGGCGTTGCTGCTCTACGACGTGCGCGCCGGCGCGGCCCCCCGGCGCGTCGAGCGGACGTTCGACAGCGTCGATGCCGCGCGCGCCGGCGTCGCCGCGCTGGCCGACGCCCTGAGGGCATCGCGATGAGCTCGCGCAACTGTCCGAAGTGCCAGCGCGAGCTCCCCATCGAGGTCTTGCGTGGGCTCGAGCAGGGCGTCGAGTGTCCGTACTGCGCCACGCGCCTCAAGCGAACGCCCCGCCGGGCGTCGACCCCCGCCGGTGGCGATCAAGCGGCGTTTGCGGCCAGCTACACCCCGCCCCTGCTGGCGCAGCCCATCGACGAGGACAGCTTCGGGTGGTTCCAGAAGAAGGGCGCGCCTGGCGCGGCGGCGCCGTCGCCGCCCGCGGCATCGCCGCCCACGACGTCGGCGTCGGCGGTTGCGCCGTCGCCAGCGCCGTCGGTGGTCGCGCCGGTGCGCTCGCCGTTCAGGTCGCTCCCGTCGGTCGCCATGCCGGGGCTGACGCCCCCGACCAGCGCCGCGCCCGAACCGCCCCGCGCCGCGGCCGCGCCGGTGATCGCGGCGCCGCCCGTCGCCTCGCCGGCGCCTGCAACCCCAGCCGCGCCGGCTCCGGCGGCCAGGACCGCCGCGGCGGCGACGGCGCCGACCGAAGTCCAGAAGCGGCCGAGCTTGCTCGACACCTCCCCGCCGCGGCCGCCGGCCGAGGCCCGGCGCGCGCCCACGCTCATCGGCACCGCGGCGTCGCTCGCCGAGAAGCCGTCCCTCGCGCCCGTCGACAAGCCGCCGCCGCCGCCCGTCGAGAAGTCGTCGCCGCGGCTCGCCGACAAGCCGTCCCCACCGCCGGTCGAAAAACGGTCGCCACCTCCCGCCCTGAAGCCGTCGCCGCCCGCGCCCGTTCCGCCCGCCGTCGTCCACCCGGTGGCGGTCGAGCCGCAACGGGCGGCGCTGGCCATGACCGCGGTCGAGCCGCCGCGAGCGGCGCTGGCCATGACCGCCGTCATTCCTTCCACCGGCTCGACGCTGGCCCTCGCCGCGCCGTCGCTGGGGTTCCTTCCGCGCTCTCGGCGCAACCTCGCCGTCGCTGCCGGCGCGGCGACGTTGACGGTGGCGGTCGCGATTCTCCTCACGCACCGCTCGCCGGCCGATCCCCAGGGATCGGTCGCGGCCGATCTGTCCGCGGTGCCCAAGCCGCCCGGCGTCTCGGCGCCGCTCGCCGTCCTGCACGAGACGCCTCGCCCGCCCACGACGCTCGAGCCGCTCGCAGCCCCCGCCGCCCACGGGGCCAAGGGGGCCGCCGCGGACGACGCGGCGAAGGCGGCCCCGCAAGCGCACGAGAGGGTCAGGACCACGCCCCCTGCGGCGGCGCATCAGCGCCGGTACGCGAAACAAGAGAAGCGCGGCAAGCACGCGCGGCACGACAAGCGGAACGCCCGGCGGACGGAGGTGGCGTCGCGCGCGGCGGCGTCACCCGGCAACGACAGTGAGGCGCGGGCGAGCTACGAGCGAGGGAACACGCTGCTGTTCTCGGGCGACGCGGCGGGCGCGGTCACGGCGTACCAGAAGGCCGTCGCGCTCGCCCCTGCCGATCCGATCGGCTACCGCGGCCTGGGACTGGCTCACGAGCAAAGGGGCGAGACGGGGGCAGCCATCCGCGCGCTGCGCAAGTATCTCAAGCTCGCCCCGGGCGCGGCGGATCGCGAGATCATCTCCCGCCGCATCGCCCGGCTCGGTCGCGCGGCCAGCCAGCCATAGGCCCCGGTGCCTGTCGCTTGACAGGCGACGCGCGGCCCGTCGAGCATCGTCGGCGAATCCCGCGGGGACGAAATGGTGAGCGCGCAGCGCGGACGGGGTCCGAAGCTCGGAGACAGGAGGCACGCCTGGCTGCCGGCGGTCGGCGTGCTGCTCGTGCTCTGCGCGCTCCCCGCCGCGGCCCTGGCGCGCACGCCGCGGATCTCGGTCGAGGTCGCCGCGCCCGGCGAGGAGCGTGCGAGCCCGCAGGAGCTGGCGCGCCTGCGGGAGGCGCTGATCGCGCGGCTGGACGAGGAGGGCTTCGAGGTCGTCGCCGCCGGTGGCAGCCCCGACGTTGCCCTCGGCCTGATGTTCCGCGGGGGCGGTTGGTTTATCCGGGCGACGTCGGCCGGCGAGACGCTGGAGCGGGAGGCGGCGTGCGGGATCCGACTGGCGGACGATCGGCTGGAGGTCGTCCAGAAGGCGACGGAGCTGGCACGCAAGGCGCAGCTCCGGGCCGCCAATGCGGAGGCCCCGCCGGCCGCGGAGGCGGTCCGGGCTCCGGCCGCCCCCGCGACGTCCGCCCCGGCCGCTGCCGCTCCGACCGCCGCCGCCCCGAGCGCGGCCGCCCCGAGCGCCGAGCCGTCGGTTCCGATCGTCCGGCAGCGGGACGCAGGGCCGCCGCCGCCGCCGCCAGCTTCCGAGAGCCCGCGCGGTCCCCGCGAGCTGTCGGCGGGGATCGACGCCCTGGTCCGGGGGCCGAACCTCGACGCGCTCGCCCGGCTCGGCGGCCGGCTCGCGCTCGAGCCGCGCATCGGCCTGCGCCTCGACCTGGGCCTGACCTACAGCGACCAGGAGTTCCGGCTGTTCGAGGAGCAGGCGCTGGTGGGGGTCGGTTACCGCCTGGCGCTTCGGTTCGACGCCTCGGTCGAGCTCGCGGCCATGGGCGGGCTGCTGCTTCACGAGTACCGGCTGGAAGGAGGCAGCGGCTGGAGCACCGCGTCCGACGCGCTGGCCGAGGCCGTCGTCATCGCCGGCCGGCGGATATCCGACGGCGCGCGCCTCGAGCTGCGGGCCGCCGCCGGCTGGCGCACCGGGAACGTCCACCCGATCGACTACACCCCCTACTGGTCGGCCGAGCAGCTCCGCGTCGAGGTTGGCGTCGGCGTTTCGTTTTTTCGGTAAAGAAGTCCCCGGCTCGCGCGTGTTCCAGGGCGGATGAGGATGATGGGTCAGGCCAAGCCAGCACCCCCGACGGCGGTCGGTCCCGCCACGTTCGACGACTGCTATGTGCGGCACCGGGACGCGGTCTATCGCCTGTGCCTTCGCTACGGGGCGGGCCGCGCCAGCTTCGCCGAGGACGTCACCCAGGAGGTCTTCATCCGCCTGTTCCAGAGCTTCGCCAAGGTCGATCAGACGCAGCCAGTCTCGGACTGGCTCTACGCCGTGGCCAGCCGCGCCTGCATCTCGCGGCTGCGGCGTGACCGGTCGATGCTGGGGCTGCTCACGCGCCTGTTTCACCGGGCGCCGGAGGGAGCCCCCAGCGCCGCGCAGCTGTTCGAGCGCCACGAGGCGGCGGCGGGGATCATGAAGGCCATCGCGGCGCTACCGCCGCGGCAGAGGGTGGCGCTGTGCATGAAGGCGATCGACGGCAAGAGCCAGAAGGAGATCGCGTGCATCCTCCGCGTCTCGGAGGGATACGTGTCGCGGCTGATCGCGGCGGCGCGCGCGACGCTGACCGAACGCGGATGGGAGAACATCGATTGAAGAACCAGGACTTCAGGCAGGCCATCTCGGAGGTCCGGGCCGAGCTCGAGCGGCACCGCATGCCGGCGGCGGCGGCGAGCCGCGTGCGGGCGCAGATCGAGCGGCAGGCAGCCAGGCCGGCCCGACAGCGCCTGCCGCGGGCCGCCCTGCTGGCGGCCGGGGTGGCCGTCGCTCTGGTGGTGGTGTACGCCCGTCGCGGCTCCGAGCGGGCGCTCCAGCTGCCCGCGGGGTTCGAGGCCGTCGGCCGCTCGCCCGATCTGCAGCTGGTGGTGGAGGGCGCGCCGCCGGCCGTCGCGGTGCGCGCGGGGTCCTGCACGCTTGGGCTGCGCGGGTGGGGGCGCATCACGGCGCAGGCCGGGACGCAGCTCCGGCGGCGGGCGGACGGCGTCGAGCTGCTGAGCGGGGTGGCGGACTTCCAGGTCGACAAGCGCGCGCCGGGCAGCGGCTCGACGCACGTTCGGCTCGCGCAGGGGGTCATCGAGATCACCGGGACGCACTTCTCGGTGGTCGAGCGCGCGGATGGCGGGACGGCGCATCTCTTCGAGGGAGAGATCCGGTTTCACGCGCCCGACGGCCGGACCGTCACGCTGGCTCCGGGCCAGTCCATCCGCTGGCCGCTGGCGCCCGAGCCGGCCGCGCCTCCGGACGCCGCGCCCGCCGCCGCCGCGTCGCCGGCCGCGGCGCCGGCCCGCGAGCCCACCGCGACGGCCATCGTCGACAAGATCTCCGCCCTGCGCGCGAAGCGCCAGTACCGCGAGCTGGCGGACGAGCTCGAGCGGCTGATGAGCGTGGAGAAGAGCGCCCGGACACGCGAGCGCGAGAGCTTCGAGCTGGGGACGGTGCTGAGCTACCACCTGCCCGATCGGACGCGCGCCTGCGCGCACTGGGCTCGGCACGCCCGCGCCTTCCCGGCCGGACGCTACGCGCCCGAGATCGCCGACGCCCAGGAGACCCTGCATTGCGACGGAGGAGAGAGCCCATGAAGACGACGATCCTCGCCTTGTTGCTCACCCTGACCGCCGCCGGCGCCTGCGACGGCGGGGCCGGCGCGCCGCGCATCGAGATCGTTCCCGCGCCCACCATCGTGGCGGGGACCACCTCGCACCTGCAGGTCCCGGCCAGCTGCCCGGTCTACGTGACGGGCAGCGCCACCGGCGACGATCTGCTCAAGTCGCCGTTTCCCGCGCACATCCCGATCATCTGCGCGGTCGACGACACGGGCGGGACGTACGGTCTCCTCGACGGCGAGGCGAGCGCCGCGATGGCGGTGGTGCCGGGCGGCCACGAGATTGGCTACTACATCGGGTTCGACGCGACGGCCGGCTTCACGCCCGACAGGGCCATCCTGGACGGACCGGCCTGGTTCGCGGCGCCGGGCGACCCCAGCCTCATCGCCTACGCCGCGCCCAAGAACATCCTCTCCCCCACCGACTGCTGTGCGGAGTCGGTCCCCCAGGGACGTCTCGCGCCCCAGACGGTGGCGGTGGGCGACCAGGGTTGGCTCATCAGCCTCGGCTTCTTCGACACGACGCCGACGCAGGTGGCGGTCATCTTCGACACCGATGCGCTGCTGCCGGATCCGGCCAACCTGGGCTTCACCTTCTGGACGCGCTTCTACGTCAACGGAGCCCCGTAGGCGGCGCTAGAATCTCGGCGATGGAGGCGCGTCACGCGGCGTCCGCCGAGGCGGCTCGCCGCACCATCGAGCGCGGCCTCCACGAGCCGTCGGCGTTCCGCGCCGCGCTGCTGGAGGTCCCCGCCTGCGACCGCGAGGCCTGGGCCGACCTGGTGCTCGGGCTCGATGACCTGCCGGGCGACGGCCCCGCGCTTCCCCCGGGCGGCGTCCCCTATCTTCCGTGCTCGGTCGAGGTGCTGTTGCGGGTGGTCGACGAGGCGCGCGTCCGGCCGACCGACGTGTTCGTCGACGTCGGCGCCGGAGCGGGCCGGGCGATGGCGCTGGTGCACCTGCTGACCGGCGCCGGCGCGATGGGGCTCGAGATTCAACCCGAGCTGGCCCGCGCGGGCCAGCGCCTCGCCGACCGCCTGGGCCTGACGCGCGTCCGCTGCATCGAAGGCGACGCGGCGGCCGTCGCCGCCTTCATGGTGACCGGCTCGGTCTTCTTCTTCAATTGTCCTTTCAGCGGCGCCCGCCTGGCGAAGGTGCTGGACGATCTCGAACCGATCGCCCGCACGCGCGAGCTCCGGCTCTGCTGCGTCTGTCTCCCGCTGCCGCCGCGCGCCTGGCTGGCCCGCGAGCCCGGGCCGGACGGAGAGCTCGAGATCTACCGAAGCAGGTAGAGCGACCGCGTCCCGGCAACGCTTCGCCTCGCCGGCCCCGGCGAGTGCGCCGCCGCACAACGAAACGATTCGGCGGTGGGCGCGATTACAACGAAAAGATCGTCAACGGCAGCGTCACCGCACAGCCAACGGAATGCCGCCGAATGGATACGGGCTCGTGACGCCGCGACCTGGAAATTAGGGCTACACGGGTCGTGGTGTCACCACCGCAGAAAGAGAGGCTGGCCATGTTGAGACGATCCGTTCTTGCGCCCTCGGGATTGGCGCTCTGTTCGATGTTGTTGTCCCCGACGTCGGCACGCGCCGACGGCGACCACGACGGGAGCCGGAAGACCGCGACGCCCATCAAGCACGTCATCGTGCTGATCGGCGAGAACCGGTCGTTCGACAACGTCTACGGCACCTACGAGCCCCGCCGCGGGCAATCGGTCTCGAACCTGCTTTCGAAGGGGATCGTCCGCGAAAACGGCGCGCCGGGGCCCCGGGCGGGCCTGGCGGCGCAGGTCGAGCTGAAGACGGTTCCGTCCGAGTACTTCATCCATCAGCCGGCCTCGAACAAGAGCCCGTACGCGACGCTGCCGGCGCCCAACACCAGCTACCTCCCGGCCATCGGCGTGACGCTGCCCGAGATCACCATCGATCCGGGCGATTCGCTGGCGCCGTTCGACCCCGCGACGTTCTCGCTGGCCCAGCTTCACACCATCTCGCCCAGCCTTCCGAGCGACGCGTTGCTGCTCCTCACCACCGGCGGCACGGGCCAGACGATCTGCAACGTCTCGGCGACCAACACCTGGCCGACCTACCCGCCGCAGGGATGCAACGAGAACGACCAGCGCATCGCGAACTTCCTGGGGCTGCCGAACAGCGTGTTCCCGCTCGAGGGGACCAAGCTCCCCTACGACAGCTACACGGGCGACATGGTTCACCGCTTCTATCACATGTGGCAGCAGTCGGACTGCAGCGCGGCGAACGCCACCCGCGACAATCCCAGCGGCTGCCTGCTGGATCTCGTCCCCTACGTCGGCATCGCGCGCGCTGACGGCTCGAGCAGCAACGGGATGGGCTTTTACAACGTGCTGAACGGCGACGCGCCGGTCCTCAAGCGGCTCGCCGACGAGTACACGATGAGCGACAACTACCATCAACCGATCATGGGCGGCACGATGGTGCAGCACATGATGCTCGGCACCGGCGACGTGATGTTCTGGCAGCCGTACACCAACCAGGCGGGCGTCACCATCACGCAGCCCCCGGCGGGCCAGCTGGTCAACCCGACGCCGAGCGGCCCGGACACCATCGGCTTCACGGCCGACAAGGCCTGGACCGCCTGCGACGACAGCGCCCCCTGGGCCGCGACGATCAACAGCTACCTCGCCACGCTGCCCTGGCGCCCCGACCTGTCGCCGATCCGCTGCGAGCCCGGCAAGTTCTTCGAGATCAACAACATCCGTCCGGGCTTCGACGCCAACGGACAGCTCCACGACGCCGGCATCACGGCAGGCTCGTTCGTCCCGCCCTCCAGCATCCGAACGATCGGCGACGCGCTCAACGAGAAGAAGATCAGCTGGGCCTACTACGGCGGCGGCTACAACGCCGCGGTCCGCTTCGCCAACGGGTCGACCGATCCGATCGACGAGATGATCGGGACGGGCGGCGACTACTACTGCGACATCTGCAACCCGTTCCAGTACGCCACCTCGATCATGGGGAACCCGGCGCAGCGCCAGGCGCACATCAAGGACGCCACGGACTTCTTCGACCAGCTCGAGTCGGGGCACCTGCCGGCGGTCGCCTACGTCAAGCCCGACAGCTTCGACGACGGACACCCGGCGACCTCGAAGGTCGACCTGCTCGAGGCGCTCATCGACCGCATCCACCGCGACCTCAAGGCCAACCCCAAGCTGTTCGACGAGACGGCCTTCTTCATCGCCTTCGACGAGGACGGCGGCTACTGGGATTCGGGGAGCTTCATCCCGCTGGACTTCTTCGGCGACGGCCCGCGCATCCCGTTCGTGGTCGTCTCGCCGCACGCGCGGGGCGGCAAGATCACCCACAGCTACACCGACCACGCCTCGGTGCTGAAGTTCATCGAGCGCAACTGGGGCCTGGCGCCGCTCACCAAGCGGAGCCGCGACAACCTGCCGAACCCGAGGATGAGCCACAACAACCCCTACATCCCGGAGAACCTCCCGGCGCTGGGGGATCTGTTCGACATGTTCGACTTCAACGACTGATCGCGAAATGAACCGAGCGGGTCCCGGGGGAACCCGGGGCCCGCTGGCCGTGCCGTCCGGAGCGACGCCGTCGATTCACAGCGACGCCGTGGCGGGCGCCAGGTCCCAGAGGACGGCGGCGGTGCGCCGCGAGAGCGTGCGCGCCTTGGCGCAGAGGGAGACGTGGTAGCCGCGCGGGGGGCGCTTGATGTCCACCTCCGAGATGCGGCCGCGGAAGGGGCTGTCCTTCCGGACCAGCTCGGGCACCACGCCGACGCCGCAGCCGAGGGCGACCAGGGCCAGGATGGCCTCGTTGCCGTCGACCTCGGCGTAGACGTCGGGGCGGACGCCCTGCTGTTGGAGCCAGGCGTCGATGCGCTGTCGGTCCAGGCCGCGGCGCGGGAGGATCACCGGCAGGCCGTTCCAGTGGGCCCCGCCCAGCTTCGCGCGCCGCGCGAGCTCGGCGTCGGAGGCGGGCGCCACGAAGGCCAGCTCGGTGTGGGCGAGGCGGACGAAACGGAGCTCGGCGTCCGGACGATCGGGCTCGGGCACCACGGCCAGGTCGACCTCGTCGTTCTCCAGGGCCTGCATGCAGCGGGCCGCGTCCGAGGTGCTGAGCTGCAGGTGGATGCCGGGGTAGCGCTCGCGGCAGCGGGCCAGGAGCTTGGGCAGGACGGAGTGGCAGGCGGTCACCGTGCAGGCGATGCGCAGCTCGCCCGTCGGCGTCTGCGTCTCGGTTGCCAGCGCCTCTTGCAGACGCGCGTGCGCGGCCAGCTGGGCGCGGGCGTGGTCGCGGAAGATCTCGCCGGCGCGGGTCAGCGCGACGCCGCGCCGGTTGCGCTGGAACAGGGGCTGGCCCACCTCGTGCTCGAGCCGCTGGATGCCGCGGGTCAGCGCCGAAGGGCTGACGTGCAGCGCCTTGGCGCTGCGCGCGAAGTGCAGGCTCTCTGCCAAGTGCAGGAAAAGGCTGAAGTCCTGGTGCGCGGGGGCGGCCATCGGGGTGCGCTGTGTTGCGATTATCGCAATACAGACTACCGAAAATAGGAGAATGCGCAACGATACCGGCGCGCTATCCTGGCCTTACCTTCACAGCGCGAGGAGCCCACCATGTCCAGGCAGAACTACTTCAACACGCTCACCATGGCCCAGAAGCTCGACCAGCTCGGCCGCTGTCGGTTCATGGACCGCAGCGAGTTCAGCAACGGCGTCGAGAAGCTGCGGGGCAAGAAGGTCGTCATCGTCGGCTGCGGCGCGCAGGGCCTGAACCAGGGGCTCAACATGCGCGACTCGGGGCTGGACGTCACCTACGCGCTGCGCCCGGACGCCATCGAGCAGAAGCGCGTCAGCTACACCAACGCCACCAGCAACGGCTTCAAGGTGGGGACCTACGAGCAGCTCATTCCGACCGCCGACCTGGTGTGCAACCTGGCGCCCGACAAGCAGCACGCCGACGTGGTGCAGAAGGTGATGCCGCTCATGAAGAAGGGCGCCACCCTCGCCTACAGCCACGGCTTCAACATCGTCGAGGAGGGGCAGCAGATCCGCAAGGACCTGACCGTCGTCATGGTGGCCCCCAAGTGCCCCGGCACCGAGGTGCGCGAGGAGTACAAGCGCGGCTTCGGCGTGCCGACGCTCATCGCCGTGCACCGGGAGAACGATCCCAACGGCGACGGCCTGGAGATCGCCAAGGCCTACGCGGCGGCGACCGGCGGCGACCGCGCCGGCGTGCTCGAGTCGAGCTTCGTCGCCGAGGTGAAGAGCGACCTCATGGGCGAGCAGACCATCCTCTGCGGCATGCTGCAGACCGGCTCGCTGCTCTGCTTCGATCGCATGGTGGCCCAGGGGATCGAGCGCGGCTACGCCAGCAAGCTGGTTCAGTACGGCTGGGAGACCATCACCGAGTCGCTCAAGCAGGGCGGCATCACGCTGATGATGGATCGCCTCAGCAACCCGGCCAAGGTGAAGGCCTTCGAGCTGGCTGAAGAGCTGCGCGGCATCCTGCGCCCGCTGTTCAAGAAGCACCAGGACGACATCATCACCGGCGTCTTCAGCACGACGATGATGGCGGACTGGGACGCGGGCGACAAGAACCTGCTCGGCTGGCGCGCCGCCACCAACGACACCGCCTTCGAGCGGACCCCGGCCGGCGCCGACAAGATCGCCGAGCAGGAGTACTACGACCACGCGGTGCTGATGGTGGCCATGGTAAAGGCCGGCGTCGAGCTGGCGTTCGAGTGCATGGTCGAGGTCGGCATGAAGCCCGAGTCGGCCTACTACGAGTCGCTGCACGAGACGCCCCTCATCGCCAACCTGATCTCGCGCAAGAAGCTGTACGAGATGAACAAGGTCATCAGCGACACCGCCGAGTACGGCTGCTACCTCTACAGCCACGCGGCCGTGCCGCTGCTGAAGGAGTTCATGTCCAAGCAGTCGACCGACGTGATCGGCAAGGCGTACGCGCCGGGGACCCAGCAGGTCGACAACCGGCGCCTGCTGGCCGTGAACCAGGCCATCGAGGGCCACCCCGTCGAGAAGGTCGGCGCCACCCTGCGCGGCTACATGACGGCGATGAAGCAGATCGCCGTCGGTGGCTAGGCGGGCGTGCCCGTCGACGTCGGCTCTGGGCTGACCCTCTTCACCGGCCCCAACGGGTCGGGCAAGTCGACCGCCGCGCGCGCTCTGGGGGCGCGCGTGGCGGGGGCCGCGCTGCTCTCGGCCGAGTCGCAGCAGGCGTTCTACGAAGCGCAGCTGGCGGACGACGAGGCCAACTTCAACCAGGGCGTCGACACCAGCCGGCGCGTGCGCGAGCTGCTGGGCGAGGGCGGGCGCAGCCACCCGCTCTACGCCTCGTTCCGGCTGGAGCCGCTGTGGGAGCGTCACTACCGGCAGCTGTCGACAGGCGAGGCGCGCAAGGTGCTGCTGTTGCAGTCGGTGCTCGCCGCGCCGCCGCTGCTGATCCTCGACGATCCGTTCGACGGGCTCGATCGGGCGGCGTGCGCGGAGCTGGCGCAGGCGATCGCCGCGGTGGCCGAGCGCCTGCCGGTGGTCGTCGTGGGGGAGCTGGGAGCGTCCGGGGCCCTCGGGCTGCCGTTCGCGCCCGAGGCGGTGCGCGAGGTGGTCCTCTTCACCGAGCGACGGGTGACCTTCCGAGGCTCGGTCGCGGCTTTTCTTGCGCGCGCCGCCCACGAGGTCCGCCGCCACCCGGCGCCGCCCATCGAGCTCGGCAGCTGGTACCCGCCGCTGGACCCAGGTGTGCCGCTGGTGCAGCTCTCGGGCGGCCAGGTCCGCTACGGCGCACAGGTGGTGTTCGAGGGCCTCGACTTCACGGTCCGGGCGGGCGAGCACACGTTGATCGAAGGCCCGAACGGGTCGGGCAAGACCACCTTGCTGGAGATGATCACCGGCGATCACCCGCAGGCGTACAGCAACGACCTGCACCTGTTCGGCCGGCGGCGCGGCAGCGGCGAGACGGTCTGGGACATCAAGAAGAACGTCGGGCTCGTGTCGGCGCGCCTGCACCGCGACTACCGTGTGGGCGGCAGCGTCGAGGAGGTGCTGCTGAGCGGCCTCTTCGACAGCATCGGCGTCTACCAGAAGCCGGAGCCGAGCCACCGCGCCCGCGCGCACGCCTGGCTCGACTGGCTCGACCTGGGCATCGCCGCCGGCGCGGCCTTCCGCGAGCTCTCGTTCGGTCAGCAGCGCCTGGTGCTGGTGGCCCGGGCCGCCATCAAGGTGCCGCCGCTGGTGGTCCTGGACGAGCCCACCTCGGGGCTCGACGCCGACAACCAGCTGCGCGTCCTCGAGCTCGTCGCCTCCCTCTGCACCCAGCGGAAGAGCACCGTCCTGATGGTGACCCACCGCGCCGACGAACGCGCGTTCTGGCAGGACCGCATCGGCGGCGCGATCCTCACGCTGACGTAGAGGGTCCGGGCGCCTCGGGGTCCTGGAAGGCCGCGTCGCTCTCCAGCCCGCGAATGAACGCTTCGAATGATGGCGCCACCAAGGTGATCGCGAAGTCACGCTCCTGATCGCGTGCGCGCGTACTTCGAGTCCTTCCAGAAGCCGCGCAGGTCCAGATCGTCGAACATCCTCGGGCCGAGGTTATCACCGCTGCCACGACCACGTTTCGAGCGCTACATTTCCGGCCATGCAGCTGCAGCTCGAAGACAAGGTCGCCGTCGTCACCGGCGCCAGCAAGGGAATCGGCCTCGCCATCACCAAGGCGCTCGCGCGCGAGGGGACGCGCGTCGTGGCGGGCGCGCGCTCGATCGACGCGCTCTCCGGCCTCGACCGGGTGACCGCCGTGGCGCTGGATCTGGTGGCGCCCGAGGGGCCGGCCCGCCTGGTCCAGCGCGCCCTCGACGATCACGGGCGGGTCGACGTCCTCGTCAACAACGTCGGCGCCGTGAGGATGCGCCTCCAGGGGTTCCTGGGCACGAGCGACGACGAGTTTGCCTGGGCGATGCAGACGAACTTCTTCGCGGCGTTGCGCGCGACGCGGGCGGCGCTCCCGGCGATGTTGAAGCAAAGGGCGGGCTCGGTCGTCAACATCGCCTCCGTCAACGCCTTCTTCGAGCCGGATGCCGGCGTCCTCGACTACGGCGCCGCCAAGGCCGCGCTCCTCAACCTGACGAAGTCGCTGGCGCAGGAGTTCGGACCCCAGGGGGTCAGGGTCAACGCCGTCTCGCCCGGTCCCGTCAGCACCGACCTGTGGCTGGGCAAGGACGGCGTGGCGCACACGGTGGCCAGGGCGACCGGCGTCGATCCGGAGACCGCGCGCAAGAATGTCCTCGCCAGCATCGGCGGCCTCGCCACGGGGCGGCTCACGACGCCCGAGGAGGTGGCCACCCTCGCCGTGCTCCTGGCGTCGCCGCTCACGGGCAACGTCACGGGCTCGAACTTCGTCGTGGACGGCGGGCTCATCAAGACCACCTAGGCGCCGGCGCGCTGGCCCGTCCGCATCTCGCCCAGCACCGTCGGGATCAGCTCGGAGACCGTCGGGTGGATCGGCACCGCGCGCGCGTACACGTCGATGGTGGCGCGCGCGTTCATCATGTCGAGGACGCCGTGGATGGCCTCGTCGCCACCCACGCCCAGGATGGCGGCGCCCAGGATCTGGCGCGTCCCCGCGTCGGCGATCAGCTTCATCAGGCCCTGCGTCTCGCCCTTCTCGACGGCGCGCGAGACGCGCGTCATCGGCCGGCTGCCCACCAGCAAGGGCCGCCCGCTGGCCCGGGCCTCGGTCTCGGTCATCCCCACCCGTCCCAGCGGCGGATCGATGTAGAGCGCGTAGGCCGGGATCCGCTCGCTGACGCGTCGCTGGGCGCCGTCGAGCAGGTTGGCGGCCACGATCTCGTAGTCGTTGTACGCCGTGTGCGTGAAGGCGCCCCGCCCGTTGCAGTCGCCCAGCGCCCAGATCCCCGGCACGTTGGTGGCCAGCGTGTCGTCGACCCTGATGAAGCCACGCGCGTCGGTGGCGACGCCGGCGCGCGCCAGTCCCAGATCGTCGGTGTTGGGGCGCCGGCCGACCGCCAGCAGCACGTGCGAGCCCACCACCGTCGGCTCGCCGTCGGGACAATCGACGTTGACGGCCACGCCGCTCCCGCGCGGCGCCAGGCTGACGCACTTGGCGCCGGTGCGCAGCGCGACGCCCTCGCCGCGAAGGATCTCCTCGATGGCCGCAGAGACGTCGGCGTCCTCGCGCGGGACGAGGCGCGGCTGCATCTCCACCACGGTGACCGTGGCCCCGAAGCGCCGGAACGCCTGCGCCAGCTCCAGCCCCACGTACGAGCCGCCCACCACCACCAGGTGCTCGGGGACCTGGTCGAGCGCGAGGATCGAGCTGTTGTCGAGGCGCCGGACCTGGTCGACGCCCGCCAGAGCCGGCACCACCGCGCGCCCGCCCACGTTGATGAAGACGCGCGGCGCCGACAGCAGGTCGCCGCCCACGCGCACCTCGGTGGGGGACTCGAAGGCGGCGTGTCCGTTCAGCACCGTGCAGCCGGGCATGCCGCGCAGCCACCCCTCGACGCCGTCGCGCGAGCGCGCCACCACCGCGTCGGCCCGGGCCTTGACCGCCGCCATGTCGACGCCGACCGCGCCTTCGAGGACGACGCCGTACTCGCGCGCGCGTCGCGCCAGGTGGGCCGCGTAGGCGCTGGCGATCAGCGTCTTGGTGGGCGTGCACCCGGTGTTCACGCAGGTGCCCCCGAACCGCGCGCGCTCGACCAGCGCCACCTTCATCCCGGCGCCGGTGAGCCGCCCCGCCAGCGACGGCCCGGCCTGGCCGGCGCCGATGATGATCGCGTCGAATTGCATCACGATACGATGCCCACGCCACAGCCCCGCGCAAGCGCCGTGGGGCGAGCTTCATCGGGGACTCCTTGGCCGTGTCTGCACTCACGCTGGCCACGCTCGACAGTGAGGCTCTGACCCAATCACCCGTTCGTTGCCGGAACGTCACCGAGCGTCTTCGCGCTGGCGGAGCCAGCGGGCGAGCACGTCGCGCGTCTGGGCCCGCCGCATGAGCAGGACGAAGTGGCCGCCGTCGAGCCCGACGTAGCGGGCCTGGGTGCGCGCGGCGAACGCGCGCGCCGCGGCGACCGAGGCCACCCGATCCTGGTCGCCGTGGATGACCAGCGCCGGCAGGCGCGCGGACGTTCCGTTGGCCGGCGCGCCGGAGATCAGAACGAGGCCCGAGAGCATCGAGGCGACCCTCGGCGCCAGCGCGGCTGCGCCCGCGGCGCCGTTGGAGAGGCCGGCGAGATAGACGCGCTGGACGCCGCGCGCGTGGAGATGGTCCAGCGCCGCGCGCAAGGTGCGCTCGCCGTCGCGGTCGCTCCAGCGTCCGTGAAAGTCGGTGGCCGGACAGACGGTGAGCGCGTCGATCGCGCGCGCCGCCTGGGCCACCAGCCAGCACTCCAGCCGGAAGCTGCCGGCGTAGCCGTGCAGGAACACCACGCCGACGGTCGGCGCCGGGCGCGACGCCTCGAAGACCAGGGTGTCGAACCCGCCGGGGTGTTGCCGCCCGAGGAGCGTGTCGAGCACCGGCGACGGTGACCCGCCCGCGTCGCGGCGCATCTCGGCGTAGGCGGTGCTCATCTCGCGTGCCAGCCCGTCGCGCTCGTCGGGGACGACCGGCCAGGAGCCGACGACGAGCCGCGCGCCGAGCAAGGCCAGGTCCTGTTCGTCGGCGATCCGACCCAGCCAGCGCGACGAGCTTCCGCCGGGCAACGTCGGCATCCCGGCGCCGGCCGCCAGGCGCACCAGGAGAAGGAGGGCGACCGCCGCCACGGCGGCCGCCCGGAGGGCGCGGCAGAGGCGCGTCCCCACGGCGACCAGCGAGGCCGCGGCCACGCCGCCCGCCGCCAGCAGCACCCAGCCCGACGGCGACCAGGGCGCCGCCGCGCCCAGAACGACGAGGAGCGCGACCGGGATCAGCAGGACGGCGCCGAGCGCGCGCGACGCCCACCCGGGCTCGCCTGGTTCCGACATGACCTCATCGTATTGTCGTGGGCTCCGGCGGGGCGTCGAATCTCCGGCAGCGGGGCGAAGGTGGCTCCGAAAGGTCGATCGCGCGCCGCCGGCGGTCGCGATCGACCGCCGGCGCGGCGTGGCATGATGGCAACGTGGGTCGTCTCGACGTCGCGCTCGCCTCGTGCCGCGTGCTGCCGGAGCCCGATCGCGACCAGGCGCCGCTGCTGGCGGCGTTGCGCGCCGCCGGCCTGCGCGCCGCGGTGCTGCCCTGGGACGATCCGGGCGCCGACTTCGCGTCGGCGCGGCTGACGCTGCTCCGCTCGACCTGGAACTACGCCGAGCAGCCCGGGCGGTTCGCCGACTGGCTCGCGCGCGCGGCGGCGGTCAGCGCCCTCTGGAACCCGCTGCCCGTCGTGCGCTGGAACCTGCACAAGCGTTACCTCCTCGAGCTGGAACGGGCGGGCGTTCCGATCGCGCCCACGCACCTCGTGCCGCGGAACAGCGCCGAGCGCCTGGCGGAGGTCGCCGCCGCGCGCGGGTGGGACGACGTCGTCGTCAAGCCGGCGGTATCGGCGGGCTCGCGCCTCACGCGGCGGGTCCGCGCCGACACGCCGCGCGGCGAGGCGCACCTGCGGGCGCTCGTCGATCGAGAGGACGCGCTGGTGCAGCCGTACCTGCCCGCCGTGGAGGACCACGGCGAGCGGGCGCTCATCGTCATCGACGGCGAGCTGACCCATGCGGTGCGGAAGGGGCCGCGGTTCGCCGGCGAGGCCGAGTCGATCACCGGCCCCTTCGTCGCCAGCGACGCGGAGGCGGCGCTGGCCCGCGCGGCCCTGGCCGCGGCGCCGGCGCCGGTGCTCTACGCGCGCGTCGACGTGGCGCCGGGCCCCGACGGCCGCCCCGTGCTCATGGAACTGGAGCTCATCGAGCCCGCCCTGTTCTTCGAGAGCGGGCCGCGCGCGCTCGAACGCCTGGTGCGAGCGATCGCCGGCCGCCTCTCGTCCTCTCGCCTCACCGCGGGCGAATGAGGTCGAGCAGCGCGGGCATCAGAGGATCGCCGTCCCCGTCGAGGCCCAGGATGGCTTCGTTGTGCCCGAGGCCGGCCAGCTCCACGAACCGGGCGGGACTGCCCACCTCGGCCATTCGGGTCCTCATCCGGCGAAAGCCGTCGAGGCAGACCCGCTCGTCGCCGGTGCTGTCGACGAACAGCATCGGCGGATGTTGCGCCCGTGCGTAGGAGATGGTCGAGTGCGCCGCCAGGCTCGCGTCGTCGGGACCAAACAGCTGGCGCACGATGTCGGCCTGCTCCGGCTTAAATGCGGCGAGCGCCGCGCGAAGATCGAACAGGCCGTCGATCGACACGAATCCGCCGATCGCTTCGGGGTCGAGGCCGTTGCGCCGCAGGATCCGCCCGTCCATGGCGAGCAAGGAGGCCAGGTGGCCGCCGGCCGAGTGCCCGACGACGAACACGCGCCCCGGATCGCACCCCCAGGAGGGACACGACGCGCGGACGAAGCGGATGGCGGCCGCGACGTCGTCGAGCGAATCGTCGCCGCGACGGACGAGCGGGTACTGCCGGTAGCTGATGACGGCGGCGACGATGCCACGGCGCGCGAACGCGACGCCGACGTTGCCGAACGCGCCGGTCAAAGGTTGTAGCCAGCGACGGTCGAGCGGGCTCCAGTATCCGCCGTGGACGAACACGACCACGGGAGCGGGCCGGGCGTCGGGGCGCGCGGCGCGGGGCAGGTACAGGTCGAGCTGGCGCTTCGGGTCGGCGCTGGCGGTGGTGTAGGGGAGGTCGAGGCGGCGGACGACGCCGTCGCGCTTGAAGTAGTAGTTGCGGCGCGCGGGCCAGACCCAGAGCAGCCCGAGCGCGGAGGCGAAGGCGATCAGCGCGAGGAGGCGCTTTCGGCGTGGCGAGGGCATCCACGCCCTGACACCCCCGCGGGGCGCAGGTTCCCCGGAACGTAGAGCGCCACTCTACGTTCTGCATCTTTCGGCGGTCCCGCGCGCGTCGCGGCCCGGAAAGTGGGCGGCCGCGCGCCGGTCGCCGCTGGCACGGGCGCTGCAATTTCGGTCGTCCGAAAGGAGACCGTGTCCCATGTCCACCAACTTCCGCATCACGAGACTCGCACTGGCCCTCTCCGTCGCCGCCGGCCTCGCCGCCTGCAACGACATCGCCCCGCCAACCAGCAAGCCGCAGACGCCGATCGCGGCCGCTCCGCCGAGCCCGTCGCCGCTGCCGCCGCCTCCGCCGGTGGCGACGGCGCCCACGCCGGCGACCGTCGAGCAACCCAAGCCGCAGCCGACCGTCGCCAAGGGGGATGACGACGACGACGAGCAGGAGATCGAGCCGTCGAAGGCGCTCGACGGCGCGCGGAAGTTGCTCGCCGACGGCAACGGCGAGGGCGCGCTGCGGTTCGCCAAGGTCGCCGTGCTGCGCACGCCCAAGCGCTCCGGCGCCTGGAACGTGCTGGGCCGCGCCCAGCTGATCCTCGGCAAGCGCAAGGACGCCATCGCTTCGTTCGAGAAGGCGGTGGAGCTGAACCCGAAGAGCTCGTACGCGCGCAACAACCTGGGGCTGGCGCTCATCTACGACAAGCGCTACGAGGAGGCCGCGGACTCGCTCGAGCAGGCCGTCGAGCTCGAGCCCGTCGAGGCGTACATGTGGAACAACCTCGGGATGGCGTACGAACAGCTCGATCGTCTGGACGACGCCCGCGACGCCTACGACAAGGCGGTCGCCATGGAGAGCGACCGCGCCGAGGCCAGCCTCACCCGGCTCAAGGGGGTGAAGTCGGTCATCCGGACCGCCAAGGCCGACACCGCGCCGCGGATGGAGCCGCCGTCGCCGACCGACAGCGATACCAAGGACGGCGTCGGCGACAAGGCGGACGAGGCGGGCAAGGGCGGCCCCTCGACCGTCCGGTGACGCCGACGGATCACGGCAGCGGCTGAACGGCCGGCGCGGCGAGACCGCGCCGGCCGTTCGCCGTGCCTGCGACACCGGCGCCGCGTCGATCAGCCCCGGGTTGCTGCACCTCGGACAGTGCTGCCGAGGAGCCATCCAACGACGGCCACCGCGCAGCTGGGGCTCGCCTTCTGGTGAGTGGCGTGAAGCGCAGCGACCCTCAGGCGATGAGGGGCTGCACCACGAAGCCGCCCAGCCGGCGCTCCTCCGCGCGACAGGGCACGCCCCGCACGAAGCACTGGTCGCCGGCGTGGGTCTCGCCCGTGTCGGCGTACTTGGCCAGCAGGCCGCCCGAGAGGTCGCTGTTGCCGAAGACCAGCCGCCGCCCGTCCGCGTCGGTCGCCTCGGCGACGCACGCCGGGCACAGCCGGCGGGGATGGTGGGCCGAGGCGCGCGCCGGCGCGCCGCACACGGGACACGGCCGCTCGTCCGGAAGGGGCGTCGTGCCGTCTTCGCGCCAGCTGAGGTCGACCGACACCTCCGGCGAACGTGACACCCAGAGCTCCTCGGCCCGCGCCACCGCCTCCGCGGCGGTGGCCAGCGGGTCGGAGAGGGCGGCGTCGAGCAGGCGATAGCTGCCGTCCGACGCGCGCAGCACGCGCACGTCGACGTCCAGCGCCGGCTGATGCTCGACGGAGATGACGACCTTGCCGATCCGCAGGGTGGTGAAACGCAGGGCGTCCGTCATCGGAACCTCACTATTGTCCCGGCCGCGTGGCTCGAGGTTGCGGATGGTGGAAACGCTCGATGGCCGTCGACGTGGACTCGGGCCGCAAACGATTCGCGCCAAGCAATTGTCTTGGTGCGCGGAAGCCCAGCCGTGTCTGCCGCGCGGTAATGCGGAGTCGTTCTCGTCTTTTGCAAAAGTGTGCCTGCTAATCCGCGCGTGTGCGACTTACCACACGACAGGTGCTTCCAATGATGAGCCCCCGGCCGTCCCTGCGAGGCCACGACGCTCGTTCTCCGCTGGAATTCCTGGAATCCGGAGGGGTGAGTGGAACAGTCGACCGAGGTCCATTTGGAACGGCCCCTGGGCAACGTGCGGCGGCTGCACGTGCGAGTCGTGGAGGGGCCGGATCGCGATCGCGCCGTGGAGCACCACGGCGATCGGATGTCGGTCGGAACCTCGCCAGACAACGAGCTGACGCTCACCGATCCCACCGTCAGTCACTATCATCTCGAGCTCCGCTGCGAAGACGAGGTCGTCGTGAGGGATCTGGGGAGTCGCAACGGCACCTTCGTCGGTGATGTGCGCGTCCGCGAGGCGGTGGTCCCGGTGGGGACCAGGCTGCGCCTCGGGCGCACCGTCCTCGCGCTGCTAGAGGCAGGCATCGAGCCCGATGCGCCGCGGCTGCCGCGGCCCGAGATCCCCGGGTCGGTGATGGCCAGCCCGGCCATGCAGGAGGTGGGGCGTCAGATCCTGCGCCTGGCGGAGTCCAACGTCTCGGTCCTGGTGCAGGGCGAGACCGGCACCGGCAAAGAGCTGGTCGCGCGCGCGATCCACGAGATGGGGCCGCGCGCGCGGGGTCCGTTCGTCGTCGTCGATCCGGGCGCGCTTCCCGCCACCCTGATCGCGTCGCAGCTCTTCGGGCACGAGCGCGGCGCGTTCACCGGCGCCGAGCGGCGCCAGGAAGGGGCGTTCGAGCTGGCCCAGGGCGGCTCGATCTTCCTGGACGAGATCGGCGAGCTGCCGCTGTCCGTTCAGCCGGCCCTGCTGGGCGTGCTCGAGCGGCGATCGTTTCGCCGGCTGGGCGGCAAGGACGACATCCAGGTCGACGTGCGGGTCATCTCTGCCACCCACCGCGATCTGCGCGCCGAAGCCAACCAGGGGGTCTTCCGCGCCGATCTCTACTTTCGCCTGGCCGTCGCGCGGATCGAGATACCCCCGCTGCGCGATCGTCCCGAGGACATCGACGCGCTCGTCGAGCACTTCGCGCGCGAGGTCACCGGGGCGCCGGGTTTCCTCTTCTCGGAGGCGACCATGTCGGCGCTGCGCGCGCACCGCTGGTCGGGGAACGTTCGCGAGCTGCGCAACGTGGTCGAGAGCGCGCTGGCGATGGGAAGCATCAATCTCGAGGGGCTGGGCCCGCCGGCGGCGTCCGCGCGGGCGCCCACCGTGACCGGGGACGTCCCGCCTTACCGGGCGGCGCGCGCCGAGGCGCTGGCCGCGTTCGAACGATCGTATCTCCGCAAGTTGATCGACGCGACCGGCGGGAACGCCTCGGCGGCGGCGCGCGCCGCGAACATGGATCGGCCGTACCTGCTCTCGTTGCTGCGGCGACACGGGCTGCGCTGAGCGCGCCGACCGAGGCCGGGTGTGGGGGCGAGCCGTCACCTCCCACCTCGTCACGATTCTTGCTGAAGGTCGGGGCAGGTCGGGGACCAGCCCACAGCCGGTCCCGACCAGAAACGGACCAACATGACTGTTTCTCGGCGAAAAACAGGCAGGGCAGGGCAGCGAGCTCGCGGGCTGCTCGGTCGGCGTGTGGGGCCCACCCAACAGGGATCCTTGTTGTTGCCAACACCCGACGGCGCGCGTTCGTTGCTCGTCGCGCCCCGGGTTCTCCGCGCCAACGTTGCGGCGACGTTGCTAACGATCGGGGTGCTCTTGTTTGCGGGCCGTCCGGCGCGTGCCGCCGACGCGAAGAAGATCTTCAACTCGCGCTGCACCGCTTGTCACACCTTCGGCCACGGCGTCAAGGTGGGGCCCGATCTGAAGGGCGTCACCGCGCGCCGGCAGCGCCCCTGGCTGGTGACGTTCATCCGGGGCTCGTCGCGGGTGATCAAGGCCGGCGATCCGGTCGCCACCGAGCTGTTCAAGCGCTTCAAGGAGCAGCGCATGCCGGACTGGAGCGACCTGCCGCCTGAGACCGTGAACGCCATCCTCGACTGGTTCGCCGCCGACGGGCCCGAGCAGAAGGAGCCCGACGAGCGCGACGCCGAGCTGGCCACGGCGGCCGACGTCGCGCTCGCCCGCGCCCTGTTCGACGGCGCCGCGCCCCTGGCCAGCGGCGGGCTCGCCTGCGCCGCCTGCCACAGCGTCCGCGAAGGAGACGCGCGGCGGGGGGGCAGCCTGGGGCCCGAGCTCACGGAGGCGTACCTCAAGTACCGCGACCGCGCGATGACGACGTTCTTCAAGCGGCCGTGCACCCCGCGGGAGCCCGAGCTCGGCGCCGCGCGCTACCTGACCCCCGAGGAGTCGTTCGCGCTCAAAGGCTACCTGCGCCAGCTCGCGCTCGCCGCCGCGCCCTTCGCCGCCTATCCGCTGGGCGCTCGAAACGCCGGCGCGAGCCGCGACGCCCCACGAAAGAACGGCAACGACGTCCAAACAAAGAATGACCAGAAACGAGGTCTCCAATGAACGCCACCGACAGCCCCTCGCCCGCGTCCTCGCTGTTTCACGCCTGGCCGCTGGTCGCGCTGGCGGTCTGCGCCGCCGGGCTCGTGGTCCGGGCGCTCGCGATGCGCGACGGGGTCCACGCCGCGCGCCTGGCGTTTCACCGCGCGCGGCGGGTGTTCTGGGGCGGGCGCCCGCTCACGGCGGCGCTCCTGCTCCTGCTGGCCGGTCACCTGCTGGGGCTGCTGTTCCCGCGCGCCATCCTGGCCTGGAACCGCGCGCCCGCCCGGCTCTACCTCCTCGAGGGCGCGGCGTTCGGGATCGGCCTCGCCGCGCTGGCGGCGTGGCTGCGCGCGGCCCGGCGGCACCTCGGGCGCACGGACGCCCCGCTGGTCGTCGAGCTGGCCGATGCGCTGTTCCTGGCGATGACGTTCCTGGCGATCGCCAGCGGGCTGGGGATGGCCACGCTCCACCGCTGGGCCTCGTCGTGGGGCGTCGCGACGCTGCGGCCCTACGCGCTGTCGATCTTCGCCGGCGATCCACGGGGGGCGCTGGTCGCGCAGTTGCCGTTTCTGGTGCGCATGCACGTGTTCACGACATTCGCGGCGCTGGCGGTGTTTCCGCCGACGCGGCTGGCGCCGCTCCCCATCCTGCTCGTCGCGCGCGCGGCGGCGGCGTGCGGCCGTCCCGTCGCCGCGGCGGCGCGGGCCGGCGGCGCGGCGCTCTGGAGCCGCTGCGCGGCGCTGCTGTGGAACGAGCCGCAGGTCCGGTGGCGGATCAAGCCGGCGGTGCCCGCGGAGGCGGCGGCTGCCCCGCCCGGCGGGAAAGAAGGCCGGCCGGTCCGACCGTCCCTCCCGAGGCCGAGCCTCGGCGAGCGCGCGCTGTTCTCGCCGGCGGGTGAGGGCTCGATCGGCAAGGCCCGGACATGAGAGCGCCCGCCGTCGCGCTCGGCCTGGTCGCCCTGGCGGCCGGCGGCGGGCTCATCGCTCGCGGCGCGCAGCGCATCGGCGTGAACCAGGACTACGCGCCCGCGCAGCCGATCGCGTTCCCGCACAAGGTGCACGCCGGCGACAACAAGATCCCCTGCCTCTACTGCCACGCGGGCGCCCGCACCAGCCGGCACGCCGGCATCCCCGCGGCCAGCGTGTGCATGAACTGCCACGGCCTCCTGGAGAAGCAGACGGTCGAGATCGAGAAGATGAAGGAGGCGGTGCAGGACCGGCGGCCGGTCGCGTGGGTGAAGGTCCATAACCTTCCCGACTTCGTCTACTTCAACCACAGCCAGCACGTTCAATCCGGCGTCGCCTGTCAGAGGTGCCACGGCGAGGTCGAGAAGATGGACCGCATCGCCCAGGTCAAGCCGCTGACCATGGGCTGGTGCCTCGGGTGCCACCGCGAGAACGCGCACGTGCCGACCAACACGTTCCTGCGCGTCGCCAGCAACGTGGCGGAGAAGCAGAAGCCGTTCGCGGGCCAGGACTGCACGAGCTGCCACTACTGAGCCGGAGATTCCATGACCACCAACCGCACAGAAGCAGGAAGTGGGCGGCCCGCTTGCGGCGAGGACCCCGGGCAGCTGGTTCAGATCGGCCTGCCGACGGGCGCCCGCTCGACCGGGTTCGAGGCGAGCCGCCGCGACGTGCTGTCGCTGCTCGGGTTCTCCCTGGGCGCGGCGGGCGTGGCGGGATGCCGGGCGCCGACGCAGAAGGCGGTGCCGCTGCCGATCGCCACCGACCAGATGGTCCCCGGCGTCGCCAACCTCTACGCCACCACCTGCGGCGGGTGCAGCGCGGGGTGCAGCCTGGTGGTGCGCCAGCGCGACGGCCGGCCCATCAAGGTCGAGGGCAACGGGGCCTCGAGCCTGTTTGGCGGGGGCGCCTGCGCCACCGGACAGGCCACCGTCTTGTCTCTCTACGACGAGGCCAGGCTGCGGGCGCCGCTGATGGGGGGGAGGCCGGCGACCTGGGCCGCGATCGACGCACGGATCGCGAACGTTCTCGAGAGGGCGCGCGGCGACGCTCGCGACATCATATTGCTCTCCCATAGCGTCACGAGCCCATCGACGCGCGCCCTCCTCGAGAGCATTCGCGGCAGGCATCCGCGGTTCCGGCACGTCAGCTACGACGCCCGGTCGTCGAGCGCCATCCGCGCGGCCAGCGCGACCTCGTTCGGCGCGGCGGTGGTCCCGCACTACCGCTTCGCCGCGGCCCGCACCATCGTCGCGCTGGACGCCGACTTCCTGGGGACCTGGCTGTCGCCGGTCGAGTTCGCGCACCAGTACGCGAAGGGGCGCACCCAGGACGCGTCCCGTTCGGTCCACGTCCAGGTCGAGCCCGAGATGTCGGTGACCGGCACCAACGCCGACCTCCGCGTCGCCGTCGCGCCGTCGGAGATCGGGCCCTTCGCCGTGGCGCTGCTCGGCGCGGTCGTCCGGCAGGGCGGCCCGGGCGCGCTGGGGCCGGATGAGGGGGGCGTCCTCGCCTCGGCGCGGGCGCTCTTCGCGCGCGACGTCGAGCGCATCGCGGCGCGCCTGCTGGTCACCCGCGGGGCGTCGCTGGTGGTGAGCGGCAGCGAGGACCCCGCCGTGCAGACGATCGTGAACGCCCTCAACGCCACGCTGGGCAACGTCGGCGCCACGGTGGACCTCGCCCGCCCGTCGCTGCAGCGCCAGGGAGATGACGGCGCGCTGGGCGCGCTGGTGGACGACATGGGGCAGGGGAAGGTGGCGGCGCTCTTCGTCCTGGACGCCAACCCGGTCTACGACCACCCGCTGGGGCCGGCGTTCGCCCGGGCGCTCGCCGGCGTGCCGCTGACCGTCTCCTTCGCGGACCGCGTCGACGAGACGAGCGCGCACGTGCAGATCGTCGCGCCCGACCACCACTTCCTCGAGGCGTGGGGCGACGCCGAGCCGGTGGCCGGCTTCCTCTCGCTGCGCCAGCCGCTGATCGCGCCGCTCCACGAGACCCGCGCGGCCGTCGAGAGCCTGATCAGGTGGTTCGGGGTCGCCGGCGTCCCGACGGACGCGCACGAGTACCTGCGCGCGCACTGGCGCACGGCGGTGTTCCCGCGGCCCGCCGCCTCGGGGGTGCCGAGCGCGGCGGCCTTCGAGGAGCTGTGGGACAGGACGCTCGAGCGCGGCGTGCTGGAGCTGCCGCCCGGCGCGCCGCCCCCCGGGCTGACCGGCTTCCGCGGCGACTGGCGGGGAGCAGCGCGGGCGATCCTCGCCGCGGCCTCCCAGCGCGGGGCTCCGCCCGGCGCGCGCGGGCCCTACGAGCTGCACCTCTATGAGACGGTCGGCGTGCGCGAAGGGAGCCAGGCCAACAACCCCTGGCTGCTCGAGCTGCCGGACCCGATCACCCGCCTGACCTGGGGGAACGTGGCGCGCATCGCGCCCGCCACGGCGGCGGCGCTGGGCGTGGCGAGCAGCGACGTCGTCACGCTGACCACCGAGGCGGGGGCGCTGGAGGCGCCGGTCTTCGTCCAGGCAGGGCAGCACCCCGGCACGATCTCGCTCGCGGTCGGTTACGGCCGCTGGGCCGCCGGCAAGGCCGGAAGCGGCGTGGGCGTGAACGCGTACCCGCTGGCCCCGCTGGTGGGCGGCGTGCGCCGGCTGTCCGCGCCGGTCAGGGTCGCCCAGCGGGGGCGCCGGGCGCGGCTCGCGCCGGCGCAGACCCACTTCTCGATGGAGGGGCGGCCGATCGTCCAGGAGACGGACCTCGCCGGCGGGGGCGAAGGCGAGGAGGCGCGCGAGCCGTTGCCGAACCTGTGGAAGGAGCGCCTCCCCGGCGAGCACAGCTGGGGGATGTCGATCGATCTCGACGCCTGCACCGGCTGCTCGGCGTGCGTGGTCGCTTGTCAGGCCGAGAACAACGTCCCGGTCGTCGGGCCCATGCAGATCTACAAGACCCGGATCATGCACTGGATCCGCCTGGACCGGTACGTCGAGGGCGACGACGAGGACGCCACGATGGTGCATCAACCGATGCTCTGCCAGCACTGCCAGCACGCGCCCTGCGAGACGGTCTGTCCGGTGCTCGCCACCAGCACCAGCAGCGAGGGCCTCAATCAGCAGGTCTACAACCGTTGCATCGGCACGCGCTATTGCGCCAACAACTGCCCGTACAAGGTGCGGCGCTTCAACTGGCACAATTTTACGACCAGCGACGACTTCGACTACAACATGCAAAGCCCGCTGGGGCGTCTGGTACTGAACCCCGACGTGACGGTCCGCAGCCGCGGCGTCATGGAGAAGTGCAGCCTGTGCGTCCAGCGGATCCAGCTGGGCAAGAACCAGGCGCTGCAGGAGCGGCGCCCGATGGCCGACGGTGACGTGCAGACCGCCTGCCAGCAGTCGTGCCCGACGGGGGCCATCGTGTTCGGCGATCTCCAGGACCCCGACAGCCGCGTGTCGAAGCTGCTCGCCGGGCGCCGCGCCTACCGCGTCCTCGACGAGCTGGGGACCAGACCGAACGTCAACTACCTGAAGAAGATCAAACGATCGGAGCTGACATGAGCGCCACCGGAGTCACCGGGGATCCCGTCGTCGCGACGGCGGTCGAGGTGTTGCCGCCCACGCGGTGGATCGACGGGCACCCGTCGCTCCACCGCATCACCAGCGACATCGCCCGTCCGCTGGAGGCGCGCGCCGGGCGCGGCTGGTGGATCTGCTTCGGGATCGCCCTCCTGGGCCTGTGCGACCTGCTGGTGAGCGTGAGCTGGCTCTTCTACAAGGGCATCGGCGCCTGGGGGCTCAACAACTCGGTCGGGTGGGCCTTCGACATCACGAACTTCGTGTTCTGGATCGGCATCGGTCACGCGGGGACGCTGATCTCCGCCATCCTGTTGCTGTTCCGCCAGCAGTGGCGCACGTCGATCAACCGGTCGGCCGAGGCGATGACGATCATGGCGGTCATGTGCGCGGGCCTGTTCCCGCTCATCCACATGGGCCGCCCGTGGGACTGCTTCTTCATCTTTCCCTACTTCCCGAACCAGCGCGGGCCGCTGTGGGTGAACTTCCGCTCGCCGCTGGTCTGGGACGTGTTCGCCATCAGCACCTACTTCACGATCTCGCTGGTCTTCTGGTTCCTGGGGATGATCCCGGACCTGGCGACGCTGCGCGACCGCGCCGCCGGCGGGATCAAGAAGGTGATCTTCCGGGTCCTGAGCTTCGGCTGGAACGGCTCGCACCGGACCTGGTCACGCTACGAGATCGTCTGCCTCATCCTGGCCGGCCTGGCCACGCCGCTGGTGCTCTCGGTTCACTCGATCGTCAGCACCGACTTCGCGACCTCGCTGGTCCCCGGCTGGCACACCACGATCTTTCCGCCGTACTTCGTGGCGGGCGCCATCTATTCGGGGTTCGGCATGGTGCTGACGCTGCTGCTCATCACCCGCCAGACCATGCACCTCCAGCGCTACATCACCGTCCGCCACCTGGAGGCGATGGCCAAGGTGATGCTGCTGACCGGGTCGATCGTCAGCTACGCCTACGCGACCGAGTTCTTCAGCGCCTGGTACGGCGGCAACCTCTACGAGCGGTACCACTTCATCAACCGCGCCACCGGGCCGTACGCCTTCGCCTTCTACCTGATGGTGCTGTGCAACGTCCTGACGCCGCAGGTCTTCTGGTTCAGGAAGGGGCGCACCAGCATCCCCGTCCTGTTCGTGGCCTCGATCCTCTGCAACGTCGGCATGTGGTTCGAGCGCTTCGTCATCATCGTCGTCTCGCTCCACCGCGCGTTCCTCCCCTCGGGCTGGGGGATGTTCTATCCGACCATCGTCGACATCGGCGTGCTGATCGGGTCGTTCGGCCTCTTCTTCACCCTGTTCCTGCTGTTCATCCGGGCGCTGCCCATGATCGCCATGTGGGAGATCAAGGGCGTCGTGGGCCACGGCGCGCACAAGATGGCGCTCTCCGACGACGCGCACGATCGCGAGGAGGTCGCCCATGCTTGAGCGGTTCCTGGTCGGCACGTTCTCGGACGCCGACCGGATGCTGAGCGCCGTCCGGCCGCTGCGCGCCGCCGGCATCCCGATCCACGACGTCTTCACCCCCTACCCGGTGCACGGCCTCGACGAGGCGATGGGCCTCCGCCGCACGCGCCTGCCGCTCTGCACCCTGGCCATGGGGGCGGTGGGGCTGGCGTTCGCGCTCTGCTTCCAGTACTACACGGCGGTCTTCGACTGGCCGCTCGACGTGGGTGGCAAGCCGGACAACTCGACGCTGGCCTTCGTGCCGATCTGCTTCGAGCTGACGGTGCTCATCGGCGGCCTGGCGACGGTGGGCGCCTTTCTGCTGCGCGCCCAGCTCTTCCCCGGGAAGCGCGAGCAGCTGCCGGTGTACGGGGTCACGAGCAACGTCTTCGCGGTGGTGATCCAGGCGCCGGCCGCGGGCGAGCTCGAGGGCCGGGCCCGCCAGATCTTCAAGGAGAGCGGCGCCGACGCCGTCGAGGATCAGGAGGGCGAGCCATGACGGGCGCCAGCCTCGGTCCCCGCGCCTCGCTGGGCATCGCGCTGGCGATCTGGGCCGGCCTGTTCGTGGTCGTCTGCGCGCTGGCGGGCTGCGCCGCCGGCGGGGACGACCGGGCGCTGGAGTACTTCCCCGACATGGCCCGGGGGCCGGCGTACAAGGCCTTCGCGCCCAACCCGGCGACGCGCGACGGCCTCACGCTGCGCGCGCCGGTCCCGGGGACGATCGCGCGCGGCCATCAGCTGTTTCACTACGGCCCCGGCGAGGCCGAGGCGGCTCGCGCCGGACGCGAGCTGACCAACCCGCTCACGCTCGACCGGCGGACGCTGGACGAAGGGCAGGCGCTCTTCACCACCTACTGCGTGGTCTGCCACGGCGCGGGCGGGAAGGGGGACGGCCCGCTGGCGGGGAAGATCCCGCCGCCTCCGGCCTACACCTCCGAGCGCGTCTCTGCCTTCCCGCCCGGACGCCTCTTCCACGTGGTCAGCATGGGCTCGGGGAAGATGCCGTCGTACGCGGCGTTGCTGACGCCGGGCGAGCGCTGGAAGGTCGTCGGTTACGTCGCCAGCGAGCTGCAGGGGAAACCGGCAGGCGGAACGGTGCCGGGAGGAGCGCCATGACGAGCGTCGGAACGTCACCCGCGGCTTCCAGGCCGGTCGCCGCGGGGACCACCGGCCGGCCGGTGAGCGTGCCGCCGCCGCGGCTCGTGCTGCCGCTGGTGCTGATCGCGCTCGGCGTGGCCGCCGCGGTGAGGGGCCTGCTCGTCGCGCCGTCGGTCACTTTGGCCAACCTCCTGGTCGGCGGCTTCTACCTGCTCTCGCTCGGCGTCTCGGGGCTGTTCTTCATCACCACCCAGCGTCTCACCAGCGCGCGCTGGTCGGCCGCGCTTCGCCGCATCCCGGAGGCGCTGGCGCTGGCGACGCCGGTCGCGGCGCTGCTGCTGGTCCCGCTGATGTTGTTCGGCGGCGCGCGGCGGACGCTCTTCCCCTGGAGCCGCCCCGGGGCCTTCGCCGGGGCGTCCGAGATCGCCGGCAAGGTGCAGTACCTGCAACCCGCGTTCGTCTACCTGCGGATCGGCGTCGTCCTCGGCGGGTTCGTCCTCTTCGCCTGGCTGTTCCGGCGCACCTCGCTGGCGCAGGACCGCACGCCCGGTGGTGCGCTCCGCTCCCACGGCCGCCTCAACGTCCTGGCTGGCCTCTTTCTCCTGTTCTTCGCGCTGGGCATCAGCGCGTCGGCGTTCGACTGGATCGCCTCGCTGGACCCCAGCTGGTTCAGCACGATGTTCGCGGTCTACGTGTTCGCCGGGACGTTCGTCTCGGGCAACGCCGCCGTGTCGCTGGCGACGGCGCGTTTGATGAAGCGCGGCCTCTTGCACCGCGCGGTCGGCGTCGGTGAAGAGCAGCTGCACGACCTGGGCAAGATGGTGTTCGCCTTCTCCGTCTTCTGGGCCTACATCTGGGTCTCGCAGTACCTCCTCATCTGGTACGGGAACATCCCCGAGGAGGTCACCCACTACCTGCCGCGCACGAACGGGCCGTGGCTGCCGCTCTACGGCCTCAACGTGCTCGTCAACTGGGTGATCCCGTTCCTGGCGCTCATGTCGGTGCGCGCCAAGAAGGATCCGCGCCGGCTGAGCGCGGTGGCGGCGCTGATCCTGGTCGGTCACTGGCTGGACCTCTACCTCCTGATCGTTCCCGCGCTGTCGCCGGCGTCCCCGCACCTGGGCCTCGGCGAGCTGCTGATCGCGGGCGGCTACGGCGCGCTCCTCTATCTCGCGTTTCGGTGGAACCTCGCGCGGGCGCCGCTCGTCCCGGTGAACGACCCGGTGCTGGCGTACGACCTCGGCGAGCCATCCAACGTCGGGAGCCATCCATGACACTCATCAAGACCCTGACCCTCGTCGTCGCCGCCCTGGTCGCGTCGGCGTTCGTGTACCGCCAGAGCGCTCCGGCGGTCGACCTGCCGAACCGCATCCCCGAGGCGGCGCCCTACCTCACCGCGGAGGCGCAGATTTTTCCGCCCCCCTACGAGGAGTACTGGCAGACGCAGAACCACCCCGGCCAGTGCGCCAGCTGTCACCAGCGCATCTTCGACGAGTGGAACGGCTCGATGATGTCGAACTCGTGGCGCGATCCGGTCTGGCGCGCCGCCTTCTTGCTGCTGGCGCGCGCGACGTCGACCAACGGCGAGTGCGACACGCCCGCGCCGCCCGACCACACGCCCAAGGCGCCGCACAACCCGTTCGCGGTCTCCGGCAAGTGCGCCTCGTCGTTCGATCTCGGCGACAAGAAGTTCGAGGTCTCGCGTCCCGGATCGCTGCTGGACGCCTTCTGCTCGCGCTGCCACATGCCGACCAACTACCTCGACAACGTGCCGTTCCGGAACGTCCACCTGGACGCGTCGACGGGCCTCGAGAGCGCGCCCGTCGATCCCAACTTCAACCCGACCTCGGACAACGGGACCGGCCTGGCCTTCGCGACGCTGGAGTCGCAGGTCCGCAACACCGAGTCGGGCAAGGCCGGCATCTTCTGCGCCGTCTGCCACAGCTTCGCCGCCACCCGCGAGACGCCGTTCCACAACTACGCGAAGGCGGGCGACTCCTACCAGCCGGCGCTGGGGCGCCAATCGCGCGAGCTGGCGGTCCTGCCCGAGGCGCTCGACGTCTTCGCGCTCGCCGACGCGACCAAGCCGAACCTCGGCTACGCGGTCGGCGCCGGCGCGTACCGGCTTTCGCCGCACGCGATCGCCTTTCCCGAGCGGATCGGGCCCCTCACCGCGGGTCCGCCGCCCGGCCCGGTCGACACCAACACCAGCAGCGTGTTCGGCCAGCCGGTGGCGTACCAGCAGATGGACGCCTCCAAGCACAAGGGCTTCCACAGCGCGATGTACGTGCGCGCCGAGATGTGCGCCGCCTGCCACGACGTGACCAACGCGCTGCCGATCAAGAACCCGCTCGGCAAGTGGGTGGGCGGCTTTCCGATCGAGCGCACCTACACCGAGTGGCTCTCCAGCCGCTACGCCGACCGCCCCGGCAACAGCAACTTCGATCCGCGGTTCAAGCGCGACTGTCAGTCCTGCCACATGCAACAGGACTACGGGCAACCGGGCACCGCCCAGACGCTGTACAAGGACGGCGCGCCGCTGCCGATCCCGATGGAGCCGGTGGCGACCGAAGGGAAGCCACGCCCGTCGTTCACCCACCACTTCGTGGGCGGCAACGCGTTCGTGCCGCACCTCATCGGCAAGGACGTCGACGCGACCGGAAACGTGGCCCCCTACCCGGAGCTGTCGGCGTTCAGCTTCACCTCGGCCGACCACGCCAGTCCCTACTCGCGCGGGTTCTGGACCCACACCGAGCGCAAGGGCGCCTACGCCCAGCAGCAGCGCATGGCCTGGGACCGGCTGCGCAACGTCCTCTCGATGAGCGTCTCGGCGGCGCCGTCGGCCCGGGCCGGGACCACCGTCCCGATCTCGATCACCGTGGCCAACACCGGCAGCGGTCACGACTTCCCGACCGGGTTCCCCGAGGGGCGCACCGCCTGGCTCGCCGTCCACGCGGTCGACCTGGGGACCGGCAAGGAGCTGCCTATCGTCGACTCGGTGTGGAAGCGGACCTCGATCGGCGTCGGGAACCTGACCACCCAGCAGATGGTCGACCCGAACTTCCCGGGCTGCGACTGGGAGATCCCGCCCGGCTCGGCCGACCCCTACTCGATACAGTTCAAGGCCGTCGCCTCGCTGGGCAACGGCTGCCCGACGCTGGACCTGCCGTACGCGGCGCCGCTCAACCTGGTGACCAACGCAGAGGGGCTGCCGGTCGACGCCCAGGGGCAGGTGGTCGACGCCGCGCACAACCCGCGCGGCCTCCCTGTCTTCAAGGACCTCAACGGCAACGGCGACCACTTCGACGATTCGTTCCTGCGCGACACCCGCTTCCACCCGATGCCGCAGCCCGAGGCGACGAAGAAGGTCGATCGCTACGCCGTCGAGCTCCCGCCCGGCACCGTCGGTCCGATCGCGGTCAGCGCGGCGATCTACTACCAGTCGGTCGAGGCGGTGGTGGCGGCCAAGTTCCTCGGCAACATGGTCGACACCAACAACGACTTCGTGCTGCAGCCGTGCGTGCTGGGCGGCCTCTGCGACGGGCGCACGCCCAGCAGCGAGCCCGCGGTCGTGGAGGGCGCGCCGCCGGTGCCGATGGTGGTGCGGAACGCCGTCATCGCCGTCGACGGCGCGGCGGCCGATCGGTCGCCGCCGCTGGTGACGGCCTATCCCAGCCCGGGCGCGGACAGGGTCTACGGCGACGCGGTCGTGAAGGTCGCCTTCTCCGAGCCGGTGCGGGGGGTCGACGCGCGCACGTTCACGCTGACCGACGCCACCGGCCGGCAGGTCCCGGCGGCGGTCGATCAGATTGGCCCCGGAACGTACGGGCTGTTCCCGGCGCGCATCCAGCTGGAGCCGAACGCCACCTACACGGCGCGCCTGTCGGCGGGCATCTGCGACGCCGCCAGCAACTGCACGCCGCGCGAGCTGAGCTGGAGCTTCACCGCGGCGCCCGACGCGGAGCACGCCACCGGCAACACCGCCATCCCGTTCACGTTCATCACGGCCTCCAACCTGGCCGAGCCCGTCTCCGCCGACAGCGCGGCCGGCGACGGCCCTCGCCGAATGAAGCACCTCACCCCAGCCCCCCACACGAAAGGGAGAACGCACCATGGCAACCGCCCACGACACCATCGCGTGTGAGTCGAAGTCGAGAAGGACCCGTCTGGAGCCGCTCCTCGTCGGGGTGGGGCTCGTCGCGCTGGCCATGTTCATCGCCGCGCCGGCGGCGGCCCAGGAGGCCACCGCGCCGCCACCGGCCGTGGCGCCGCCGCCGCCGATGGCGACGATGCCGCCGCCCGTGACCACCCCCGACGCGCCCGCCCCGCGCATGGTCGGCGGCCACATCGGCGTCGCCGTCCCGCTCGTCTCGTTCCACCACCTGGGCAAGACCACGCAGACGCCGTCGGACCAGCTGACGCTGGCGGTTCCGATCGGCGTCACCGTGCACATGAGCCCGGACTGGGTGGTCGACTTCGAGGAGATCGTCGGCAGCCCGGTGCGGCCGGCCGGGTTCACCGGCGTGACGATCGATCCGGGCGTCGTCTACGTGGGCGGCCCGGTGGCGCTCGGCCTTCGCCTCAAGTGGGACATCGGCAGCAACGTCAACGTCGGCCTGATCCCGCTCATTCACAAGGCGCTGGTCGACATCGGCGGCGGCGCGAACTGGTTCATCGAGGGCGCCTTCCCGCTGACCTACAGCCGGATCGGCGCCGCCACCACCGTGACCGGCGCCGGGGCGAACGACTACACGCTCGCGATCGTGCTGCACACCGGGGTCGCGTTCTAGCCAGCAGAACACCGCCGCCACAGGAGGGAGAGATCATGTCGAAATTGAAGGGAACCCGGACCCACGCCAACCTGAAGGCCGCCTTCGCGGGCGAATCACAGGCCAACCGTCGCTATCTCTACTTCGCGAAGGTCGCCGACATCGAGGGGCACCCGGAGGTGGCCGGCAACTTTCGCGACACGGCCGAGGGCGAGACCGGCCACGCGCACGGCCACCTCGACTACCTGAAGGCGGTGGGCGACCCGGCGACCGACCTGCCGATCGGCGACACCGCCCTGAACCTCGAGGCCGCGGTCGCGGGCGAGACGCACGAGTACACGGACATGTACCCGGGCATGGCCAAGGCCGCGCGCGAGGAGGGCTTCGCGGAGATCGCCGACTGGTTCGAGACGCTGGCCAAGGCCGAGAAGGCGCACGCCGGGCGCTTCCAGGCGCTGCTCGATCGGTTCCGCTAGCCGGCGGGGACGCGCGCGGGGGCGACCCTTGGGCGAACAGCCGAAGTCTTACGCCCCGACCGACGGGCTCTCCTACGACCCCGAGGACCCGCAGTACTGGGAGCCCTCCGCCCTCCGCAAGGAGGTCGAGCGGGTGTTCGACATCTGTCACGGGTGCCGTCTCTGCTTCAAGTACTGCGAGTCGTTCCCCACGCTGTTCGCGGCGATCGACGGCAAGCACGACGGCGACCCGCGCGCCCTCACCGAGGCCGAGACGGCGGGCGTGATGGACGCCTGCTTCCAGTGCAAGCTGTGTGAGGTCAACTGCCCGTACAGCCCGCGCGACAAGCACGCCTTCGTGGTCGACTTCCCCCGCCTGGTCGCCCGCTACAAGGCGCAGCGCGCGCGCAAGAAGGGGGTGCCGGTGCGCGATCGGCTGCTGGGCGATCCCGACTCGCTGGCGCGCGCCGCTCGCCTGGGCGGGCCCCTCACCAACCGGCTGAACCGCACGGCCGCGCACCGCGTGTTCCTGGAGAAGACGCTGGGCGTCCATCGTGAAAAACAGCTGCCCCCGTTCGCCTTCCGGACCTTCGAGTCGCTGGCCGAGGGCGCCGCGCTGCTGCGCGGCCCGCCGGGCGGCGAGGCGGTGCTGTTCCAGACCTGCTACGTGCAGAACAACGAGCCGGCGATCGGCATGGACACCGTCGAGGTGTTCAAGGCGAACGGCGTCGACCTCCGGTGCGCCCGCGACCTCGGGTGCTGCGGGATGCCGGCCTGGGAGAGCGGCGACCTGGCCGAGCTGCGGCGGCGCGCCCAGCGCAACCTCGAGGTGCTGGCGCCGTTCGTGGACGCCGGCGCGAAGGTGGTCGCCCTCAGCCCCACCTGCGGAATGATGATGCGGCGGGAGTACCCGACCCTGGTCGCCCCTGGGGACCGGCCGCGCGCGCAGAAGCTGGCCGCCGCCGTGCGCGACCCCTCCGAGTACCTGCTGTCGATCGCCGGCCAGCCGAGGTTCAACCGGGCGCTCAAGACGTGGCCGGCGAAGATCGCCTACCACGCCCCCTGTCACCTTCGCGCGCAAGCCATCGGGCTCGCGGGGCGCGACCTGCTGCGCCGGCTGGGCGCCGGCGAGATCTCGACCGTGACCGAGTGCTGCGGCCATGACGGAACCTACGCCATGAAGGTCGAGACCTTCGAGGCCGCCCGGCGGGTCGGCCGCAAGGCGTTCGCCGGGATGGCCGACGCGGAGGCCGACACCTGGGTCTCGGACTGTCCGCTGGCGGCGATGCAGATCGAGCAGCACGCCGGGCAGAAGCCGCTGCACCCGATGTCGCTGCTGGCCCGCGCCTACCGCGGCGAGAGCTTCCGGCCGCCGCACGAGGAGTGAGGCGAAAGTTTGATGACCGGCGACCAGGCGGTGCTCATACCGGAAGGTGCGATGCGCAGGGTGGAGCGCTCCGACATCCTCGACGGTGCGACGTACGAGGACCGGCGCGGCACGTTGCGCGCGATGGCCATGGAGGTCAAACGACGGCGCCGCGTTCATTTGGGCCGATACTTGACGTTTCTTTTCGAGAACAGGACAACGATCTGGTACCAAATTCAAGAGATGTTGCGGGTCGAGCGCATCGTGGACGAGGCGGCGGTCCAGCACGAGATCGACACCTACAACGCGCTCCTCGGCGGTCCAGGAGAGCTCGGCTGCTCGCTGCTCATCGAGATCGAGGGCGAAGAGGAGCGCTCGCGGCGCCTGCGCGAATGGCGCCGGCTTCCGGGGCACGTCTATCTGCGCTGCGAGGGCGACGTCCTCGTGCGCGCCGAGTTCGATCCCGCGCAGTCGAACGACCGCCAGCTGTCGTCGGTCCAATATCTCCGTTTCCAGGTCGGTGAGTTGCGGCCCATTGCCGTTGGTTGCGAGCTCCCGGCGCTGGCCGGAGAGGCCGTCCTCAACGAAGAGCAGCGAGAGGCCATCAATCGAGATCTCGCCTCGCCGGGCGCCGGTCCTCGTCGGTCGAACCTGTAGCGGCAGGCCATCACGGTGGCCTGGGCCAGCAGCGGCGGGCCCCCGATTCGGTGCGCCACGGCGCTCGCCAGCCGCCCCGCGAGCCGCAAATCCGCGCGCTCGGACCGTGCCGGCGCGAGGCATGGGCCTTGCAATCGCCGGGCGCGCGAGGTGACACATGACCGCACGTACGGGTGCAATCAAGAACGCCGTCGGTGCGCGAGCCGGGACGCCCGAGCGCGCCGAGCTCCTTTACCCCGGTCCAAAATCGTTGCTCATGGCACTGATGGCGTTGCCGCCGATGGTGGTCGGGCTGTCGGCGCCGACGGCGCTCGAGCTCACCAGCGGCGTCGTTGCTGGGCTTTGGTTCGCGCTGCTGCCGGTGGCGCTCTACCGGCGCTGGGCCACCGCGGCTCTTCCATTCGTCGCGGGCGGGCTGCTGATGTTTGCCGTGTTTGCGCTCCCCTTCAATTCACCGGCGTTCATGGTCAATTACTGGAGCGCCGCCGTAATGCTGATTCTCGCGTTGCCCAAACGTAATCGGCAGATCGTTTTCGATCTGCCTAGATAGATTTGGATATTTGTCTCCGCGAGTGCAGTAACATCCGCGCTCGTGTTCCCCCAGGCAGAGCGCTACCGTCTGTTGCGCACCGTCGCCAGCGGCGGCATGGCTCAGGTGCTGGAGGCCGTCGCCTGCGGTCTCCACGGCTTCGAGCGGCGCGTGGCCATCAAGCGCCTCCTGCCGCAGCACGCGCGCGACGGCGAGCGGCGCCGGATGTTCCTCGAGGAGGCGCGCATCGGAAGCCGCCTCCACCACGGTGGGATCGTGCCGATCTTCGACTATGGCCTGATCGACGGAACGGAGTTCCTGGCGATGGAGTTCGTCGACGGGCTGGACGCGCTGCGCGCGGTGATCGCGCGCGCGCACTCCACCAATGACCAGGCGATGCCCGAAGGGATCGCGCTGCATGTCGCCGCCGAGGTCGCGCACGCGCTGGCTTACGTCCACGGCCTCCCCGAAGCCGGGACGGGCGAAGCGGGGATCGTTCATCGCGACGTCAGCCCACCGAACATTCTCCTCTCCTGGAACGGCGACGTGCGCCTCTCGGACTTCGGCATCGCCCAGGCAGGTCCCGGCGGCGAGGAGAGCCTGGGGGGCATCACCGGCAAGCTGCACTACATGGCGCCCGAGCAGGCGCGCGGCGAGGCCGTCGGCACCGCGGCCGACATCTACGCGCTGGGCACCACGCTGCACACGCTGCTCGGCGGCTACCGGGTCGACGCCTCCGACGTGGCCGGCGGCGAACGCGCCTCGCAGGCACGGCAGTGGGGCGTGTCCGGCGAGACCTGCGCGCTGATCGCAGACTGCCTGGCCCAGGATCCGCGGGAGCGCCCGGCGGCCGCGGAGGTCGCCGCGCGCTCGGGCGCGCTGGCGTCGGCGCACCTCGGGCGCGACGGTCGGGGCGCGCTGCGCGAATGGCTCGAGCCGGTCCGCGCCCGTACACTGAAGCAGGGCACCTTCGACGATCTCATGGGGCTGTCGCTGGTGCCCACGGGGGCGGAGGGGGCGCGGGCCTTCACGATCACGCGCGCGGCGACAGAGCATTCCGTCCGGCGCGCCGGCGAGTCGCGGCGACCGTCGTGGACGCAGGCCGTCCGGGCGCTGACCGTGGCGGCGGTCGTCGCGGCGACCGTGATCGTGTGGACCGCGGTGCACCCGCGCCGGCAGGCGATCGCCGCCGACCGCGCGGGGCGGACCGGCGCACCGCTGACTCCAGCTCCGCCAAGATAGCCGCCCGCGCGACGAATTCTTGCCTGCCGGCCCGCCGTCGATCGACTTGATGGGCTGCGCCCTTCGGGCGTCTCACCGGGAGGCGGTCCGATGGGCGAAGACCTCCAGACAGGCCCCTCGCGCGAGGAGATGCTGGTTCGTTGCATCCCGAGCGTCGCGAGCTTCGTTCGACGCCAGATGAAGGACCAGCAAGAGGTGGAGGAGGTGGTGCAGGAGGTGTGCCTGCGCGCCCTGGCCGGCGATCCCCCAGGTAATCTCGCCTCGTTCTCCCGGTGGTGCTGCGGAATCGCGCGGCACGTCGTGGCGCGCGAGTGGATCCGGCGGCGGCGCGCGCGCCGCGAGCTGCCGCTGGACGAGGGGCTCGCCGATCCGACGCCGCTCCCCGACCGCGCGGTGGCGGCGCGCGGCGTGCTGGTGGCGGCGGTGGGCGCCGACGTTCAGGGCCTGCAATTGCTGTCGCGGCGCTATCTGTTCCACGCCAGCAGCGACGAGCTGGCGCGCGAGCTCGGTCTCACGAGCGCCGCGGTCCGGATGCGGCTGTCGCGGCTTCGGTCGTCGGCGCGCGCGCGGCACGCCGGGACGTGAGCCGCGTGCCGCCGCCTCGAGGCCGTCAGGCCGCGACGGACAGCCGGCTGGCGCCGCCGGTGAGCTGGAGGTCGTACCGCGCGGCCGCCGAGCTCCAGCCGTCGGAGTCGAGCGCCAGCGGGCCGCCGGCCGCGCCGATCTGCCGGCGGTCGATCTCGAGGTGCGAGACGCCGCCCCGGACGCGCACGCCGACCGGGATGTTCGCCGGCCGGGTGACGGTGAGATCGCTCGCGCCGCCCCGGATCCGGAGGGGGACGATGGCGTCGGGCGCCGGCAGCGCGAGGCGGACGTCGCTCGCCCCGCCCGAGATCTCCACCCCCGTCACCCGGCCCTGGCGGAGGTCGACCTCGACCTGAGAGGCACCGCCGTGGAAGACGAGGTCCCAGGCGACGGCCGGGTGCAGGACCAGGGTGGCGCCCACGCGCTCGCCCCGGAGGACGCCGCCCAGCCAGTCGGCGATCCCGAAGCGGCGGTACTGGATCGAGACCTCCTCGCCCGCGACCGAGACGTCCGGGAGGGGCCCGTAGAAGTGCCCGCCGATCAGGGCCGTCTGGTTGGCGGCCACCCGCAGGGAGAGGTCGGAGACCCCCTTGGCGAAGTGGAGGCGCATCCGGGTCTGTCCCTCGTAGGGGATGTCCAGCTCGGGGTCGAACCAGGCGGCTTCGGACAGGAAGTCGTCGACGCTGGCGGGGCCGTGGAATTGCGTGGTCATGGCTTCTCTCCTGGTCATCGGGGTGGTAGGGTGATTGGACTCTCGTTAACCATGTCTCTTAGTGACTAAGATATCTTAGTCGCCGAGATATAAGTGTCAAGTGGGATCGTCGTCCGGCCCTTCGTCCGAGCACCGCCGCCCCCCGCGCGGCCTGGCGCTGGCGCGCGCCCTCGCCAGGTGGGCCGACGCCGACCGCGCCTATCGCGTCGCCGTCGCCGGGCGGCTGCGGATGGGCACCTCCGACGTCGACGCCTTGATCCTGCTGGTGCAGGACGAGGCGCCCTGGACGGCGGGTAAGATCGCCGAGGCGCTCCGCCTGACGACGGGCGCCGTCACCGGCCTCGTCGATCGCCTGGAGAAGGCGGGGTGGGTCCAGCGCACGCGCCACGGCGTCGACCGCCGCCAGGTCTGGATCGAGCGGGCGCCCGCCCGCCGCGAGGAGCTGGACGCGGTGCTGGCAGTCCAGAGCGCGGTCCTCACGGCGGCCGCCGAGGAGCTCGACGACGCGTCCCTCGAGCGCGCCGTCGAGCTCATCGAGCGCGCGGCGGTGGGCATGGGCGTGGAGGCCACCGCCGGGGCGGAGGAGCCGGCGGCGGCCGAGCCCGGCGGCGGAGAGGCCCTCACGAGCGCGCCGATCGACGGCGCCACGCGCGGCACGCTGCGGGTCGCCTCGGGGGTGGCGCGCCTCGAGCTCCGCGGGGGGCGGATCAAGGATCTCTTCCGCGCGACCTTCCACGGCCGGGCGCCGCTGGTCCGGGTCGAGGGCGGCGACGTCCACCTCAAGACGCGGGGCTTCGGTCTGTTCGGCTGGGGCGGCGGCGGCGCGGAGATCGTCCTCACCAGCGCCGTCCCCTGGGCCATCGACGTCCGCGGCGGCATGTCGGAGGTGAACGCGGTCCTGTCCGAGCTCGACCTCGAGCGCATCGACGTCCACGGCGGCGCCAGCAAGGTGAGCTTCCAGCTGCCCGCACCGCGCGGCACGGTCCCGATCCGGATCCACGGCGGCACCAGCAAGCTGGCGATTCGCCGCCCGGCCAAGGCCGCCATCCAGGTCGTCGTCACCGGTGGCTCCAGCGGGCTGCGCATCGACCGCCGCACCCACGAGGCGGCGTCGGGCGCGACTCGCCTGGCGACCGACGGCTACGACGCCGCGACCGATCGCTACAGCGTCGAGATCGCCGGCGGCGCCAGCGACGTCGCGGTCACGCCGGACGACCGCGGCCGCTGACCGCGGCGCCGGCTATACTGCCCCGCCGAGGCCGGGATGGAACTGCATGTGATCGTCGGGGCGGGCCCCGTCGGGACGAGGGTGGCGCGGTTGCTGGTCGAGCGCGGCGAGCGGGTCCGGGTCGTCAGCCGTCGCGGCGCCGGTCCCCGGCACCCGGCGATCGAGGCGGTGGCCGCGGACGCGACCGACGCCGATCGCCTCGGCGAGCTCGCCCGCGACGCCGTCGCGCTCTACAACTGCGCCAACCCGGCTTATCACCGCTGGCTCACCGACTGGCCGCCGCTGGCCGCCGCGCTGCTGACGGCGGCCGAGCGCACCGGCGCCGTGCTGGCGGTGGCCAGCAATCTCTACGGCTACGGCCCCGTCGACGGCCCCATCACGGACACGACGTCGCTCGCCGCGACGCACCCCAAGCTGCGGGTGCGCGCCGACATGTGGCGCGAGGCGCTGCTCCGCCACGAGGCAGGCCGGCTGCGGGTCACCGAGGTCCGATCGAGCGACTACGTCGAGGCGAACTCGATCCTCAGCTTCGTGTTGGCCAGGCCGATCCGCGCCGGCAAGCGCGCCTACGTGCCCGGCGCGCTCGATGTGCCGCACAGCTGGACCACCATCGCGGATGCCGCCCGCCTGCTGGTCACCGCGGCGACCGACGGGCGCGCCTGGGGCAAGGCGTGGCTCGTGCCCAGCAACCCTCCGCTCACGGTCCGGGCGCTCGCCACGCGCTTCGCGGCGGCGGTGGGCGCGCCCGCGCCGAAGCTCTCCTCGATCCCGTACCCCTTGCTGTGGGCCACCGGGCTCTTCGTCCCGATGGTGCGCGAGCTGCGGACCACGCGCTACCAGTTCGCGTCGCCCTTCGTGGTCGACGCCTCCGCGACGGAGAGGACCTTCGACCTCGCGCCCACGGACCTCGACCTCGCGTTCAAGGACGTCGCGGGGTAGGGGCTGGCGCGCCGGCAGGTCACTCGCGTCGTCCCGACTGCTTCACTTTGGGCTCGCGGTAGGGCTCGACTGTCCCGCGGAGCCGGTGGACCCACTGGGCCAGCTCGCGCGCCGCCAGGGAGGCGTTCCCCTTCAGCAGAAAGTCGCACGACACGTCCTCGAGCACCACAGGCACCGCCCCGTTCTTCTCGGCCGCAAAGACGTACGCGCGGAGCCCGCTCCCGCCACCGTCCTTGCACGTGGGATATCGGATCGTCTCGATCGGCCCGGTCTGGCTCTTGGCGGCCAGCGCGAGCGCGTGGTCGACATCCGCGAGGGTGACCCGCAGCGGGAGGGCGGTGGACGCCGCGACGACCCTGTCGAAGTCGTCCTGGGTGACGAGGTGGTCCTTCAACGCAGTTCGGACCGGGTCCCTGTCCTCGGGAGCAGGGCCGCGTTCCGGGTGGGCGTGGAACCAGAACTCGTACTCGCGTCCGTCGGTGTCCATGAACCAGGCGGAGTGCGCGTATCCCCGGGCCCCGTTGTAGTACTCCCAGCCGAGCAGGAGGCAGGGGCCCTGGTGCCGGGGGCCGCAGGGCTGCGCCGGGACGACCTCGCCACGAACGGGCGCGAACGGGAGGGGCGTGTCCTGCCGGTATCGATCGCTCGGCGGCTCCAGATACGATGCCGGCGCGCGCGGCCGGTGGTCGCGGCATCCGACGATGAGCATCGCGAGCCCGATGCCCAGGGCCTGGTGGTGGACGAGTCGCCGCCTCCTCGCCATCCGATACCCCGGTGAGGTCGGGGTTCCCAACATCCGGCTACGATACGCCACCGCTCGAGACGGCGAGGATCGCAGATGAGCCGCGAATCGAAGCCGAGGACGTCGGCCGCCCACGGGCGCCGGGGAACGCGGTCAGGCGCTATCGGGCGACGGCCTGGTTCCGCTGCCTCGTGGCACGCCGGCGGCCGGGCGGATAACCCCCCGGCTACCACCCGACCGCCGGCGCCTAATCATCGTCGTCGCGCGCGGCGACGCACGAACGTCCCCAGCACGAGCAGGAGACTCCCCATCAGACCCGCGGACGGCGTCGTGTCGCCGACGCTGCAGGAGCACCCGGTGCTCTGCGTCTCGCCCGTTCCGGAGGTGCCGCCGGTCGTGCCGGAGCTGCCGCCCGTGGCGGAACCGCCGCCCTGGCCGTTGGCGCCGCCGCTGCCGGTGCCGCCGCTGCCGGTCGATCCGCCGGCGCCGTTGCCGCCGCTGCCCGTGACGGTGGCGCCGCCGGATCCGCTCGACGTCGTGCCGCCGCTGCCGCTGCTGCCAGCTCCGCCGGTGCCGGTGCCGATGTTGCTCCCACCGGTCCCGCCCGTTCCGGTGGTGCCGCCGACGCCGGTGCTGCCGCCGGTGCCGCTGTTGCCGGCGCCGCCGCCGGTCCCCGTGGTGCCGCCCTTTCCCGCGGCGCCGCCGATCCCTCCCGTGCCGGTGGCCGCGCTGCCGCCGCCTCCGCCCGCCCCGCCGGTTCCGGGCGGGGGGCACGCCGGCGGCGTAACCGCGGCGCCGGTGGTCCCCGCCAGCGTGAAGTAGACGCCGTAACGATCGAGGTAGCGCTGGTACTGGGGCGTGAACGTCAGCGTGCTGTTCGAGTCGGTATTCTTCAGGGAGAACGTGAGCGCCGTCGTCGAGGTGCGGACCAGGTTGGTCTTGATGCTGGCCAGCCAGCCGTTGATCGTCGTCCCGCTGTTGATGGTGATGGTGTCCTGGATGCCGGACGGTTTGGTCGCGGCGATCGTCAGCGCGTGCGCGGTGGTGGTCATCTGCGAGGTCCCGAGCCCGGCGCTCAGGACGACGGGCCCGTAGGTGAACGCCACGACGTTCTGGTTGTCCGGCAGCCGCGACACCTGCACCTCGGCCGGCATGGTCAGCGCGATCGTGTCGCCCGCTTGCCAGACGCGGCTGACGCTCAGGTAACCGCTGTCCGGGGTGACGGTGACCGGCTGGCCGTTGACGGCGACGGTCATCGACTGGCAGGCCGCGATCCACCAGGGGATCCGGAACTTGATGTTGACCGCGCTCTGCGGCGCGGTGTTGATGGTGATGGTCGACGTGTTCGAGACCGGAACGTCGGTCGTCTGGGTCAGCGACAGGCCGCGGTCGCTCCAGCTCAGCGTCGAGCTGACGTACCCGATCACGTACAGATCGGTGGCGTCGTGGAAGTACAGGCTGTCACCCAGCTTGGCGTAATTCTCGAGGCCGGTGCCGTTGCAGCACCAGAAGGTCGAGTCGACCGTGCCGTAGGCCTTGAAGTAACCGGTCCCCATCGGCTTGAAGTAGGTCGTCCGCCCGGTCGACGGGTTCATGGCCGACAGCACCTCGTTGATCTGCGTCCGCTCGTAGTAGTCGGCGTACTTGACGTCGCCCGTGATCTTGTAGAGCTCGCGGGCCAGCTTGGACATGTTGTAGGCGTTGCACGACTCGTTGTTCAGGTTGTCGCGGATGGCGTCCAGCTGGCCGGGCGTGTGAAAGTGCTCGTCCTCGCCGTGGCCGCCGGTCACGTAGGTGTGGTCCTTCAGCACCAGCGTCCAGAACTCGTTGGCCGCCGTGTAGTACGAGCTCTCCGACGTCCCCAGGGTCACGTAGCGGTTGAGGGCGCCGATGAACTTGGGGATGGTGGCGTTGGCGTGCAGCCCGTTCAGCGTGTCGTTGCCCGCGGCGATGGGCGTGAACAGCGTCGTCTCGTCGAAGATGTGCGCCGCCGTCAGGTGGTTCGCGCTGTTGGTGTACTTGTAGAGCTCGTACAGGCAGTCGTTCATGCCGCCGTACTCGACCCCCAGCACCGTGGTGCGGGTCGCCGCGCTCCACCCCGAGGCGCGGGCGTAGGTCCAGTCGCCCAGCTTGCCGGCGACGGTCAGCGCGGTGGCGTTGCCCTCGAACTTGTAGACGTCGATGAGCCCCGCGATGATCTTGTGCATCGTGTACCAGGGGACCCAGCTGTTGCCGGTCACCTTCCCCTCGACGACGTCGAACTGCGTCGGCGGCGAGCCGAACAGATATCCCGTGGAGCTCTTGGCCTGGAACGAGGCGAGCTGGGTGATGACGTAGTCGAGCTTGGTCTTGATCTGACCGGCCAGGGTGGGGTTGCTCCCCTTGGCGTTCAGATAGGCGCGCGACAGCGCGGACATGTAGTGACCCATGGTGTGGCCGCGCAGGAGGCTGGAGGCCGCCTCCCACCCGCCGTAGAGGTTGAGCCCTGTCGCCGTCCCGGGGTCCTGTCCGTTGGCGACCGCCTTGAACGGCGCCAGGAGGCGATCGACGTCGAGCGTCGTCATCATGTACGTGACGTCGAGGTTGAACAGGTCCTGGTAGTACGCGTCGGAGACCGAAACCTGATCCAGCGTGAACTCCTGCAGCTTCTCGACCGGCGTGGTGGCCGAGCCGGCTTTCGGCTCCAGCCAGCGTTTCAGCGGCGTGGAGGCGAGGAGCAGGAAGAGGACGACGTAGTAGCTCTTACGCGGTCTCCGGATCATGGGGCTGAGCCTCGGCGTGGTTACCCAGAGAGTTGCCCGTCGCCTGGCCGGAAAATCACAAATTCGGCGTGTGGTTCATCTATGCGGCCGTGGCCTCGCATTAAGAAACCACCTGTAGGCTGAATTTGACGATGGCGCGGCGCAAATCCGGTCGACGTTGGTCTGTTTATGACCTCGGCGGCGACGTCGGCTAGCGGCGCGTCGCGCCGTCGGAGGGCGAGGGCGGGCGCAAGCAATAGGTCTCGAGCTGCAGCGACCAGTCCGGGGGGCCATGCCGGCGGCCCGCGCGCGGGTCGAGACGGACGCCCGCGAGCATCACCGAGCCGTCGACCGTGAACGCCATGGCTTCCTTGACGTTCTGGGTGGCACCGAGGCGATCGATGTCCGGTTGCAAGAAGGTGGTCACCTTGCGTCCCGACGCCGCGAGCCAGTCTTCCCGCGCGCGCTGAAGCCGCTCCTCCCGGTGCACGGTCAAGCAGCCGTCGCTGGCGACCGCGGCGAGGGGTCGCAGCTGCCGCCCGAGGCGCGCCCGGCGCGTCGGCTCCGACGGCGCGCGCGCGACCTCTCGCCAGAGCGGCAGGAAGCTCGCCAGTGGAGGCAGGTATCCCGTCGTCGTCCCGAGGGCGAGCTCCTTGGTGATCGCCTGCCCACGCGACCCGAAGGTGATGCTCGACATCCCCGGGAGAACCCTCCGCGTGACGACGGCGCGCACGCAGGAGGCGTCGGCCGCGGCCAGCCCGGGCGATCTCCGGACGGTCCAGGTCGGCGCCTGGTGGGGCCGGAACCACTCGAATTCACGAAACGCGAAGTCGACCCACAGCGTACCAGCGCGGCCCGCGGCGGCGGTCTTCGCCGAGCAGGCGCCGAGCGCGTCCGCCGCGCTCCGCCAGGCGTCGTCGAGGACCTGGTCGACCTCGAACACCGGCGGCGGCGTGGCCAGCAGCGCCACCAGGATCAGCTTCGCGCCCGCCAGCATGCCCCGGCCGGGAGCTTAGCCCGCCTGACCGCCCGGGACGCGGGTAAGCTCGGTGGCAGTGCCGATCTTCACCTTCCACCTGGCCCGGACGAAGGTGGCCACCACGGCGGGCGCGCTGCTTCGCGCGCCCACGGCCGACACGGTGCCCGGCCTGCGCCAGGCCGAGTGCATGGCGGTGATGGGGCTCGGGTCGCCCATCTTCTCGCCGGCGAGGATGCAGCTGGGGCGTCTCGCCATGTTCGCCCGGTGGGAGAGTGAAGGCGCCCTCGAGGCCTTCCTGAGCGACACCGAGCTTGGTCGGAGGTTGGCCCACGGGTGGCACGTGCGCCTGGAGCTCCTGCGTCGCTGGGGGCGCGTCGCCGGGTTCGACGACCTGCCGGCCAGTGTCGGCGAGACCGATCCGGAGGCCCCGGTCGTCGCGGTGACGCTGGCGCGGTTGAAGCTCCCCGAGCTCGCCCGCTTCATTCGCTGGGGCAAGCCGGTGGAGGAGCTGGTTCGAGATCACCCGGGGGCGACGCT
>Ga0070734_10000393_pt1 | contig 97833 bp, 109 predicted proteins | sample Coa_R1_8_FD_66444 | JGI IMG/M metagenome (GOLD analysis project Ga0070734, IMG submission 66444) | Surface soil microbial communities from Centralia Pennsylvania, which are recovering from an underground coalmine fire - Coalmine... | ecosystem: Environmental > Terrestrial > Soil > Unclassified...
CAGCGCTTTGTAAAAGGAGTTGGTTAATATGTGATTACTGATGCGCTCGATATAGGGGCGCGTGCTTGGCGCCGCCGCGAGCACATCCTTGATCAGTTGGAAGTAAAGCTCGTGGTGCTTCTGCGGCTCGCGGGAGAGATACATCAGCTGCACGGCGAGATAGATCTTCTTGCAGGGCGTGTCGGAGCTATCGAAGGTGAGCACGTCCTTCTCACGCAGAATGGGGGCGTCGCCTTCGATGATGAGCCGCGTGCGTTGATCGCCGTTGGTGACGACGCTGTCGCCGATGATGATGCGCTCGCCGGGCTTGAGTTCGACCCTGAGACCCATCTCATTCTCCTGCAATCCCGCCAGAATCTCCATCGCAACTGTACCGCTAAAGCGCATGCGCGGCCAACGGCGCATAAAAAAGGCGGAGCCGAAGCTCCGCCTTTCGCTGTCGTTTGAAGATGGCTCAGCCGAAGAGACGGAGTACTGCCTGGTTCGACTGCGAGGCAAGCGACAAGGCCACGATCGACAGTTGCTGACGAGTCTGCAACGCCGTCAAGTTGGCGCCTTCCAAGTTGGTGTCGGCCAAGGTCAGGTTATCCGCGCCCGTCTGGAGGGTATTGATCAGGTTCTTGGTGAAGTCCTGACGGGTCTGCACGACCGTCAACGTCGAGCCGAATTGCGCAGCCTGGCTGCTCAACGTGGTGGTCGCGGTATTCAGGGCAGTGAGCGCGGTATTGACGTTCGCGTTCGTCGCCCAGCTGCCCGCGGCACCTGCGATGTTAAGCGCATTCGCGGTCTTGTCGGTGACGCCAGAGATCGTCAGCGACGAGGAGCCATTTTCATTGAAGTTGACGGTGAGGTTATCGCCGTTCAACAGGTTGATGCCGTTGTAGCCCGAGTCCCCGGCCAACTGGTCGATCTGCGTGAGCAGGGCGTTGAACTGGGTCGCGAGGCCGGAACGGGTGGTGGTGTCGGACGACGCCAGCGCCTGGTTGGCAAGCGACTTGGCGGAGTCGACGAGCTTCTGAATCGACGTAATGCCCTGGTTGGCCGCCTGAACGGTCTGCACGGCGTTCGACGCGGCGTCGAGGAGGCCGCTGAGATCGTTGGCGCGGCCGTTGAGGGCCTGAGCCGTAAAGTAGCTGATCGGATTGTCGAGCGCAGAGTTGACCTTCCTGCCCGTGGCCAGACGGTCCTGGGTCTGGTTCAACAGGCTGGCGGTATTCTGCAGCGACAACAGGTTCTGGCGTACGCCAGCGGTAAGCACGATATCAGACATGGTACTTGCTCCCTTCCTAGGAGATGGAGTTACTCAAAGACACCCCCGTACTGGAGGCATGGCGGGATTTGACACGCGAAACGCTAATGGCGGGTTACCCACTTTCGGGGGTGCAATTAAGAAAGCAGTAAGAAACCGGGGCGGCAGCGATGAATCCGGCGCCCGGCGCCGGGTTTCCACTCGCCGAGCCTTCGGGTCATCTTGTTTGCGTTGCTGCGAATTCTTGCCGCACGGACCGCGGGCGGCGCGGGGCTCGAAGTGTTACCCGAACCTGAACAAGGCCTTTCACAAGCCTTAATGAGAAAGCGGCCCCGACGCGTGACCGAACGGGGCCGCTGCAGCAAGAACGTAATTTCGGGATCGGTCAGCTCGAGCGGCTGATTATGACCGGACGGCTTGCGGTCTTGGTCGGCGCCGAACGCCCGTCGGCGCGATAGCCGTGCGGGTTGGCGCGGCGGCTCGCCTCTTCGGCCGCCCCGCGCACGATTCCCTCGGCGACCGATTGGGCGGTCGCGACCGTGCGCAGATTGCGGTTGAGAATGTCGCGGAAGGAGGCATGCGCTCGGCGCATCTCCTCGACGAGCTCCGGCACCGCGTCGCGAATGAATTTCGCGTTAGCCTTTACCGTCTCGAACTCGCGCAAATAGCGCGCGGCGAGGTTGGTCTTCTCGGAAACGAGGTCGGCGGCGGCGGAAAGCTTGCCCGCGCGCACCAGCCGCGTCTCATCCTCGAATACCTGGACGAGGGCGACCATGGTCTCGCCGATGCGCGAAAGCAGCGCCTCCGCCTCGTCGCGGGTGGAAAGCGGATTTTGCCTCGGGGCGGGTGCCGCGCTCATGCTTTCTTCTCCTGCAGGCTGATCAGTTGTTGCTGGATTTGCTTGGCGATGCCGATGCCGCCTTTGGCGGCCATCGACTTTGCGTATTCTTCGGTGAGCAGCGAGCGCCACACGCCGTTATTGGCGCCGGCGCCGAAGGGGCCGTCGTCGTCGAGGCCCTCGTACATGCTCTCGAACATGTTGGTGATGAACACGCTCTCGAAATCCTTCGACACCTTCTTGATCTTGTCGGTGCCGGCGGCGGCCGGCATCGCGGTGGGATAGGGCGTGTTACCGAGCGAGACGGGTGAGAAGCCGACGGCGTTCGCCATCACATCACCTCGATCTCGGCCTGGATTGCGCCCGAGGCTTTGATCGCCTGCAGGATCGAGATCAGATCGCGCGGTCCGACGCCGAGCGCATTGAGGCCATCGACGAGTTCGCGCAGCGAGACGCCCTCGCTCACGACACCGAGCTTGACGCCTTCCTCCTGCACGCCGATGCGCGTGCGCGGCACGACGCGGGTGGTGCCGCCGCGCGAGAAGGGGAGCGGCTGGCTTACCTGCGGCGTCTCGCTGATGGTGACGGTGAGATTTCCCTGCGCCACCGCGACGGTCGCGACCCGCACGTCGCGGCCCATGACGATGACGCCGGAACGGTCGTCGATCACGACCTTGGCCGGCAGATCAGGCTCGATCTGCAAGGGCTCGATCTCGGTGAGCAACGCGACGAGATTGCCCTGAAACCGCGGTGGCACGGCGAGCATGATGGTGGCGCGGTCGATCGGCTCGGCGGCGGGCGCGCCAAGATAGTCGTTGATCGCGCCGGCAATGCGCTTGGCGGTGGTGAGATCCGGGTTGCGCAGCGCGAGCCGCAGATTGTTCATGCGGTTGATGGCGAAATCGATCTCGCGCTCGACGAGCGCTCCGTTCGAAATGCGGCCGACCGTCGGCACGCCGCGGACGATTTTCGCGGCATCGCCTTCGGCGGAGAAACCGGCGACCGCGACCGTGCCCTGGGCCACCGCATAGACATTGCCGTCGGCGCCGAGAAGCGGCGTCACCAGGAGCGTGCCGCCCTGCAGGCTCTTGGCGTCGCCAAGTGCTGAAACCGACACGTCCACGCGCGTGCCTTGGGTCGCGAAGGCGGGGAGGTTGCCGGTCACCATGACGGCGGCGACGTTGCCGGTGCGGATCTGCGCGCCGCGGATGTTGACGCCGAGGCGCTCGAGCATCGCGGTGAGGCTCTGCTTCGTGAACGGAATGTTGTTGAGGGTGTCACCGGTGCCGTTGAGGCCGACAACAAGGCCGTAGCCGATCAACTGGTTCTCGCGCACGCCCTCGACGTCGGCGAGATCCTTGATGCGCGAGGCCGCTCCCGCCGTCGTCGCATACAAGGACAAAGCGGCGGCGGCGAGCGCCACGGCGAGAAAACGCTTGACCGGTTGTTGCATCGACAGGCTCCCCAGCTTGGTCGATGGTGAAACGACTTGCGAAAAGACCATTGCGAATGGCGTGCCAGTTGCGACGAGATTCAAACCTTTGATTTTGCTGTTCTTTTTTTCGGGCGCCGGATTCGCGGCCTGGCGATCCGTGCCCACTAGGCAGTTTCTGCCGGAAGCGTTTACGCGGGGTTAACCAAAAGAACCCAAGGGTTTCCAAGATAAGCGGGGCGATTCCGCTGGCTCGGGGGAGCAAATATGCGCATCAACGCGGCTGTACAGCCTAGCGTTTCCAGTTCCACATCCGCCCGGCGGACGGCCGGCAGCGGGTTTTCGGTTTCCAACGACAATGCGGCGAAAGAAACCGTGGCCGCCCAGGCGGCCGGCGGGATTTCCGGCATCGACGCGCTTCTCGCGCTGCAAGGGGTGGAGGACGCGGCCGAGCGCCGCCGCCGCTTCGCCCGCCGCGGCGCCAAGGCCCTCGACATGCTGGATGCCCTCAAGATCGAGATCATAGAGGGACGGATCGATGTCGCGACCCTCACCCGCTTGGAGGCGATGCTGAATGAACTCACCGAGCGGAGCGGAGAAGCGCGCCTTGACGGCGTGCTGGACGCCATTGGCGTGCGCGTTGCCGTTGAACTTGCCAAGCGCCAGCCGCGGGCAATCGCGCAATAGAATTTCGCGTCTTTTCGCGGCGTGCAGCCCGTCGGCCCCCGTGATCCGCTGGCCGAAGGGAATCCGACCACGACCAATGTGCGGCGGGAGTCACATTCCCGTATTGCTTTTCTGCTTTTCCAATTATGGCGATCAATGCCGTTGACCCGGCGGCGCGGGGCGCTATAAGCGCGCCACACAACGACCGGTCAACGGTCGAAGCACGAGGAAGCCGGGGATAGGAAGGCGTTCGATGTTGTGGGGTCAGGTACAAGAGAAAGACTACCGTCCTTCCGAGGACGAGCCTTTCATGAACGAGCGGCAGCGGGAGTATTTCCGCCAGAAGCTTTTGCGCTGGAAGGATGAGATCCTGCGCGAGGCCCGCGAAACGTTGCAGCACCTGCAAAGCGAAAACGAGAATCATCCTGATCTTGCCGACCGCGCCTCCTCGGAGACGGACCGGTCCATCGAACTCCGCGCGCGCGATCGTCAGCGCAAGCTGATCTCCAAGATCGACGCGGCCCTCGCCCGCATCGAGGACGGCACCTACGGCTATTGCGAGGAGACCGGCGAGCCGATCTCGCTCCGGCGCCTCGAGGCGCGGCCGATCGCGACGCTGTCCATCGACGCGCAGGAGCGGCACGAGCGCAAGGAAAAGGTCCACCGCGACGAGCGGGCCTGAGCGGGCGCTTCAATCCGGAAATTATCCGATTGCCTTCGACCGCCAAAGAATGTGCGAGACCGCGACGGCGGCCAGCATTCCTGTCAACTGCGCGGCGACGAAGGCGATGACGCTGCCCGGCGCGATGCCGGCGAAGGTGTTCGACAGCGCCCGTGCCACGGTGACCGCCGGATTGGCGAAAGACGTCGAGGCGGTGAACCAGTAAGCCGCGGTGATATAGAGCCCCACGGCATAGGCTATTGTCGCAGGGGCGGCTGCGAGACAGCCGAGGATCGTCAATGCCAAGCCGAAGGTGGCGACCGCCTCGGCAAACCACTGGCCGGGACCGGTTCGTATCGTGGTCGCTATCTGCACGAGCGGCAGATCGAACATCAAATGCGCGGCGAAGACGCCGAGGACGGCGCCCGTGAGTTGGCTTCCGATATAGGGTGGAATAGCGCGCCAGGGCATTTCCCCACGCAGGGCAAAGGCGAGGCTGATCGCCGGATTGAAATGCGCGCCGGAAACCGGCGCGAAAATCAGGATCAGCACCGTGAGCATGGCGCCGGTTGGCAGCGTATTGCAAAGGAGAGCGAGGGCAGCATTTCCGCCGGAAAGCCGCTCCGCCGCGATGCCTGAGCCGACCACGGCGGCAAGCAGGAAAGCGCTTCCCAGCATTTCGGCGAAGGCGCGTCGCGCGAGCATCAACTGTCTGCGCTTGCCTTGGCGCTCGCGCCTTCGATGCGACCGATTTCGAAGAGCCGAGATTGCAAGGAAAGCTGGTCGAGCGAGGAGATCTTCAGCGCCACCAAAAGTTCGATGCGGCGCAGGAGCAAGCGATAGGCTTCGCGAAAGGCGTTGGTGACTTCGGCCTCCGAACCTCGCACGGCGGCGGGATCGGATATGCCCCAATGCGCGGTCATCGGCTTGCCTGGCCAGACCGGGCAGGTTTCGCCCGCGGCATCATCGCAAACGGTAATGATGAAATCGAATTGCGGCGCGCCGGGCTTGGCGAATTCGTCCCATGATTTCGAGCGTATTCCGGAAACGTCATGACCGAGCCCCTTGAGGAGCTTGATTGTGTTCGGATTGATTTCGCCCTTCGGGTGACTGCCGGCGCTATAGGCGCGGAATTTTCCGCGCCCTTTCTCGTTGAGGATCGCCTCCGCCATGATCGAGCGCGCGGAATTACCGGTGCAGAGGAAGAGAGTGTTGTAGATCCGGCCTGTCATGTTGCGACTAGATCGCCGGTAGGGGCTGGAATTCGATACCGCTCATCATCGCTTCGAAATAGTCCCGAACCTTCCGCGGGAAGCGAAGTCCTTTGACGACGGCGGCGGACCGCAGCAGCGGAAGCACGCGGATGTCATCGAGCGAGAGCATGCCGTTGATTGCGTGCGAACTCTCGATCAACTGATCGAGCTCTTCGAGTTTGGGCATGAGTTCGTCGATGTAGCGGCGCGTGTTTGCCCGAAGCTCGATAAAGTCGCCGAAGGCTTTACGCTTGCGCAAATTGTAATGGTCGAGCGCCGCGGCGGTCGCGAATTCCGGCAGCCCAAGCAACGGGTAACGCGGCATGGTGAGCGGCGCGGTCCTCGATACGGCCGTGTCGGCCCAGGACGCGATTTCAGTTCTTTCCGGCCCCGTCAGAACCGGGTCGCCGTGGCTGTCGACGTATTTCACCATGTCCATGCTTTCGAGCATGGGACTGCCGTCGTCTTTCACCAGAATAGGAATGACCCGCTTGCCAACGAGGCCGACCATGGTCTCGGTGTCGTCATCAAGAACGACCGCCTCTTGCAGGTGCAGGCGCTTGAGTGCCGCGGTCATGCGTACGCGAAAGCAGAGCGAGCAGTGCTCGAACATATAGAGCTTCATGACGGCCCGTGAATGTGCGGACGCTTTGCTGGACGGCCCGCCTCCTTCCTGCGCGCCGCAGATTTGCGGGGCGGGGCGCATTTCTCGGGAGCGCCATGGCAGCAATTGTCGGTGAGATAGGCGATGAGCGCGTTCATCGTGTCGTAGCGCGCGGCATAGATCATCGAGCGGCCTTCGCGGCGCACGGTCACGAGGCCCGCGGCGCGCAGGCGGTCGAAGTGAAACGTCAGCGTGTTCGGCGCGAGATCAAGTGCTGCCGCAATCTCGCCGGCGGGCATTCCTTCGGGTCCCGCTTCGACGAGCAGCCGGTAGGTGTCGAGCCGATTATCCTGGGCAAGCGCGGAAAGGGCGCTGACCGCATTTGTTGTTTCCATATTTCAACGAATATTGAAATATAAAAGCCTTGTCAATCCCCGCCTCGTTTCGGGGCGATTAGCGCACCGCGAGCTGATAGCGTGCCAAGAGGCAAGGATCCTCGATCGAGCCGTGATGATGGATCTGGCGCCAGCCGCCATCGACCTTGCGGAAAATACGCGTGGTGCGGATCGCAAGCTCGAACGTTTCTTTTTCCGAGGTATGGCGCCCGCGCTCGCGGCCCATGGCGGTGAACACCTCGCCATGTTGCTGCAAGGTGTAGTCGTAAAACTCGACCTCGACCCGGCCGCGGCCGCTGAAGATACGTTCGTATACCGGCCGGATTTCCCGCCAGCCGCGCTTGATGCCACCGAGCGGATTATCCATCACCGCCTCGGCGGAATTGTCCCAGTTCGCTTCCATCAGCGCCAAATCGCGTCCGTTAAAGGCCCGGTAGAATTGCGACAGTGCCGCCAGCGGATCGGCGGGATCGGTCATCGTCTCGTGGCCGGTGATGGGCTGCTGGACGGGTTTGATCGCGGTCATGCGGGCCTCGCTCGGTTTTGCCAATAACCGGAGCGCGGGACAAACGTTCCTTCAGCCGGCGCTTCAACCGCTTCAGATGTTACTTTAAAAAGGTGCGCGGTCCCCGCGGGGAGCGTCGGGGACCGCGCGATGCCGTTCCGGGGAGCGGAAACGGCACTGACGCGAGCCGGACCCGGGTGCCGGGTCTCGCGCCAAACTCAACTCAGAACGGCAAGATCACGTCGCTGATCTGCTGCCCCCAACGCTGCTGCTGCACATCGGTAATCTGACCGCGGCCGCCATAGGCGATCCGGGCCTGCGCGATCTTGGTGGAATCGAGCGTGTTGTCGGCCTGGATGTCTTCGGGCCGCACGATGCCGGCGACGATCAGTTCGCGCAGTTCGAAATTGACGCGGACTTCCTGCTTGCCCTCGATCACCAGATTGCCGTTCGGCAAGAGCTGGGTGACGACGGCGGCGATATTGGTCTTCAACGCTTCCGAACGGTTGACCGAACCCTTGCCGTCGCTCGTGGAAGTGGAATCCGCGGTGAGCAGGCGGCCGGGAATCGGCGTCGCGGTCAGCGGCACTTTCTTCAGGCCGAACAGATTGCTGATGCCGGAATCCTCATTGTTCTGCCGGCTGCGCTGGGTTTCGTTGGCGATCTGGGCGCTGTCGGTGATGTTCACGGTGACGGTGAGAATGTCGCCGACTTGGTGCGCGCGCTGATCCTTGAAGAAGGCGCGCGAGCCGTTGCGCCACAGCGAATTCGGATTATAGGCCGCGGGCATCGGCTCGGGCATCGGCATGGTCACGGGCCTGTAGCCCTTGGCCTCGGTCGGATTATTCACGGCCGTGAGCTTCGGCTTGCTGCCCACCGACGCCAGCTGATCGAGATAGGCGCAGCCGCTCAGCGCGGTCGCCGAGAGCGCGGCGGCGGTAAACAAAAGACGGGAACGGAATGACATGATGACCTCACACAGCTGATGGGGAAACGCGCTTATTTCACTGAACCGGTGGCTTCGGGATCGGCGGCAGGAACGGCGGGCGCGCGCGCGATCACGACATGGCCGGGGCCGTCGACCATCGCCTGCACGATGCGCTTCGATTGCGGATTGAGGACCTGCACCATGTCGCCCTGCGTGCCGGCCTCGAGCGCTTTCGCCTGTACCGTCAGCTTCACGCCGGGGCTTTGGAAGACGAGCGTCACCGGATCGCCGCGGCCGACGAGTTCGGGCTTCATCAGGTCGGCGAGATGTAGAAATTGGCCGGGACGGAGATCGCGGCGGGCGGCCTGGCCGATGACAGCATCGGCCCGGCGGATGGCGTCGGGGACCTCCACCTTCGGGCGGCGTTCGATCGCGATGTCATTGTCGCGGATCGCCTCTCCGCGGCCGAGCGCGCGGGCAAGCGTCACCACCTCGGCAGTCTCGTAGAGCGCGCCGGAGATGCGCACGGGCTTACTGCGCAGGGTGGCGCTGCCCGGCACGTCGACATTCGCCTCGAAGCGCTGCGTACGCGGATCGAAGGAGAATTGCGTTAGCCGCGGCGCGCTCGTGGCGCCAGGCTCGATCGCGAGCACGCGGACATAGGCGTCGAAATTGACGGCAATATCCTTCGCCTCGCCAAAGCCATATTGGCGGGCGGCGGTGTCGGCGACGGCGCGTTCGAGTTCGGGCAGCGCAATGGTGCGGCTCGCGCGCAGCACCACGACCTCCGAAAGCCCGTGCGTGTCGAAGAGGGAAAGACCCTTGCCGCGCGCGGCCTCGATCACGCGGTAGACCTGGATGGTGCCGCTTAAGCCGAGCTCGGGCGCGCGGAAAACGGATGCCGTGGCATTCATGCCGGCATTCTCGATGAGATCGCCGAGGCGGACGAAGTCGCTGTCCACCGTGATCTCGCTTTTGAGCGAAGGCATCGCCGCCTGTTCTGCCGCGGCGCTACCGCCGAGCAAGGCGAGGACCGTGAGCGCGGCGGGAAGGGTGCGGACAAAGTGCATGGTCAGCCTCCTCACCGCATCATGTTGGCGGTCTGCTGCAGCATGTCGTCCGCCGCCGTCACGACCTTGGCGTTCATCGAATAGGCGCGCTGCGCCGTGATCAGATCCGACATTTCGGTGACGGCGCTGACGTTGGCTTGCTCGAGCTGGCTTTGCAGCAGCGTGCCCATGCCGTCGACGCCGGGATTGCCCGTTTGCGGCGCCCCGCTCGCGGCGGTTTCGAGGTAGAGGTTGTCGCCCATCGCCTCCAAGCCCGGCGGGTTCATGAAACGCGAGAGCTGGAGCTGGCCGATCACCGTCTGGGTGGTCTGGCCGGGCAACATTGCATCGACCTCCCCCTGCTGGCTGATCGTGATGTTGCTTGCGTTCTGCGGGAAGGTGATGGCGGGATCGATGAGATAGCCGTCGGGCGTGACGAGACGGCCCTGATCGTCCATCTGCAAGGAGCCCGCGCGCGTATAGGCGATGATGTTGTTGGGCAATTGCACGCGCAGGAAACCGTCGCCGCGGATCGCAACATCGAGCGGACTGTCGGTCGGCAGGAAGTTGCCCTGGCTCATGATGCGCGGCGTGCCGACGGTCTTCACGCCGGCGCCGATGTCGAGGCCGATCGGCAGCTTCGTGCCCTGGTCGGACGAGTTGGAGCCGACGCGGCGGAGGCTTTGATACATGAGGTCCTGGAATTCGGCGCGCTGGCGTTTGAATCCCGTGGTCTGCATGTTGGCGATGTTGTTCGAGATGACCTGAACGTTCAGTTCTTGCGCCGCCATTCCGGTGGCTGCGGTGTAGAGTGCGCGCATGGTTGTTCTCCCCTACCGATGCGTTACGAAGATGAGGTGTCGGCGAGCTTGTTGATCGCCGAGTTGCGAAGGTCGTCGGTACGCGTCAAAAGATTCGCGAGCGTGGTGTAGGCGCGCGAAACCTCGATCATGCGGCTCATTTCAACGACGGGCTGTACGTTCGATTTTTCGATCGAGCCCTGCACGATGTATGTGGTCGCCGTCGTGGCCTGCGCTTGCTGGCCTCCCGATGAATAAAGGCTCGCGCCTTGCTTGGTGAGCCGCTGCGTGTCGGCAAAGTTCACGAGGCGGACCTTGCCGCGGTCGACAGTCTGATTGCTGTTCAGCGCCGAGATCGATCCGTCGCGCGCGATCACGACATTGGTATCGTTCTGGTCGAACTGGATCGGGCCGTTGGCGCCGAGGACCTTGTAGCCTTCGTGCGTGACTAGTTCGCCTTGCGGGTTCAGCGCAAGCGCGCCGTTGCGCGTATAGCGCTCGCCGGTTGGCGTATCGACGGCGAGGAAGCCAGGGCCGGCGATCGCAATGTCCAGCGCATTCCCGGTCTGCGTCAGTGGTCCCTGCGAGAAGTCGGCAAGCGTCGAGCGGTCCTGCACGAAGGACACGCGTTGGTCCTTGAGCTGGAAGGCGTTCGCGCGCGCGGGCGAGGAAAGGTATTCCTCGAACTGAACGCTCTCGCCCTTGAAGCCGTTGGTATCGATATTGGCGAGATTGTTCGCAATGACGTCGAGCTGGCGCTGAAGCGCGACTTGCCGCGACAGTCCGACCAAAAGGGCGTTATCCATGCCCATCTCCCCTTCGAGGCCACGAGCTCCCCAGCCCGGCCTCGGTGCTTGTCTTGGCAGGAGACGTGCCAACTCGAATTTTCTTTTCGGATCATAGTCTTAGCTAAATACGCAGGCCGTGCCGGACCGGCAGGGTCGGCCGCATGGGCAGGAAAAGCCCGGCAAAAATTGCCGCCGATAAACAATCGTTAACCATCCTTACCTACCGTTTACGCGACCAAACCGGTTCGCGCGCGCGGGCGCGCGGTTTTGCAATTTGCAAAGAAGGGTCGAGGAACATGGCGGACGCCAAGGCAGCGGTGAACCAGGCGGAGGTTGAGGCAGCCGAAGGCGCGCCGGCGGCAAAAGGTTCTTTCCTCAGGCGGCTGCCCGGCATGGGGCTCGTCGGCAAGATCTTCGGTCTCAACAAATTCATCTTGATCGGCATTGTCGTAGCGCTCATCGCGATTGCCGGCGGCGGCTACTTCATGTTCGGCGGCCAAAAGGCGGCGGACGGCCCGAAGGCCGCGGCCAAATCCGTTTTCTTCGATATGCCGGAAATGACCGTGAACCTCTCGGCTTCGCCCGAGCGGCCGCAATATCTGCGCGTGAAGATCACGCTGGAGGCCGACGACAATGGCGTGATCGACGCAATCAAGCCGGTGATGCCGCGCGTGGTCGATGCGTTCCAAGTGCATCTCCGCGAGCTCAGGGTGACCGATCTCGAAGGCTCGGCCGGGCTCTATCGCCTGCGCGAGGAGCTGACGCGGCGCGTCAACCTTGCGATCGCGCCCAACCGCATCCGCGCTGTGCTGTTCAAAGAAATCGTCGTGCAATGACGGGCGCATAGATGGCCGCAGACGACACAGCCCCGCCGTCGAACGCCGCTTCGCCGGGCGCGGGCACCCAACAGCCGCAGGATGAAGCCGCGGCGCAATGGGCGGCGATGCTCGACGAGAACGCGGGCGCCACCACCAAGGGCGGTTCCGACCGCGCGCTCAACCAGGAAGAAATCGACGGGCTCCTCGGCTTCAGCCTCGCTGATCTCGCGCACGCCGATCATTCCGGCATTCGCGCCATCATCGACTCGGCGATGGTCTCCTACGAGCGTCTGCCGATGCTCGAGATCGTGTTCGATCGCCTGGTGCGGCTGATGACCACGAGCTTGCGCAACCTCACCTCCGACAACGTCGAAGTCTCGCTCGACCGCATCACCTCGGTGCGCTTCGGCGAATATCTCAACTCGATTCCGCTTCCCACCATCCTCGCCGTATTCAAGGCCGAGGAGTGGGAAAACTTCGGCCTCTTCAGCGTCGACTCCAGCCTGATTTACGCGATGATCGACGTGCTCTTGGGCGGGCGACGCGGGCAAAACAGCGCGCGCGTCGACGGCCGTCCCTACACCACGATCGAAACCGGCCTCGTCAAACGCATGATCGAGGTGGTGCTCGCCGACGCCGAAATCGCCTTCAAGCCGGTTTCGCCGGTGCGCTTCACCATCGACCGCCTCGAAACCAATCCGCGCTTCGCCGCGATCTCGCGGCCCACCAATGCCGCGATCCTGGTGCGGCTGCGGATCGACATGGAAGATCGCGGCGGCAATATCGAAATGCTCGTGCCCTACGCCACGATCGAACCGATCCGCGAGACACTTCTGCAAGCCTTCATGGGCGACAAGTTCGGCCGCGACCCGATCTGGGAAGGGCATCTTGCCACCGAAATCTGGCAGGCCGGCGCCGAGGTCGACGCCGTGCTCTATGACGGATCGCTGCCGCTCAAACGGCTGATGAATCTCGAGGTCGGTGACACGCTGATGCTCGACATCAAGCCGGACGCGCTGGTGAAGGTCCGTTGCGGTGAGGTCGTCTTGACCGAAGGCCGCATGGGCCGCGTCGGCGAGCGCATCGCGGTCAGCGTCGCCAAGCCCTTGCGGCGACCGCGCACGACGCTTGCCATTTTCGAAAATACCGCCGCCACCACCAAACGAATGGAGGCAACGTGAGCGCGAACTTCTACGGACTCGTTATCGAGTGCCTGGTCGCCGTCTTGTTGCTGTTGACCATCGGCTATTGCATGATTTTAAACCGGCGGCTTTCGCGGCTGAGAGCCGACGAGGGCTCCTTCAAGGCGACGATCGCCGAACTTGTCGCGGCAACCGACTCGGCTGAACGCGCGATCGCCGGTCTAAAAATGACCGTGCGCGATTGCGATGACTCGCTCGGCGAGCGGCTCCGCCGTTCTGAAGCGCTGCGCGAAACTCTCGGTCAAGAGCTTTCACGCGGGGAGCAATTGCTCGCGCGCATTGCGCGGATCGTCGCGGCGGCGAGCGAAGCCCGCCGGCCCATGGTCGAGCCGGAGGCGAACGAAAACTCGCAGCCCGTGAAGAACGAAACGCCGACCCGGCGGCGCGCAAGTGAAACCGTGGCCGCGGCGCAAGCGCTCGCGAGCCGCGCGCGCCTGCGCGCGGGAGAGGCGGCCTAGGGCATGATCCCGGACAGCGGGAACCGGTGTTCAGGAAAGATCATGCTCTAACGCTAAAGTGAAGGTTTCGGATGGAGCTGCGTCTCATTCCAGTCGTGACGTTCGCGGCGGCGAGCCTTCTCGCCGTGAAGGCGATTTCGCTTGCCCATTTTGACGGCCACCTGCCGTTCGAAACGGTGTTCAGCCGCGAAGGAACGGGCGATCTCGCGGCCGCCGGGGACGATGCCGACATTACCGGCTCGACGCCCGCACAGAAAGACGCATCGGCGAAACCCGCCGAGCCCGTTTCCAAGGAACCGATGAACTTGCCCAACACCCCCGCCGGAATTGCCGCCGGCATGCCGGGTGGTCTGTCGCCAGCCGAGCGCGCACTGCTTGAGCGGCTGCAGGAGCGCCGACAAGAGCTCGATGCGCGCAATCGCGACCTTGAATTGCGCGAGAACCTGATCAAGGACGCGGAGAAGCGGCTTGAGAACCGCATCGACGAATTGAAGGACACCGAAGACCGCATCAACGGCAAGGGCGGCGAGCAGGCGGCGAAGCTCAAGGCGCTCGTGGTCATGTATGAAGGCATGAAGCCGAAGGATGCGGCGCGCATTTTCGACCGGCTCGACCAAAACGTGCTTGTCGATGTGGCGGCCGTCATGAACCCGAGAAAGCTTGCCGACGTGCTCGCCCTGATGAACGCGGACGCCGCGCAACGGCTCACGGTGGAACTCGCCCGGCGCAATAGCGCCGGTGAACGCGGGCTTCCGGCCAGCGATTTGCCAAAAATAGAAGCAAAACCGGGTAATTAGCGGGGCCTTCGGGCGTAAGCCGGCATTAAGGACGAAACGCTAGCTTGGGGCACGGTCATTGGACCGCATGTTCCCGAGAGTAGCCGGCCTCATGCGTAGCGTTTCCGAGGCGATCCCAGCCTTCGCAACTTTCTTTCGCGGCGCCCGCCGGGCCCTTATCAATCCGTTGCTGATCGGATTGGTGAGCGCGCTCTTGCTCGCCGGCGCCCGTGCAGAGGAGAACTCGCCGCCGGTGCATGCGGACACGGCGGGTTTCACTGACCAGGGCTATGGCCGTCTGATCCTCACCTTCTCGGAGGAGACGAAAGCCGACGTGAAGCTCACGAACGGCATTCTGGTGGTGTCGTTCCCGCGGCCGGTCGAGGTTGCGGTCACGGGTTTGAAAGAGCGGCTCGCCGGTTATGTGCAGGCCATTCGCCGCGATCCCGATAACGGCGCGATCCGGCTTTCGCTCACCCGCACGGTGACCGTCAACGTGATGGAAGCGGGCGAGAAGCTCTTCATCGATCTTCTGCCCGAGGATTGGGCGGGGCTGCCGCCGGGCTTGCCGCAAGATGTGGTCGACGCGCTCGTCAAGCGCGCGCGTGATGCCGAGCATCGCGAGCGCATGGGCCAGGCGCTTCCTCGCAAGGTGTGGGCGCCGGTGAAGCTGCGCTACGCAGCGGCGCCGAATTTCGCGCGCTTCGCCTTCGAAATGGCAGAGCCGGTCGCGACCGCGGTCAGGCGTGACGGGCAGGAACTCAGCATCACCTTCGGCGCGCCAGTGCAGGTCGATTTCGGCGAGGCCAAGGCGAAGTTGCCGATGAGCGTCGCGGGCTTGGACGCGCAATATGAAAATGACGAGACGGTCGTGAAGCTCGTGCTCGCGTCGGGAGCGGGGGTCCGCACTTTCCGCGATGATGCCGCCTTCACCGTCGACGTGACGCCTCCGGCGGAGACAAAACCGCAAACCAATGAAGGCAAAGTGGAAGAGCTCGATCCCGCAAAAGAAGCCGCGGCCACGCAACCGAAAACCGATGCCGTGAAGAATGAGCTGCCGGCAGTCGAGGACGACGCGCCGGACGCTGCGGCCAAGGACACGGCAAAGGAAGCCGCCAAGGATACGGCCGCACGCGCTTCCGAGCAGAACATCGTTCCGGTGGAAGCCGCGCCGCCGCCGATCGTGAAATCCTCGAGCGAACCGGTGCTCGTCTCGGTGTCGCGGCAATCGGGAACCACCGATCTTGTTTTCGCCTTCGGCGAGCCGGTCGCGGGCGCGCTGTTCCGGCGCGGCGAGACGATTTTCCTCGTCTTCGATACCGCGCGGCGGTTTCAAGTCGGCGAGTTGACGGGCGACGCCGCGCGCATCTTGCGCGGCATCGACCAGACTGAGCTGAAACAGGGCCGCCTGATCAAGGTCAAGCTCGACCGGGGCCGGCTCGTGAGCCTCGAATTCGATGGCTCCTCCTGGGCCGTCCATATCGGCGACACGATGAGCGTCACGACCCGCCCGCTGCCGGTGCGCCGGGTTTACGCCGCGGAAAATCGCGCGGGCCTGTTCGTGCCGCTCGCCTCGCCCACGCATGTTCATGTTTTCGACGATCCGGAAAGCGGTGACGGTCTCATCGTCGTGACGGCGGTGCCGCCGGCGCGGGGCTTCATGCGTGAGCAGGATTTTGTCGATTTCCGCGCGCTTGCCACCACGCATGGTCTCGCGCTCGTGCCGTGGGTCGACGATCTTTCGCTTGAGCTTGCCGCCGAAGGCGTGACGATTACCCGGCCCGCAGGCCTCGCGATTTCGGAAATGAACACGGCGTTGCCGCCCTTGCCGGAGGCGAAGAAGAAGATCGCGCGCGCGCTTACGCCCTTCGACCCCGAAATCTGGAAGCTCGAGCGTGATGCAGCTTTCTACGATCGCGAGATGGAACTCGCTCGCGCCGTCGCCGAGACGCCGCTCGCGCGGCGCGGCGAGCCGCGCGTGGCGCTTGCGCGTTTCTACCTCGCCCAGGATCTGCCGTCGAACGCCCTCGGCACCCTGGACGCGGCGGCGGAGGAAGAAATTGGCGGGAACGAAGCGGCGTTCGCGCTCCTGCACGCGCTCGCCGAGCTTGAGCTCGCGCGGCCCGATGACGCGCTTCGCGATCTCGCGAAACCCGCGCTCGCGCCATCGCCGGAGGCGGCACTCTTGCGCGGCAGCGCGATGGTGCTGACGACGCACTTCACCGAGGCGCGCGAGCAGTTCGGCGCAGGGCAAGTAGGACTGATTGCGCTGCCGATCGAATTGCAGCGCGTGGCGCTCCTCGATGGCCTTCGTGCTTCGATCGAGGTGAGCGATTTCGCGGAGGCGAGCCGCATCCGCAATGAGTTCGAGACCATCGGTATTTCGCTTGACCAGGAGCCGATGCTGGCAACGCTCTCGGCGCGGCTCGCCGAGGGAATCGGCAAGAGCGATCAGGCGGCGAGTGAATTCGCCCGCGTCGCCGTCACCGAAGACGGTCCCGCTTCGGCGGAAGCGCGGCTGCGATTGATCGAGATGCGCTACGCGTGCGGCGATCTCGATCGCGTCAAGGCGATCGAGGCGCTGGAAGTGCTGTCCTATGCCTGGCGCGGCAACGCGACCGAACTTGAGACGCTCCGGCTCTTGGCACGGCTCTATGTACAGGAAGCGCGCTATCGCGAGGCGTTCCGCGAGCTAGATGCGGCGCTTCTCAGCCACCCCAACAGTGAAATCACACGTTCCTTCCAGACCGAGATGGCGGCCGTGTTCGAGGACCTGTTCCTCTCTGACAAGGGCGCCTCGATCGAGCCGATTGACGCGCTTGCGATCTACTACGACTTCTCGAAGCTCACGCCGATCGGGCGCCGCGGCGACGAACTGATCCGGCGGCTCGCCGACCGCCTGGTCGCGGTCGATCTTCTCGATCAAGCGGCCGAGCTCCTCGACCATCAGGTCGAATTCCGGCTTTCGGGCGCCGCCAAGGCGCAGGTCGCGACCAAGCTCGCGATGATCCACCTGATGAATAGAAAGCCTGCGGAAGCGATCCGGGTGCTTGCGTCCTCGCGCCAGCGCGAATTGCCGCAAGAGCTGCGCGAGCAGCGACTGCTACTTGAGGCGCGGGCGATTGCCGAGACGGGACGCCATGACGCGGCGCTCGAAATGATCGGCAATCTCGCGAGCAACGAAGCCATGCGCATGCGCGCCGACATTTTGTGGAACGCGAAGCGCTGGCGCGAGGCAGGCGAGGCGATCGAGAAGCTCCTGGGCGATCGCTGGAAGAACGAGGCGACCCTCGACGAGGTCGAGCGCGGCGACGTATTGCGGGCGGGGATTGCGTTCGCGCTCGGCAACGAGACGATCGGACTTTCGCGTCTCCGCGAGCGTTACGCGGCAAAGATGGACGGGCCGCAGCGCTCGGCGTTCGACATCGTCGCCTCCGACGGGCGCAGCAATCCAAAGTCGGTGAGCCAGGTGGCGAAGACCATGTCGGCCGCCGACAGCCTCGATCTCTTCATCAGGCTTTATCGCGCCCGCTTCCCCGACAAGCCGTTGCCGTCCGACGCGACCCCGCCGGCATCGGTTGCGACGCGCTGAACTTTCGCAACTTTTCTCCCGCCACGCTGATGCGCCTTTGCCTATTGAGGGCCGATCCCATCGGCGCTCTAATGGGTTGAAGCGCGAGCTCCATACGCGCCGTTGAAGGGAGGATCCGCAAATGGCCGCTCAACCCGCCCGCAAAGAGCGAGATCATAACCCGCGCACCGCCGAAGAGGCGCGCGCGCTCGTTCGCCACGTTGAATCGCTATTCATGCCCTGGAATGTCGACGCGCTGATCGACGGCTTCACCGAGGATTGCGTGGTGCGCTTCGGCACCGTTCCCGAATTCAAGGGCCGCGAGGCCTTGCGCAAATTTTTCTTGGCGCGGAGCGCGAAGCAGAAGGGTTACCGCCTGAACAAGCAGTTCCGCGCGCTCGCCGGCGACCGAATCACGAATATTTGGGACGGCGAATGGGAAGATGCCGCCAGCGGCCGGCGCATGAAGGGCTTCGGCGTGGAAGTCTGGACCATGCGCGGCGGCAAGGTCGCGGTGTGGGAAGCGGCGTTCAATACGGGACCCGCCGATCAGGCGGCGGATCTCGCGGCGGTGCTGGGTTAGCGGCCTAGCTTCCGAAGCTTTGCACCAGCGAGCCGGCGACCAGGCTCCAGCCGTCGACCAGGACGAAGAAGATCAGCTTGAACGGCAGGGAAACCACGACCGGGGGCAGCATCATCATGCCCATCGACATCAAGACCGAGGCGATGACGAGGTCGATCACGAGGAAGGGCACGAACAGGAGAAACCCGATCTCGAAGGCGCGGCGCAATTCCGAAATCATGAAGGCGGGCACCAGAACGCGGAGTTCCACCGCGTCGGGGCTCGCTGGCTTGTCTTCCTTTGCGAGATCCATGAAGAGCGCCAAATCCTTCTCGCGCACGTTCTTCAGCATGAAGCCGCGGAACGGCACGGCACCGCGATTGAACGCCTCCTGCGGCTGGATTTGCCCGGCGACCAAGGGCTGCACGGCTTGGCTGTAGGCCGTCTGAAACGCCGGGCCCATCACGAAGGCGGTCAGAAACAGCGCGAGCGACACGATCACGGCGTTCGGCGGCGCCGTTTGCAGGCCGATCGCCTGGCGCAAAAGCGACAGTACCACCACAATGCGCGTGAACGACGTCACCATGACGATGATGGCGGGCGCGAGCGACAAGATCGTCATCAGCGCCACAAGCTGGACGACGCGCTCGGTGAGGCCGGTGCCCGAGCCGAAATTGATGCTGATGTCCTGCGCCGCCGCGCCGTTCATGGCGGCAAAAGCGGCGAGCAACGCCACGACCAGCGCGCCAAGGCGCGCGGAGCGGACGAGGTGCATGCGCGTCACGAAGGATTCTTCCGCTCGTTCGGACGCAACAAACTCGCCATTTCTTCCTCAAGGGAAGCGAAAACATCGTCCCCGCCTTTTTGCGCGGGGGTCGGAGCGGGCGCGGGTGCGGGTGCAGGCGGCGTAGGTGCCATCGGACGCGCCTCCGTGGCTGGACGTGTGGCGGGCGCGGGAGTGGGTGCTACGCGCGGCTCGGCTTTGGGTCTCGCGAGAGCGCTCTCGGCTGCAGGCTGGCGCAATGCCGCTTCCAGCCGTTTGGTCACATCGTCGAATTGATCTTGCCGCGCGGCGGGCGCGGGACGCGGCGCCGCAGGCGCGGGGCGTGCCGGTTCCGGCGATCGCGGTGCCGGACGCTGCAGTACCGGCCGCGCCGTGGCCGGACGGGGTTCTTCAAAGACCGGCTCGTCATAGGGCACGAGCGAGGGATCGTATTCGGGCTCAAGCTCGATCGTCGCGCGCGGCGGCGCTTGCCGCTGCATCGGCGAAGGCGCGGTGGCCGGCTGGCCGCGAACGATATTCTCTTCGACCACGACGTCGCTCGGGCCGCCGATCAGAATCAGGTGCTCGACATTGTCGCGGCGGATGAGCACGAGACGGCGGCGGGCGTCGACGACGGTCGAATCGAGCACCGCGAGCCGTGGCACGCGATTGCGGTTGCCGCCGGAATTGGAGGCGCGGGCGCTGCCGAACTGACGGATCAGCCAGGCGGTGAGCCCGATCAGGGCCAACACCAGCACGAAAGCGATGATGAAGCGCGGAGCTAAACCAAGGTCCATGCCCAAAATGTCCCTCATCCCGTTCTCCCCCACAACACCGCAATTCGCGATGCTTTCCCGCGGGCGAGGCTCGGCAAAAATTGCCCGCCTCACCCCTAATAAACCGTTAAGAGTGAAGACCGAATCCGCCGAAAGCGCGGCGTTTTCCGCTCTACAGCCCCGCCTGTTAACGCCCTCTTAACCATAAGCCCGGCAGAATTTGCCGACAAAGGGCCGGGGAGCGGCCTTTCGGGGAATTCAATGTCGGTCGCCGACCTGCCGCTGTTTTCGGTGTTGAAAACCCGCATGCGCTGGCTCGAAGAGCGCCAGAAGCTGATCGCCGAGAACGTCGCCAACGCCGATACACCGAACTACCGCGCGCGCGACCTCAAGCAGCTTGATTTCAACACCGAGTTGAACGCGTCGGTGCAATCGCAGCTCAAGCTCGCCGCCACGTCGCCGGCGCATATCGGCGCGCCGGTCAGCGAGGGGAGCGAACACACGCAGATGCCGCGCGGCGGCTTCGAGACGAAGCCCTCCCGCAACGCCGTCGCGCTCGAAGAAGAGATGATGAAGGTCGCCGAGACCCAGATGGACCATCAGACCGTGACCTCGCTCTATACGCGCGGCCTCGCGATGCTGAAAACCGCTGTTGGCAAAAGCTGAGGAGGGTTGAGATGGATTTCATCCGCACGCTGATGATCGCAGCCTCGGGGCTGAAGGCGCAATCGGGCCGCATGCGGGTGATCTCCGAGAATATCGCCAACGCCGATTCGACCTCGGCGACGGCGGGCGGCGATCCCTATCGCCGCCGCATTCCGACCTTCCATTCGAACTTCAACAGCGAATTGCAGGCAAACCTCGTGACGCTCGGCCGCGTGCAAACCGACCGGTCCGATTTCGTAAGCCGCAATGAGCCCGGGAATCCCGCTGCCGACCCGCGCGGGATCGTCAAATACCCCAACGTCAATCCGCTGATCGAGGCGGTGGACATGCGCGAGGCGCAGCGCTCCTACGAAGCCAACCTCAACGTGATCGGCGCCACGCGCCGCATGATCTCCCGCACGCTCGATCTTCTGAAAACCTGAAACAGGGAATCCGACCAATGCCGACACCCACCGCCGCCGCCAATGCCTATGCCGCGCTTGCGCGGCTTGTTCCGGCTTCGCCGCTTGCGCCGTCGCAGGGCGAAAATTCGGGCTTCGGCGCGCTGTTGCAGGGCGCGCTCGACAAGTTCGTGGCGCAAGGACACGAGGTCGACGCCAAGGCAACGGCGCTTGCCGCCGGCAAAGCCGACCTCATCGACGTCGTGACTGCCGTTGCCGAAAGCGAGGTCGCGGTGGGCACGCTCGTGTCGGTGCGCGACAAGGTGATTTCCGCCTACGAAGAAATCATGCGGATGCCCATCTGAGGAATTCCTCTCCGCGAGGGGAGGGAGTGAGATGCAATCATGACCGGTACCGATGTACTCGACGTTGCCCGCGACGGAATCCTCACGCTTCTGATCGTCGCGGCGCCGATGATGCTGGTGGCGCTCGTCGTGGGCGTCGCGGTCTCGCTGTTGCAGGCGGTCACGCAGATTCAGGAAATGACGCTTGTTTTCATTCCGAAAATTCTCGCGATCTTCCTCGCGCTCCTGATCGCGCTTCCCTTCATGGGGGACGCGCTGCAGGGCTACATGACGCGGATTGCCGAACGCATCATCTCGCCCGGTTAAACCGGGAGCCGGAATGACCATCAATCTCAATTTTCTTCCGTCGCTCGCGGCGGTTTTTCTTTTGATGTTCGCCCGCCTCGGCACCATGGTGATGCTGATGCCGGGACTCGGCGAGCAAGGCATTCCAACGCGGGTGCGGCTCGTCACGGCGCTTTTGCTGACGCTCGTGATGCTGCCGCTGCATCAGGCCGCCTATTCGGTCGACATCACCAAGACCTTCGCGCCGCTTGTCGGCCTCTTTATCCAGGAAATGATGGTGGGTGTTGTGCTCGGCCTCACCGCGCGAGTGGCGCTTTCGGCGCTGCAGATCGCGGGCGCCACGATCGCGCAGCAATTGGGGCTTGGCTTCGTGACAAGCTTCGATCCGACGCAAGGTCAACAGGGGGTCCTGGTCGGCAACTTCCTCGCCATGCTCGGGGTTACGCTGATCTTCGCGACCGATATGCATCATATTGTGATCGCGGCGCTCGACGACAGCTACCGGCTATTCCAGCCGGGCGCGAGCCTGCCCTCCGGCGATGTCGCCGAACTCATGCTCACGACGGTGGGCGGAGCCTTCCGGGTGGGCGTGCAGATCGCCGCCCCCTTTCTCGTCTTCGGCCTCCTGTTCAACGTGGGGCTCGGGATACTCGCGCGCTTGATGCCGCAATTGCAGGTCTTCTTTCTCGGCCTTCCCGTCTCGATCATGATCGGCTTCGCGCTGCTGACCATTCTTTCCGGCGCGCTGATGACGACCTTTCTCGGTTATATCGGCGCCGTCCTCGGCGACCTCGTCCCGCGCTGACGGAGCATTGCCGTGGCCGAGTTCGAACAGGACACCGAACGCACAGAAGACCCGACTTCGAAACGGCTCGAGGAAGCGATCGAGCGCGGCGACGTCGCCAAAAGCAGTGAAGTCAACACGCTCTTCATGCTGATGGGTTCGACGCTCGCGATCTTCGCCTTTGGCGGCGCGTCGGCGATGGAGCTTGCGCGCGCGCTCAGCGGCTTGCTCGCGGGGGCCTCGCCGGTCAGCGAGCAGGGTTTTTCCTATTTGAAGCTCAGCGAAACGGTTCTCATCAAGATTCTGATCGCAACCGCGCCGGCGCTCGCGGTGCTGATCACGGCGGCGCTCGCCGGCAATTTCATCCAGCACCGTTTGCTGTGGACGCTACAGCCGCTGATCCCGCGACTCTCGCGCATCTCGCCGCTTGCGGGCGCGAAGCGCCTGTTCTCGAAGCAGGCGGCGGTCGGGCTCGCCAAGGGCTTGGCCAAGCTCGCGGTCGTCGGCGCGGTGATGTTTTTGGTCGCCGTCCCCGAGCTTGATCGCGTCATGCTGCTCGCGGGCGGAGATGTGTTGCTGGCGATGCCCGCGGCGATGACGCTCGTGCTCCGCCTGCTGGTCGGCGTGTGCTCGGTGATGGCGCTGATCGCGGCCCTCGACTGGCTGTGGACGCACCGCACCTGGTACGAGCGTCACCGCATGTCGGTGCGGGAAATCCGCGAGGAGCACAAGCAGTCCGAAGGCGATCCGACCGTCAAGGCGAAGCTCCGGCAAATCCGGGTCGCGCGCATGCGCAAGCGCATGATGACGGAGGTGCCGAAGGCGACCGTGGTTATCGCCAACCCGACCCACTTCGCGGTGGCGCTGAAATACGAACACGGCATGAACGCGCCGATCTGCGTCGCCAAGGGCATGGATCTGATCGCCCAGCGCATCCGGGAACTGGCGCGGGAACACCGCGTGCCGGTGGTGGAAAACCCGCCGCTCGCCCGCGCGCTCCACAACAGCGTCGAGGTCGACGAGGAAATCCCGGCGGAGCATTATAAGGCGGTGGCCGAAGTGATCGGCTACGTACTCCGCCTGCGGCGCTCGTTCCGGCGTTAATCGGTCATTGGCGGGGGTGCGCTTGCGGAACGCGGGTATTATCGGGCAAATCGGAGCGGCGGATGCCGCCCAGAAGGGCGGTCTCGCCGAGGAGGTGCTCGCGATGGCCGCCGATGATGCGCCCAACGCCCCAATCGACCGCGGGCATTCGTCCGGCAGCATCGGCATGGTGCTTCTCGTCGCGCTCGTCCTGATGGGGGCGGCGATTTTCCTCCTCATCATCGGGCGCGAACGGTCGGAGCCTTACATCATCGCGGTGCTCGCCACCCTGGCCGTGATCGGCGTCTTCGCGCTGTTCGCGGGCGCGGCCGGGATATTGGAACTCGCCGGGCGTGGCGGCCGCAACGACCTCACCAAAGCGGTGATCGATTCCTCGGGCGAAGGAATCTCGATCGTCGATGGCGCCGGCCGCGTGCTCTACGCCAACCGCTCCTATCTTGATCTGACCGGTGCCGACGGCCCCGACGACGTGCGGCCGGTGGAGCGGCTCTTCACCAGCGATCCTGAGGTCTCCGAGGCGATCTATCGGCTGGCGCAGGCGGCGCGTGAGGGCAATAACCACAGCGAGGAAATCCGCATCGCCAGCGCGCAGGGCGATCCCGGCCGCTGGGTTCGCCTGCGCGTGCGGCCGCTCGCCAAGGGCGGAAAGCTTTCCAAATTCGCGATGTGGGGGATTGCGGAAATTACCCGCGAGCGCGAGCGGCAGGAAAACACCTTCCTCGAATTGCAGCACGCGATCGACTTTCTCGACCACGCGCCGGCGGGGTTTTTCTCGGTCGATCCTGCGGGCGGCATCATTTATCTGAACGCGACGCTCGCGGGCTGGCTCGGCTATGACCTTGCCGAAGTCTCGCCGAGCGGGTTGAAGCTTTCCGATCTCGTGCCGGGAGCGGGTGCTGCGCTCCTTTCCAACCTTTCGCCGGTGCCGGGCGAGGTGAAGACCGAGATCCTCGACCTTGATCTCAAGCGCAAGAACGGCGAGCTCTTGCCGGTGCGGCTCCATCACAAGGTCGCCTTCGCCGGCGACGGAACGCCCGGCGCTTCGCGCACCCTCGTCCTGAATCGGACGCGCGAGGCGGCAAGCGACCTGTTGCGCGATGCCGAGGTGCGTTTCGCGCGCTTCTTCAACAACGCGCCGGTGGCGATCGCCACGATCGACGGCGCCGGCATCATCGGCAACAGCAATGCGAGCTTCAAGCGCCTGTTCGGCGCCATCGAAAAGAGCCCAATCTTCGCCGTGGTGGCGGAAAGCGAACGCGGCCATTTCGAGGCGGAGGTGCGCGCCGCCCTCGACGGCCGGCAGCAGACGCGCGAGATCGAGATGCCGCTCGTGGGCGAGGAGACGCGCTCCGCGCGCTTTTACATTACGCCGGTCGAGGGCGCGGGCGAGGGCGAAACCGCGATCGTGCACGCGATCGACACCACCGAGCAACGTGCGCTCGAAGTGCAGTTCACGCAATCGCAGAAGATGCAGGCGGTGGGCCAGCTCGCCGGCGGCGTCGCGCATGACTTCAACAACGTGTTGACTGCGATCATCGGTTATTCGGATCTGTTGCTCGCGAACCACCGGCCGACCGATCCGTCGTTCCAGGACCTGATGCAGATCAGGCAGAACGCCAACCGTGCCGCCGGGCTCGTGCGGCAACTCTTGGCCTTCTCGCGCCGCCAGACCATGCGGCCGCAGGTGCTGCAACTCGGCGAAGTGCTTTCGGATCTTTCGATCGGCATGTTGAAGCGCATCATCGGCGAGATGGTGACGCTCGACCTCAAGCTCGGGCGCGATCTGTGGCCGGTGAAGGCTGACCTCAATCATTTCGAGACGGCGATCGTGAATCTCGCAGTCAATGCCCGCGACGCGATGCCGAAGGGCGGGCAACTCACCATCCGCACGCGGAACGTTCCGCGCGAGGAATGCGCCTCTTTCGGCGAGAAGCTCCTGACCCCCGCCGACTATGTGCTCGTCGAGGTCGTCGACAATGGCGAAGGCATTCCGCCCGCCATCATCAACAAGATTTTCGAGCCGTTCTTCTCCACGAAAGAAGTCGGCAAGGGCACGGGCCTCGGGCTTTCCACCGTTTACGGCATCGTCAAGCAGATGGGGGGGTTCATCTTCGCCGATTCCAGGATCGGCGAGGGCGCGACGTTCCGCATCTTCCTGCCGCGCCACATTCCTTCGCCCGCGAGCGAAGCGGTCAAGGCGCCGGAAACGGAGCCGCGCGGCGCCGATCTCACCGGCCGCGGCACGGTGTTGCTGGTCGAGGACGAGGAGGCGGTTCGCGCATTCGCCTCGCGCGCGCTCGCTTCGCGCGGCTATCACGTGGTGGAAGCGGCGACCGGCGTCGAGGCGCTCTCGGCGATCGAGCAGAACGGCAGCGAACTTGATCTCGTCGTCTCCGACGTCGTGATGCCGGAAATGGACGGGCCGACGCTCTTGCGCGAGCTTCGGCGGCGGCGGCCGGAACTGAAAGTAATCTTCATTTCCGGCTACGCCGAAGAGGCGTTCAAGAAAAATCTGCCGGAGGGCGAGCGCTTCACCTTCCTGCCTAAGCCCTTCTCGCTCAAGGAACTGGTCGCTGCCGTGAAGGAGACGATGGCGTCGTAACTTTTTGGCGGCTTTATTCCGCGCCGCACGCCGTCATGACAATGCAATGACGCCCGCGGTGCGGGTCCTTGCAGGTTGTCAAGCCTAAGTCCTGCGCGCACCTTTTCGCGTCTTGACCACGCCGCTCGATTCGGGCCTATTCCGTGGCGCGAGGATCTGGTTTTCGGCTGGCTTGACTTCCCGCTTCCCGAATTTGGGCTGCGCTATCAAGAACCCCCAAAACTCGGATTACTGCCCGGATGCACGATGACCGCGCAGCCGGTTGAAGCGACTAGAAGCGAGGATGCGAGATGGCGACTGGGACTGTGAAGTTCTTCAATACGCAAAAAGGCTTTGGCTTCATTCAGCCGAGCGACGGCGGCAAGGACGTGTTCGTCCATATTTCCGCCGTGCAACGTGCCGGCATGCAGACATTGGTGGAAGGCCAGAAGGTCACCTACGACCTGGTCACCGAGCGCGGCAAGACTGCGGCTGGGAACCTGAAGTCGGCCTGAGGAACTTCAAATTCGGCCGGGCTAAATCCCGGTGGAATCTGAGCCCTGGCGGGCCTCCGCCGGGGCTTTTGCATTGCGGCATAACCGTCCCTATATCCGGTGAATCGGGCAGGTATCATGCGCGGCACGCAGTTTGCTGAACTCAATGCGTTTGTGGCGGTGGCGGAACGCGGCAATTTCACCAAGGCCGCAACGCATCTTCGCATTTCGCCCGCAACGCTCTCGCAGACCATTCGCGAACTCGAAGAACGGCTCGGCGTGCGCTTGCTCAATCGCACCACGCGCTCGGTGGCGCTGACGGAAGCGGGGGAGCGCCTGCTCATGCGGCTTCGTCCCGTGCTAGACGATTACGAGGCGGCGATCGATTCCGTGAACACCTTCCGCGACAAGCCCGCGGGCCTCATCCGCATCACCATGCCGCCAGTGCCGGCGACCTGGCTCGTGGGGCCGTCGCTTCCCGGCTTTCTCGCGCAATACCCCGACATACGCGTCGAGATTTCGGTCACCACGGAGCTCGTCGACATCGTGGCGAACCATTTCGACGCCGGCATCCGGCTTGGCCGGCGGCTCGAGCGCGACATGATCGCAATCAAGCTTGGCGAACTGCGCTTCGCGGTGGTGGCCGCACCCGATTATCTCGCGCACCACGCGAGGCCGATGACACCGCAGGATTTGCAACAGCACAATTGCATCCGCTTCCGGCTCGCAAGCGGCGCCTTCCTGCCGTGGCGCTTCAACATCGAGGGCAACGACACCGAGGTCGAGGTCGAGGGCTCGTTGATTATCAATTCCGTCGATTTCGCAAGCCGCGCGGTGCAGGACGGCGTCGGCCTGATGTACGCGCCGGTCGAGTATGTGATGAAGGACATCGCCGAGGGGCGCCTCGTCGAAGTGCTCAAGGATTGGATGCCCGCCGTTCCCGACAACTATTTTCTCTACTATCCGAGCCGCCGCCAGCAGCCCGTCGCGCTCAAGGCGCTGATCGACTTCCTGCGCGCGACAATCAAGAACGGAAACGGCGAAGGCTTGCCCTCCGCGCCTGCCGTGCAGGCTGGAAACGGCCGCCTGTTGCGCAAGCGCGCTTGAAACTCACCTCAAGCTCACCTCAGTCGGTGTGATCCTCTTCCTGCGGCAGCACACCGTTCTCGAACACGTGGCTCCAGGGCGCGTCGAGATGCAGCTGCTCGCGGAGTCCGTATTCGGGCCGGAAAATCCTTAGCGACTGCACGTCATCGTAGGAGGGGAAGGGCACGTTCGGATTGTAAATGGTGTCGGGCACCGCGTCGGCCGCGACGGCGGCGGAAGCGGCGAGTGCGAATGCGATCGCCAGCAGGAATTTGCGGGTCATGACAGAACTCTTTTCTTGGCGTTCATTGATCTGTCGTTTCCTCGAGGCATTTTTCTCGGCATTTTTAAAAAGATAATCCGGCGCGGCCGCCGGATTATCGGTCTTCTCCCGAAGAGTGTTTTAGGCCCCGTCGAATAGTCGATTCGAGCGCGAAAAATATGGCCGCAGCCCGTGCGCGAGAGCGCGCTCACTTGATCGTGAAGGGAGCGCCCAAAAAGAAAGCAGCCGGCCCTTTGAGGCCGGCTGCGTTCGCAACACGCACGTCCATTACTTGTTGGTGATCTTGCCGGAATATTCGGAACGGCTGAATTCGCGCGCCTCATCCGAATTTTTCCAGTCCTTGTAGTTCAGCTCGCGCGGGTGCTGATTCTGCGGCTCTGCCTGGAAGAAGCCGAGCGGCTGCCACTGCTGCTGGCCACGGGCGAACGATTCCTGGGCCGAAGCTGCGGAGATTGCGCCAAGCGTCAAGGCGCCGGCGAGGAGAAGTGCAGAACGCATGATCGATCTCCTTCAGTTTGCGATGGAGCGGAATGCTCCATGGGTTGAAGCGAGATACGCCCGCGCGGCGCAGTAAATTACCGGGAAAATTTCGAACAGATCATTCGGCGCGATCGAATAATTTGTCACACCGCCTTCGCATCGCACGCGTGCATTTCGCTGGCGGGCGAAGACAGAGAATAAAAATTCCTTCGTTCGCCGTCGGTTGAAAAAATATTTCGCCTGCGTGACGGCGGAAAATTCATTCACTCGATCGTGAACATGTCCGGTAAAAAAGAGAACGGCCGGCGCAAGGCCGGCCGTCTCTTGACGTGGTGCGGAAGAGATCCGCGCCACCGGGTCTTCAAGCACCGCCGTTTTCGCCGACGTCGGACTTGTTCGGCTCGTTCTGCGGGGCATTCTGGTACTGGGTCGAATAGCCCTGGTCGTGCGCACGGTCGATGCCCTGGGCCGAAGCGGCCGTGACGGTCGCCGCGAGAAGCGCACCGATGAGCGCAAGCTTGCTGAGCTGTTTCATGATCAGTCTCCTTTTTAAAACGGCGATAAGGCAGAGTGCCCGTCACCGTTGCGTTGCATATAGATTGCGGTGCGGTGCGGGATAACCTGAAGAATTCCAAAAGGACTATTCGGCTTGATCGAATAACGAATGCGTCACGGGGAATGACGCGCCTGTAACGGGCGCGTGAGCGCGGGAAGAAGGGGCCCCAGAATCGAGAGGCCACCCGCGGGGGCTGGGTGGCCTCGACTTGGAACCACGGCTTTTTGGGTGGGGGAGGGGCCGCGGCTCGAGAAGGAATTGGACTGGGTGGGTCCAATGAACTTGGTGTCCGATGACGAGAACCTACGAAACCCCGCTCGCAGCCACTGTGACCGCCGTCACAAAATGGGCGATTCCCGTCGCGGCTTTCCGGCCTCAAAGCAGGGTTTCAGTGCGATGTTTGCGTCTGGTCGTCCTCTTGCGGCTCTGCCAAAGCGGCGCAGGTGAGCCATCGGTCGGCAAGGCGCGCCCACAAGCCCCGCATGATGCCATCGCCGGCGGCCTCGGACATCCGGCGGCATTCGGCCGCGCGCTTGCGAAATTCCTTGGCTGAAGTCATGGACACCCCAATTCCTTTTGCCGGCTATCATCCGGCCCCCGCATAGCCAAAAATCGCAAGCGGCTCTGAAGGTTCCGCCCGATTGTCACGAAATCGGCCTGATGTGACTTTGGGGCATCGTTCGGCAGGTCACAAAGGCTCTTGCGGAGAAAGAACAAATAGTGTACACGGAACCCGTTCTGTTCTAATCAGCCTTTTGCTTCTAGGCACAGGTGCGGGAGCCCGGCAATGTCGTCAGCAGCCCTCCGACTCGTAGAAAATGCCTCCATGGACAAATCAAAGGCGCTCGACGCCGCCCTCTCGCAGATCGAACGCCATTTCGGCAAGGGCTCGATCATGCGCCTCGGCAAGCGCGACAAGGTCGATATCGACACCATCCCCTCGGGCTCCTTGGGCCTCGATATCGCGCTCGGCATCGGCGGTCTGCCGCGCGGGCGGGTGGTCGAGATTTTCGGGCCGGAATCCTCCGGTAAAACCACGCTCGCGCTGCATGCCATCGCTGAGGCGCAGAAGCGCGGCGGCGTCTGCGCCTTCATCGACGCCGAGCACGCCATGGACGCGGTCTATGCGAGAAAGCTTGGCGTCGACATCGATAATCTCCTGATCTCGCAGCCCGACGCCGGCGAGCAGGCCCTCGAAATCGCCGACACTCTCGTGCGCTCGGGCGCGGTCGACATCCTGGTGATCGATTCCGTCGCGGCCCTGGTGCCGCGGGCCGAGCTCGACGGCGAGATGGGCGACGTGCAGCCGGGTTCGCAGGCGCGCCTGATGAGCCAGGCGCTGCGCAAGCTCACCGCGTCGATTTCGCGCTCCAACACCATGGTGATCTTCATCAACCAGATCCGCATGAAGATCGGCGTCATGTACGGATCACCCGAAACCACCACCGGCGGCCACGCGCTCAAATTCTACGCCTCGGTGCGGCTCGACATCCGCCGCATCGGCGTGATCAAGGAGCGCGACGAAGTCGTTGGAAATTCCACGCGCGTGAAAGTCGTCAAGAACAAGCTCGCGCCGCCCTTCAAGCAGGTCGAGTTCGACATCATGTATGGCGAGGGCGTCTCCAAGATGGGCGAGCTGATCGATCTTGGGCTCAAGGCCGGCGTTGTCGAGAAGTCGGGCGCCTGGTTCTCCTACGACAGCCAGCGTCTCGGTCAGGGACGCGAGAACGCGAAGACTTTCCTCAAGCAGAATCCCGAAATCGCGGGCAAGATCGAGGCCGCGATTCGCCAGAATGCGGGGCTGATCGCCGAACAGATTCTCGGTCCCGCCGAGGCGGAGGACGATGACGCCGACGCGACCGAGGCGTAACGGCGGCTTTCCCGAAGTCCCCAGCCGGCTCCCGCTCGACCGGCATCGGGAAACCGCCCCGCACGAGGCCGCCCGCCGCTTCCCGGCCCCGCGCTTCATCTTCGGACGCGTTTGGCCCGCCGCAGGCACTGCCCGCCTGCGGCGGGTCCGGCTTTACGATGGCGCGTGTCGTCTATAGACATCGCGGCCATGAACGGCGTCAACGAAGTTCGCTCTACCTTCCTCGACTTCTTCGCGAAGCGCGGCCACGAAATCGTGCCGTCCTCGCCCCTGGTGCCGCGCAACGACCCGACGCTCTTGTTCACCAATGCCGGCATGGTGCAATTCAAGAATGTCTTCACCGGGATCGAGAAACGGCCCTATTCGCGCGCGGTGACGGCGCAAAAGTGCCTGCGCGCTGGCGGCAAGCATAATGATCTCGACAATGTCGGCTATACCGCGCGCCACCACACCTTTTTCGAGATGCTCGGCAATTTCTCCTTCGGCGACTATTTCAAGGAGCGCGCGATCGAGCTCGCCTGGGAGCTGATCACGAAAACCTTCGCCTTGCCGAAGGATCGCCTGCTGGTCACGGTCTATTCCGAGGACGAGGACGCCTTCAAGCTTTGGAAGAAGATCGCGGGCCTTCCCGAAGCGAAGATCATCAAGATCGCGACCTCCGACAATTTCTGGTCGATGGGCGACACCGGCCCCTGCGGGCCGTGTTCGGAAATCTTCTACGACCATGGGCGAGAAATTCCCGGCGGGCCGCCGGGCTCTCCCGATTCCGAGGGCGATCGCTTCATCGAGATCTGGAATCTCGTCTTCATGCAGTTCGAGCAGCAGACGGGCGGCAAGCGCATCTCACTGCCGAAGCCCTCGGTCGACACCGGCATGGGCCTCGAGCGCATGGCCGCCGTCATGCAAGGCGTCCACGACAACTACGACATCGATCTCTTCCGCGCGCTCATCCGCGCGAGCATCGACCTCACCGGGGTCGAGGCCACGGGCGAGCATAAAGCGAGCCATCGCGTGATCGCCGATCATTTGCGCGCCGCTTCTTTTCTTGTCGCCGACGGGGTGCTGCCTTCGAACGAGGGACGCGGCTACGTGCTCCGGCGCATCATGCGACGCGCCATGCGCCACGCCGAGCTTCTCGGCGCCAAGGAGCCCTTGATGTGGCGGCTCGTGCCGACGCTCGTGCGCGAGATGGGCCAGGCCTATCCGGAGCTTCTGCGCGCGGAGGCGTTGATCAGCGAGACCTTGAAGCTCGAGGAGACGCGGTTCCGCAAGACGCTCGAGCGCGGGCTTGCGTTGCTGGAAGAGGAAAGCAAGAGCGCCAAACACGGCGCGAAGTTTTCCGGCGAAACCGCGTTCAAGCTCTACGACACCTACGGCTTCCCGCTCGATCTCACCGAGGATGCGCTCAGGCCGCGCGGCATTTCGGTCGACACGCAGGCATTCAATGCCGCGATGGAGCGCCAGCGGCAAAAGGCGCGCGCCGCCTGGTCGGGATCGGGCGAGGCCGCGACCGAAGCCGTCTGGTTTTCGCTGCGCGAAAAGGCCGGCGCCACGGAATTCCTTGGCTACGAAACCGAGAACGCCGAAGGCGTGGTCGCGGCCCTTGTCCGCGACGGCAAGGAGGTTGACGCCTTGAAGAAAGGCGAGAGCGGCGTGGTGGTTCTGAACCAGACGCCGTTCTATGGCGAATCCGGCGGCCAGGTCGGCGATACGGGTTTCTTGACCGGCGAAGGGGTCAAATTTCGCGTCACCGACACCCAGAAAAAGGCCGGCGATCTCTTCGCGCATTTCGGCAAGGTGGAAGAGGGCGCGCTGAAGCCTGGGCTTGCGCTTTCGCTCGACGTCGATCACGCGCGCCGCCGTGAGATCCGCCGCAACCACTCGGCGACGCACCTTTTGCACGAAGCGCTTCGTCAGGTGCTTGGCGATCATGTGGCGCAAAAGGGCTCGCTGGTCGCCCCCGACCGGCTGCGCTTCGACTTCGCGCATCCGAAAACAATCGAGGACAAAGAGATCGCCAAGGTCGAGGACATCGCCAACGCGATCGTCTTGCAAAACGCGCCGGTGGAGACGCGCTTGATGGCGGTCGACGACGCGACCGCTTCCGGCGCGCGCGCTCTCTTTGGCGAGAAATACGGGGACGAGGTGCGGGTCGTGTCGATGGGCAAGGGTGGCGGCAACAGCCTCGGCTGGTCGGTCGAGCTTTGCGGCGGCACCCATGTCACGCGTACCGGCGATATCGGGCTCATCACCGTTGTCTCGGAAGGCGCGGTCGCGGCGGGCGTCCGCCGCATCGAGGCGCTCACCGGTAATGCCGCACGCCATCATCTCGCGAACGAAGCACGCGGCTTGCATGCGGCGGCAGCACTCCTCAAAGCTTCGGTCGCCGAGGTGCCGGCCCGCCTCGATGCGCTCGTTGAGGAGCGTAAGCGTCTTGAACGGGATCTCGCGGAGGCGAGAAAAAAGCTCGCCATGGGCGGCGGCGCCAAAGGCGGCGAGGACGGCGTGCAAATGGTCGGCAAGGTCAAGTACCTCGCGCGTGCGGTGACCGGCATCGAGATGAAGGATCTGAAAAGCCTCGCCGACGAAGGCAAGCGGCAGCTTGGATCCGGCGTCGTCGCCATCGTCGGCGTCAACGACGAGGGGCGTGCCGGGCTTGTGGTCGGCGTCACCGATGATCTGACCCAGCAATTCAATGCGGCCACCCTCGTGCGCCACGGTTCCGAAGCGCTGGGCGGCAAGGGCGGTGGCGGCCGCGCCGACATGGCGCAGGGCGGCGGTCCCGACGGCAGCAAGGCCGAGGCGGCGCTGAAGGCGATCGAAGCCGCGCTCGGCGGCGCCTGAGAGCTTGCCGCGCGCCGCCCGGATGAAACAGAACGCGAAACAAAGGGGCGCCGCGGAAGACGGGCATTCGGCCGCGCGCAAGATCCGCCGCCGCCTCTATCAAATCCTCGAACAGGGCCCGATTGGCGACCGCACGAGTTGGCTCGTCGGGCGGCTCCTCGCGCTCCTCATCATCGTCAATCTCTTGGCGATGACGCTCGAATCCGTGCCCTCGCTCGAAGCGCGCTATCACGGTCTTTTCGAGGTGATCGAGATCGCCTCGCTCATTCTCTTCAGCGCGGAATATCTCTTGCGGTTATGGGTCGCGGTCGAACACGCGCCGCATAGCCATCTGTCGCCGGTGCAAGCGCGCCTGAAATTCGTCTTCGGTTTCGACGGGCTCGTCGATCTTCTCGCCGTGCTGCCGTTCTGGGTGGCGCTATTCTTTTCCGCGGATTTGCGCTTTCTCCTGGTGTTGCGCGCGATCCGCTTTCTCAAGCTCGTCCGTCACTCCACGGCGATGCGCTCGCTGTTCGACGCGATCTATTCGGAGCGACGTGCATTGCTCGGCAGCCTCGGCATTCTCGCCGGCACGACGATGATCTCCGCCTCGATGATGTATCTCGTCGAGCGCGACGCCCAGCCCGATCGCTTCGGCACCATCCCCGACGCCATGTGGTGGGCGATCGTGACGCTCGGCACCGTCGGCTATGGCGATGCGGTGCCGGTCACGGTCGCCGGCAAGCTCGTCGCGGCGGTTACGATTCTGTTCGGCCTGATGATGGTCGCATTGCCGGTCGGTATCATTGCATCGGCGTTCGCCAACGAAATCCGCCGCCGTGATTTCGTCGTGACCTGGAGCATGGTCGCGCGCTTTCCGCTCTTCGCCGAGCTTAACGCGATGGAAATCGCCGACATCATCCGGCTCCTGAAGGCGCAGACTTTCGATCCCGGCGACGTGATCATCCGCAAGGGGGAGGAGGGGCATTCGATGTACTTCATCGCCGCCGGCGAGATAGAGATTGAATTGCCGAAGGAGCGCGTGCGGCTGGGGCCCGGCGAGTTCTTCGGGGAAATGGCGGCGCTCAAGCGCAGCAAGCGTTCGGCCACCGCCACGGCTGTTTCCCGCGCCAACCTGCTGATCCTGGATGCGAACGATCTTCGCGCGCTGATGGAGCGCGATCAGCGGATTGCCGAGCAGGTGCGAGCAGCGGTACTGAGGCGCGGCGGTGGAGAGCCTTGAAGCTTTGCCTTGATCAGCGCATGGCCTTCTTGAGGTTTTCGTCGACCTTGTCGAGGAAGCTTGTAGTCGAAAGCCATTTTTGATCGGCGCCGACGAGAAGCGCCAAGTCCTTGGTCATAAAGCCAGATTCGACCGTGTTGATGCAGACTTTCTCGAGCGTTGCGGCGAATTTCGCAAGCTCCGCATTGTTGTCGAGTTTGGCGCGGTGCGCGAGCCCGCGCGTCCAGGCGAAGATCGAGGCGACCGAATTGGTCGACGTCTCCTTGCCCTTCTGATGCTCGCGATAGTGCCGCGTCACCGTGCCGTGGGCGGCCTCCGCTTCCATCGTCTTGCCATCGGGTGTGATCAGCACGGAAGTCATCAGGCCAAGCGAGCCGAAGCCCTGCGCCACCGTATCTGATTGCACGTCGCCGTCGTAATTCTTGCAGGCCCAGACATAGCCGCCCGACCATTTCAGGGCGGATGCCACCATGTCGTCGATCAGCCGGTGTTCGTAGGTGATCTTCTTCTTCTCGAACTCGGCCTTGAATTCCTTATCGTAGACTTCCTGGAAAATATCCTTGAAGCGGCCGTCGTAGATTTTGAGAATGGTGTTCTTGGTCGAAAGATAGACCGGATAGCCGCGTGATAGGCCGTAATTCATCGACGCGCGGGCGAAATCGCGGATCGAGTCGTCGAGATTGTACATGGCGAGCGCGACCCCGGCGCCGGGGAATTCGAACACCTCATGCTCGATCTTCTTGCCGTCAGTGCCGGTGAAGGTGATGGTGAGCTTGCCCTTGCCCGGCACCTTGAAGTCGGTGGCGCGGTACTGATCGCCATAGGCGTGGCGGCCGATGATGATCGGCTGCGTCCAGCCCGGCACGAGGCGCGGCACGTTCTTGCAGATAATCGGCTCGCGAAAAATGACGCCGTCGAGGATGTTGCGGATGGTTCCGTTCGGCGAGCGCCACATTTTTTTCAAGCCGAACTCCTTCACGCGCGCTTCGTCGGGCGTGATCGTCGCGCATTTGACCCCGACGCCCACGCGCTTGATCGCTTCCGCCGCCTCGACGGTGACGCGGTCCTCGGTTTTGTCACGGTTTTCGATGCCAAGGTCGTAGTAGAGAAGCTCGACGTCGAGATAAGGATGGATCAGCTTGTCCTTGATGAGCTTCCAGATGATGCGCGTCATCTCGTCCCCATCGAGTTCGACGACGGGGTTCTTGACCTTGATTTTCGCCATGGCGGGGACTTTCTCTCGAAAACGGAGCGTTTGTTTTCTTTGGATGGCAGGCGGTGGCCGGAATAAAACCGGCCTAGGCGGCGAGGCTATAGCACCGGATTATAACCGGAGGAAGCCGACTTTCGCCGAGCGCGTCGAACGAGGAGATGAAGCAAAATGCCGGGCGCGGGTACCGATCGAACGAAGCCCTGGGTCGCGGGCGGCCCCGTCATCATTCTCGTCGAGCCGCAGCTCGGCGAGAATATTGGCGCCGCTGCCCGCGCCATGGCGAATTTCGGCCTCTCGGAGCTTCGCCTGGTGCGGCCGCGGGACGGCTGGCCGAACGTGCAGGCGCGCCGCTCGGCCTCGGGTGCCGACCGTATCCTCGACGAGGCGAAGCTTTTCGATACGATCGAGGCGGCGATCGCCGACTGTAATTTTCTCTTCGCCACGACCGCGCGTCAGCACGATCAGGCAAAGCCTGTGCTCGGCGCCAACGAGTCGGCGCACGCCGCGGCATCGCGCGCGGCCGCCGGCGAGAAAGTCGCGTTCATGTTCGGCCGCGAGCGGAACGGCCTCGAGAACGACGAGGTGGGTCTTGCCGATGCGATCCTCACCCTGCCGGTGAACCCGGGCTTTGCCTCGCTCAACCTTTCGCATGCGGTCGCGGTCGTCGCCTATGAATGGTTCAAGCATTCGAACAGCGGCGCGCTTCCATTTTCAATGCCGGAGAAATCCGCGCCCGCGCCCAAGGAGCAGCTCCTGGCCTTCTTCGCCAATCTTGAGCGCGAGCTTGCGCGCGTCGAGTTCTTCCGGCCGCCGGAAAAGCACACGACCATGATTGTGAACTTGCGCAACATCATCACTCGCATGCAGCCCACGCAGCAAGACATCCATACGCTGCACGGCGTGATCCTGGCACTCGCCGAAGGCCGCAAGGGGCCGGCCAAGGGAGGCGTGCTCGACGGCGAGGAGGCGGCGGTGCTGCGGGCGCTTCTCGCCGAGCACGGCGACGGCAGGGTACCGTCGGAGCGCGGGCCGGTGCGCGGGCTCGCGCGGCTCCTACGCCGCAATCCGACCGATGCCGAGCGCGCGCTATGGGACGGCTTGACGAAGGACCGCCGCTTCGCCGACCTCGGCTTCAAGCGGCAGGTGCCGGTCGGTCCGCACATCACGGACCTCGTCTCGTTTCCATTGCGCACGGTGATCGACATCGTTCCGCAAACCGAGCCGGCCGAGGCGGCGCGGGCGCGAAAAGAAAAGCGGGACTGGCTCGCGGAAAGGCAATACCGGATCATCGATGTGTCGGAGGCGGATGTCGAAAACGATTTGCCGGCGCTTCTCGGCAGGCTCCACGCCTCGATTCTCGAAGACCGCGGCGCGACTTGACGTCGCCATAGCAAGGCGTTCTTTACCGTCTCCAGCCATGCTCGATGGCGGCTTACGCGGGAAAGGAACGAATGCGCGGCCTCCCCGGTAAAACGGTTGTCGTCTTCGATTCCGGTCTCGGCGGCCTCACGGTGCTACGCGAGATCGCACAGCTCAGGCCCGATCTCCGTCTGATCTATGCCGCCGATGACGCGGCCTTTCCCTATGGCCGCTGGCCCGATGCGGCGCTGGTCGAGCGCGTCGTCACGGTCGTCGCCGGAATGATCGAGCACTGTGATCCCGAGCTCGTGGTGGTCGCCTGCAACACCGCCTCGACACTCGCGCTTCCGGCCTTGCGGGCGCGTTTCTCGATTCCTTTTGTCGGCACCGTGCCCGCGATCAAGCCTGCTTGCGAGCGCTCCGCCACGAAACGCGTAAGCGTGCTCGCAACACCCGGCACGGTGAAGCGCGACTACACGCAAAACCTCATCCGCGAATTCGCCGCAGGGTGCAACGTCGCGCTCGTCGGCAGCGACAGGCTTGCCTCGCTCGCCGAAGCTGCCCTGCAGGGCGAAGCCGTCGAGGACGCGGCGATCGCGGCGGAAATCGCGCCTGCTTTCGTCGATGATGGCGCTCGCACCGACACGGTGGTGCTCGCCTGCACGCATTATCCGCTGATCCTCGACCGGCTTGCCAAAGCGGCGCCTTGGCCAGTCAATTGGATCGATCCGGCGGGAGCGATCGCGCGCCGCGCTTCAAGCCTTGTCGGGGACGAAGGCAAGCCGCTGGGCGCGCCGATTGTATCGTTCTTCACAAGTGGAAAGCCCCCGACGCCGGAGCTTGGGCGATCCTTGCTCCAATTCGGCGTGATTGCGGTGGCGGCCGCGCCCGCAGGAGTCCCGGTTTGACAGGCGGCCGCGCTTCCGGCTAATCCAGCCGGGCTTGGCGGGCCCTCGGGCCCGCTTGGCTTTTCCCGCACCCGCGGCAAGCACCGGCGCACGGTTGTCTTGCCTGTCGGCTGGAATTTCCGGCAGAGGAGGGCGCGATCCGAAACGAGAAAGGGATCCGCGATGTCGAAGCGCAAGTCGGCGAAGCATAAGCTCGATCGCCGCATGGGCGAAAATATCTGGGGCCGCCCGAAGAGCCCCGTCAACCGCCGCGAATACGGCCCCGGCCAGCATGGCCAGCGGCGCAAGGGCAAGCTCTCCGATTTCGGCGTGCAGCTCCGCGCCAAGCAAAAGCTCCGCGGCTACTACGCCAATATTTCGGAGCGGCAATTCCGCAAGATCTATCAGGAAGCAACGCGGGTTCGCGGCGATACCGGCGCGATCCTGATCGGGCTTCTGGAGCGCCGGCTCGACGCCATCGTCTATCGCGCGAAATTCGCGCCGACGGTGTTTTCCTCCCGCCAGCTCGTCTCGCACGGCCACGTGACGGTGAACGGCAAGCGCGTCACCATCCCGAGCTTCCGCGTCAAGGTCGGCGACCTCGTGGAGCTGAAGAGCAAGGCGAAGGAAATGGCGCTCGTGCTCGAAGGCACGCAATCGACCGAACGCGAAGTGCCCGATTATCTCGAGACCGACCACAAGAAGATGACCGCGAAGATGCTGCGGGTGCCGGGGCTCGGCGAAGTGCCGTATCCGGTGCAGATGGAGCCGCACCTCGTGGTCGAGTTTTATTCGCGCTAAATCTTTCCCGCGCTAAAAATAAAAAGGCCGCCGTCAGGCGACCTTTTTATTTCTATTCGTCAGGCGTCTATGCCTGCAGGCGCTCGCGCAGCGTAACGCCCTTTTCCTTGAAGGCGCTTTGCAATTCACCCGATTGGAACATCTCGCGAATGATATCGCAGCCGCCGACAAACTCGCCCTTCACATAAAGCTGCGGAATGGTCGGCCAGTTGGAATAAGCCTTGATGCCCTGGCGGAGTTCGTCGGAATCGAGCACGTTCACGCCCTTATACGGCACACCGAGATAATCGAGGATCTGGACGACCTGGCCCGAGAAGCCGCATTGCGGGAATTGCGGCGTGCCTTTCATGAACAGTACGACGTCGTTGGATTTCAGCTGCTGATCGATGAATTGACTGATGCTCATGGTCGGTCCTTTTGCGGGCGCATGATCTTGTCCGAAAACCGGTTCCCACTTTTCGGGATCATGCGCTAACGTCCTTCCGGGATCGTGGTCTGCAGTGCGAGCGCATGCAGTGCGCCGCCCATCGAGCCCTTGAGCGCAGTATAGACCATTTGGTGCTGCTGCACACGGCTCTTTCCGCGAAAGCTCTCGGCCACGACGGTGGCGGCATAATGGTCGCCGTCGCCGGCGAGGTCACGAATTTCCACTTGCGCGTCAGGAATGGCTGCCTTGATCAGCCGTTCTATGTCGCTGGCATGCATTGCCATTGGCCGTAGCCCTATCCCGTCGCCGCACCCGCCATATAGGCAGGAAGCCACTCCTCAAACAGCGCCTGCAAAGTTGAGACCAATATTGGGTCCTCACCGGAAGTCGTCAATTGGCGGCCTCCAGTTGTACCCACAACCCGTAGCGGGACGCCGTTGTCGCCCGCCGCTGCCACAATCCTGGGCACGTCCGCGGGCTTCGCCGTGAGCGCGTAGCGGGCCTGGTCCTCGCCGAACCAGAAGGCGTGGGCCGGCATGCCCGCGGGCGGCGAATCGAGCGTGGCGCCAATGTTCGAGGCCATCGCCATCTCGGCGAGCGCCACCAACAGGCCGCCGTCGGAAAGGTCGTGGGCGGCGGTGACGCTCGCTTCCGCGATCAACTGGCGGACGAAGTCGCCGTTCCGTTTTTCGACGGCAAGATCGACCGGCGGCGGGGCGCCTTCCTCGCGGCCGAGCACCGTGGCCAGAAACGACGACTGGCCCAGCCAGCCCGTGGTTTCTCCGACAAGGAGAATGGTCTCGCCCTCGGCCTTGAAGGCAAGCGTCGCCGACTTTGCGAGATCGTCGAGGAGCCCGACGCCGCCGATCGTCGGCGTCGGCAGGATCGCGCGGCCATTGGTCTCGTTGTAGAGCGAGACGTTCCCCGAGACGACAGGGAAGTCGAGCGCCTTGCAGGCCTCGGAAATCCCGCGCACGCAGTAGACGAACTGGCCCATGATCTCCGGCCGTTCGGGATTGCCGAAATTGAGATTGTCGGTGACCGCGAGCGGCTTTGCGCCGACGGCGGTGAGATTGCGCCAGGCTTCCGCCACCGCCTGCTTGCCGCCTTCGAAGGGATCCGCCTCGCAATAGCGCGGGGTAACATCGGTGGTGAGCGCGAGCGCCTTTGGCCCGTCATGGATGCGGACGACGGCCGCATCACCACCCGGCCGCTGCACGGTGTTGTTGAGAATTAGGTGATCATACTGCTCCCACACCCAGCGCTTGGAGCAGAGATCGGGTGAGGCGATGAGCTTTTCGAGCGCTTGCTTGATCGAGCCGGAGTAGGGGAGCGATTTCGCTTCGAGGACGGGGAGCTTCTTCGGTTCAACAAAGGGCCGATTATATTCCGGCGCTTCGTCGCCGAGTTCCTTGATCGGCAGGTCCGCCATCACGTCGCCCGCGTAACGCACGATGAAACGCTTGCTGCCCGTGGTTTCGCCGACCACGGCGAAATCGAGTCCCCATTTCCTGAAAATCGCCTCGGCCTCTTTTTCCTTTTCGGGCTTCAGCACCATCAGCATGCGCTCCTGGCTTTCGGAGAGCATCATCTCGTAGGCGGTCATCGCCGCTTCGCGCGTCGGCACGCGATCAAGATCGAGCGTGACGCCGAGATCGCCCTTGGCGCCCATTTCGACCGCGGAGCAGGTGAGGCCGGCAGCGCCCATGTCCTGGATCGCGATCACGCAGCCTTTGCGCATGATTTCGAGGCAGGCCTCCAACAGAAGTTTTTCCGAGAACGGGTCACCAACCTGCACGGTCGGCCGCTTCTCCTCGGAATCCTCGCCGAACTCGGCCGAAGCCATGGTGGCGCCATGAATTCCGTCGCGGCCGGTCTTCGAGCCGAGATAAACAACGGGGCGGCCGACGCCGGTCGCCTTGGCGTAGAAGATCTTGTCCTTCTCGGCGATGCCGACAGCCATGGCGTTGACGAGAATGTTGCCGTCGTAGCGCGAGTGAAACCCGACCGAGCCGCCGACAGTCGGCACCCCGAAGGAATTGCCGTAGCCGCCGATACCGGCGACGACGCCCGCGACCAGCGCCCGCGTCTTCGGATGTTTCGGATCGCCGAAACGGAGCGCATTGAGGCAGGCGACCGGACGCGCGCCCATGGTGAAGACGTCGCGCAGAATGCCGCCGACGCCGGTCGCCGCTCCCTGATAGGGCTCGATGAAGGAGGGGTGATTGTGGCTCTCCATCTTGAAGACGCAGGCGAGGCCGCCGCCGATATCGATGACGCCGGCGTTTTCGCCCGGGCCCTGGATCACCCACGGCGCTTTGGTCGGCAGCCCGCGCAAGTGGGCCTTCGAGGATTTGTAGGAGCAGTGCTCGTTCCACATCGCCGAGACGATGCCGAGCTCGGTGAAACTCGGATCGCGGCCGATCAGGGCGCGAAAGCGTTCATATTCGTCGGGCTTGAGGCCATGTTCGGCGACAAGCTTCGGCGTGATCTGCGGCTCGTTGGGAATCATTTTCAGGCGGCGAGGGTCTCGACGAGGCTTTCAAATAAACGCCGTCCGTCCGTTGGACCAACGACCGGATCGACATGGTTTTCGGGGTGCGGCATCAGGCCGAGCACGTTTTTCTTTTCGGACAGAATGCCGGCGATGGCATTGGTGGCGCCGTTGAAATTAAAGGCGGGGTCGAGCTTGCCGTCGGGCGCGGTGTAGCGGAAGAGCACGCGGCCCTCGTCTTCAAGCTTCGCGATTGTTTCTCTGTCGGCGATATAGTTGCCTTCGCCATGGGCGACGGGCACGCGGATGACGTCGCCGGCATTGTAGCGGCGCGTGAACGGCGTGTCGGAGCGCTCGACCCGCAGGAAAACCTCGTGGCAGATGAATTTGAGCCGTGCGTTCCGCATCAACACGCCCGGCAGCAATCCCGCTTCGCAGGCGATCTGGAAGCCGTTGCAGACGGCGAGCACAAGCCCGCCTTTCGCGGCGTGCGCGCGCACCGCGTCCATGATCGGCGCGCGCGCGGCAATCGCGCCGCAGCGGAGATAATCGCCATAGGAAAATCCGCCCGGCAGCACGACGAGGTCGGTGCCTTTGGGCAAGTCGGTATCGGCGTGCCAAATCATCGCCGCCTCCTTCCCGGAGACGAACTTCAACGCGCGCGCCATGTCGTGCTCGCGATTGATGCCGGGAAAGACGACGACGGCGGATTTCATAGCAACTCCACCCGGTAATTCTCGATCACCATATTGGCGAGAAGCTTCTCGGCGGCAAGCTTCAGCGCGCTCTCGGCCTTGGCACGGTCGGCGCCTTCGATCTCGATGTCGAACACCTTGCCCTGGCGCACGCTGGCAACACCGGCGATGCCGAGCGACTTCAGCGCGCCTTCGATCGCCTTGCCCTGTGGGTCAAGAATTCCCGTCTTCAGCGTTACGGTGACGCGCGCTTTCATCGCTCTCTAGCGCTCCGAAACAGCGACGGGGGCAGAAGCCCCCGCCGAAACGCGACACGCGGCTTCGCGCCTCACTGCACGAGCACCGGCCCGCGGCCTTGCGGCGGCTCGCCTTCGGCCATGACGCCGAGGCGCTTCGCAACTTCGGTGTAGGCCTCGATCAGGCCGCCGAGGTCGCGGCGGAAGCGGTCCTTGTCGAGCTTCTCGTTGGTCTTGATGTCCCACAGCCGGCAGGTGTCGGGGCTGATTTCGTCGGCGACGACGATGCGCAGCATGTCATTTTCCCACAGCCGTCCGCACTCCATTTTGAAGTCAACGAGGCGGATGCCGATGCCGAGGAAAAGGCCGGTGAGAAAATCGTTGACACGGATCGCAAGCGCCGTGACGTCGTCGATTTCCTGCGTGTTCGCCCAGCCGAAGGCGGTGATATGCTCTTCCGACACCATCGGGTCGCCGAGCTTGTCGTTCTTGTAATAGAATTCGATGATCGAGCGCGGCAGCTGCGTCCCTTCCTCGAGGCCAAGGCGCGTTGCGAGCGAGCCCGCGGCGACGTTCCGCACCACCACTTCGAGCGGGATGATCTCGACTTCGCGCACCAATTGCTCGCGCATGTTGAGCCGGCGGACGAAATGCGTCGGCACGCCGATCTCGTTCAGCCGCTGGAAGATGTATTCCGAAATGCGGTTGTTGAGCACGCCTTTGCCGTCCACGATCTCATGCTTTTTCGCATTAAAGGCGGTGGCATCGTCTTTGAAATGCTGGATAAGGGTGTCGGGCTCGGGTCCTTCGTAAAGGATCTTCGCCTTGCCCTCATAGATTTTGCGGCGGCGGCTCATGGGAGTGTACCGTGGTTTGCGAAAATCCATCTTGGGCGAGAACTCCTGAAACAACAAACGGCATCCCGGCTCGATAGGTGGGTGCCGCAGCGTGTGGCGGCAAGAGCGGCCTCAAACCTCGTCCCCGCGCCACTTTTTGGAACCTAGCCGATCAAGGCATTCAGTACAATGCAACAAAGGCAGTTGTCCCGGGCCGTCCTCCCATTGCTTCGCGGTTGATCCTGATGCAGCGGCCCGATATCAAAGCGAATCGGTCGAGGGCCTCCGGCGCTACGACCGGCGGCAAGCCATGAGGATCCGATGACGACCTTTGACAAGCGCGAGGAAGGCTTCGAGAACAAATTCGCGCATGACGAGGAGCTGCGCTTCAAGGTAACGGCGCGGCGGAACAAACTTCTCGGCCTGTGGGCGGCGGCGAAGCTTGGCCTTGCCGGCGCGGATGCCGATGCCTACGCGAAAGCGGTCGTCGCTTCCGATTTCGAGGAGGGGAGCGACCATGATGTTTTCCGCAAGGTGCGCGCCGACCTCGATGCCAAGAAGGTCGCGGTGTCCGATCAGGAGATCCGCAAGACCATGGATGAGCTTTTGCAGCGCGCGGCCAAGGAAATCATGGCCGGAAGCTGATGCCGCCGGGCTTTCATGCCTTGCCGAAGACCCGCTTGAAGATCGTATCCACGTGCTTGAAGTGATGGTTGAGGTCGAAGAGGGCTTCAAGCTCTGATTCGCGAATCTTTTGAATCACATCCGGGTCGTGCTTCAAGAGGTTCAGGAACTCGCCTTCGCCGGCCCAAGCCTTCATCGCGTTCCGCTGTACGAGCTTGTAAGCCTCCTCGCGCGCAAGCCCCTTATTGACGAGCGCGAGGAGCACCCGCTCGGAGTTCACGAGGCCGCCCTGCCGCGCGAGGTTCCGCTTCATCGCCTCGGGGTAGACGATGAGCTTCTCAACCGCGCCCGCAAGCCGGTCGAGGGCGAAGTCGAGGGTGACCGTCGCGTCCGGGCCGATCATGCGCTCGACCGAGGAGTGCGAAATGTCGCGCTCGTGCCAGAGCGCCACGTCCTCGAGCGCGGGCGTCGCATAGGCGCGCACGAGGCGCGCTAGCCCTACGAGGTTCTCGGACAGCACCGGATTGCGCTTGTGGGGCATGGACGAAGAACCCTTTTGCCCGGCGGAGAAATATTCCTCGGCTTCGCCCACTTCGGTGCGCTGCAGATGACGGATTTCGGTGGCAAACCGCTCGACCGAAGAGGCGATCACGGCGAGCGTCGCAAAAAAGGCGGCGTGACGGTCGCGCGGGATGATCTGCGTCGAGACGGGTTCGACCGCGAGCCCAAGCTTTTTCGCCACATATGCCTCGATGCGCGGATCGTTGTTGGCATAGGTGCCGACGGCGCCGGAGATGGCGCAGGTCGCGATCTCCGCGCGCGCGTGTTCGAGGCGCGTCTTCGCGCGTGTGAATTCGGCATAGGCGAAAGCGAGCTTGAGGCCGAAGGTCGTGGGCTCCGCGTGGATACCGTGCGAGCGGCCGACCGTTGGCGTGTCCTTGTATTCGAAGGCGCGCTTCTTCAGCGCCGCGAGCAGGCGGTCGAGATCGGCGAGCAGAATGTCGGCGGCGCGCGATAGCTGCACCGCGAGGCAGGTGTCGAGAATGTCGGAAGAGGTAAGCCCGAGATGCACGTAGCGCGCCTCCGGCCCGACGATCTCCGCGAGATGCGTGAGAAAGGCGACGACGTCGTGCTTGACCTCGCGCTCGATCGCGTCGATGCGGGCAACATCGAACTTCGCGTTCTTTCCTTTTTCCCAAATTGTCTTCGCCGCTTCTTTCGGAATGAGCCCGATCTCCGCCATGGCGTCGGCGGCGTAGGCTTCGATCTCGAACCATATGCGGAAGCGTGTCTCGGGCGACCAGATCGCGGCCATCTCCGGGCGGGAATAGCGCGGGATCATGCGGCCTCGCCGCGGGCGGTTGCCGCCGCGTTGCGGATGGCGGCGATGTTGGCGCGATACGCATCCGGCTTGCCGCCCTTGAAGACCGCCGAGCCCGCGACCAGGACATTGGCGCCGGCGCGCGCGACGAGCGGCGCCGTCTCCGGCGTTATCCCGCCGTCGACCTCGATGTCGATGGGGCGGCCGCCGGCCATGACGCGAAGATTGCGGATCTTGTCGACGGCGGCGGGAATGAATTTCTGTCCGCCATAACCGGGGTTCACCGACATCACAAGAATGAGGTCGACGAGGTCAAGCACATGCTCGATCGACGATTCCGGCGTTGCCGGGTTGAGGGTGACGCCGACTTTCTTCCCGAGCGCGCGAATCGCCTGCAGCGAGCGGTGCACGTGCGGGCCCGCTTCCACGTGCACGGTGATGATGTCGGCGCCGGCCGCGGCGAAGGCCGCGAGATACGGATCGCAAGGCGCGATCATCAGGTGCACGTCGAGGGTCTTTTTCGTGTGCGGGCGGAGCGCCTTCACCACGTCCGGCCCGATGGTGATGTTCGGAACGAAGTGACCGTCCATCACGTCGACGTGGATCCAGTCGGCGCCCGCGCCTTCGACTGCGCGCACCTCTTCGCCAAGCTTGGCGAAATCGGCGGACAGGATCGAGGGCGCGACAATAAGCGGGCGAGTCATGATCTCACAGACGAGGCCGTACCACGCAGATCAGTCGCGAGGCAACCGGGCGACGAGAAGACGCGAAATCAGCGGCGATACGATTAACGGCGCAAGGTAAACGGGAAATTGGTAGGTCGCAAAATAGATCCAGGCGATATCGGGAACGGTGCCGGCGGTGGCGAGCATAATGGCCATGTTGCGGTGGCCGCCGGCAAAGCCCACGGCAAAGGCGCGCTCCAATCCGCCTGCCCTGAAGATCAGCGTCGTCAGCGCGAAAAGCCCGAGTGCGAGCGCGAAGGCGATCGCAAGCATGACCAGGACGAGATGGGGGTCGGCAAACGCCTTTGCCGTAACGCCATCCATCGATGCAACGCCAAAGATCATGAGCGTGATTACGCTCGCGCCATCAATCTCATGCCGATGCGCCGCGACACGTTCGGCGCCTAGCCATCGCCGCAACAGCAAGGCGATGACGAAGGCGCCACCGAGGAAGGCGGCGAGGCGCAGCGCAAGCACGAGGGGATCGATTGCCAGGCCAGCGCCCGCGAATAGCGCGACGAAGATCGGCGCGGTCAGCGGAGTTATCGCCGTAGTTACGATGAGCGTGGCGAGCGAGACCGCTACGTCGAGGCCGAGGATCGCGGAGAAGGCGGTGGCCGAAAGCACCGGGGGTGCAGCTGCCTGCAGGACAAGGCCGGTCAACAATCCCTCGCGCCCCGAGGCATCGACGCCGAGCCATTGAAACAGCGGACAGAAGACGAGCGGGACAACGACCATGATCCAAACGCTCGCCGCGAGTACGAGCCAGGGGCGCGCGAACACGGCCCACAGAGCGGGGGGTTCGACGCGCAGGAAGGCGAGCACCATCAGGCAGAAGACGGAGGCGCCGAAGACGGGCTTCAGGAAGGCCGCGAGCGGCGGAAACAGAATGCCGACCGCAAGACTCACGGCGATGGCGCGCGTTCCGTGGCGGCCCAGCCAGTGGAGGCCGCCGCGTAGCCGCTCGTTGATGCTCATTCCTTTGCGCTCTTGAAGCGATCGCGCCACGAAGGCAGTGCGTCCGCGAAAGGAAGGGTGTTCGCCTCGAAAATGGCGCGCGCGACGGCGCGGGCAAGGCAGTTCGCGGCGATGGTGCCGAGTTCGGCGAGGCCATGCACCGCGTCGTCAAGCTTGCGTGCCCCGGTCGAAGCGGCGAATACAATATCGCCATCCATGGGCGAGAAGACCGGATAGATCGCACGCGCGAGCCCCGCCGAAGCCATCACCGCGAGGCGCTTCGCCTGCGGCTTGGTCAGCGCGACATCGGTCGCGACCAGCGCGAGCGTGGTGTTGGTTGCGGGCAGTCGCCCCTTGAGATGCGGGATATGCGCATCGGCGGGAAATTTCGCCGGCCAGCCGAGGCCGCCGAATTCGTTCTCCTGCTCGAAGGGCGCAGCCCAGAAATGGTGGCTATTGCCGATCGTCACCCGGCCCACCGTGTTGACCGCGACGATGGCACCGAGGATCGCTCTGTCTTTCGTTTGCGCCGACGCCGAGCCGATGCCGCCTTGCAAATTCTCGGTGCTGGCGCCGGTGCCGGCGCCGACACTGCCGATCTCGAATTCGGCGGATGCCGCTTTCGCCGCGGCGTAGCCGAGTTCACGATAAGGCGGATAACGGCCCCAGCCCTTGTCACCGCCGTTCAACAGGTCGAAGAGAATCGCACCAGGCACGATCGGTACGCGCGCCGAACGCACGACGAAGCCGCGGCCTTGTTCTGCCAGATAGGCCGCGACGCCCGAACCGGTCTCGAGCCCGAAGGCGGAGCCGCCGGACAACGCGAAGGCGTCGACGCGCTCGACCGTTGCAACAGGATCGAGAAGGTCGAACTCACGCGTGCCGGTGCCGCCGCCGCGCACGTCGACGGAGGCGATGGCCGGTGCTTCGAATACAATGGCGGTCGCGCCCGAGCCGACCTTCAGATCGGTCGCGTGGCCGACGAGAACGCCGGGCACGTCGGTGATCAGGTTCTTGCGCCTTGGCACGGGCGGTGCCTCCTTCTGGGACGACTGAACCTGATCGTGGCGAAGGCGGCAAGTCATGGCTGCCATTCACGCCGCGATCAAAACGAGGCGAGGTTTTCTCGCGCTCCTTGCCCTCGGCTTCTCGGGGCGGCAGAACAGCGCCATGACCGACGTCACCATTCCGGCCGCCCTTGCCGCGGGGCTTGTTAGTTTCGTTTCGCCCTGCGTGCTGCCGCTGGTGCCGCCTTATTTATGCTTTCTCGCCGGCACGACATTCGAGCACTTGATCGCGCGCGAGCAGGCGCCTTTGGTCGCGCGGCGCGAATTGGCGACGGCGTTTCTCTTCGTTCTCGGCTTCACGACCGTGTTCGTCGCGCTTGGCGCCAGCGCCTCCGCGGTCGGCGATCTTTTGCGCGCGCATTCCGATGCGCTCGCGATCGTCGCCGGCGTCGCCATCATCGTGATGGGGCTGCACTTCCTCGGCGCCTTCAATATTCCGCTGCTCGCCCGTACGGTGCGGATGAATGTCGACAAGCCGGTCGGGCTTTGGGGCGCCTATGCGATGGGTCTTGCGTTCGCTTTCGGCTGGACGCCCTGTATCGGACCGGTGCTGGCGGCGATCCTTGCGGTCGCCGCGTCCGAGGCAACGGTGGCGCGCGGGGCTGGATTGCTCGCGGTCTATTCGCTCGGCTTGGGGATTCCGTTTCTTCTCGCCGCCTTCGCGCTGAAGCCTTTCGTCGGATTACTCGCGCGGATGCGCGCGCATTTGGGGTTCGTGGAAAAAGTCATGGGTGGCTTGCTTGTGCTCACTGGCGTCGCTTTCCTCGGCGGTTGGATCGCGCAAGCGAGCTATTGGCTTTTGGATAATTTTCCGATGCTCTCGCAATTCGGCTGAGAGCAAGAGGGAGGGTCGCAACCGATGCAACGCCACCCGCATATTCTGAGCGCCTCGACGAATTTATTGGGGATCTGTTTTGTCATCATCGGCGGCCTGAAGCTCACCGGCCAGAATCCAAATTCTTATTCCGACGAAATCGCCTGGGTCGCGGCGATCCTTCTGTTCACGAGCACGATCCTTTCCTATCTCGCGATCCGCAACGGCGATACGAGGCTGTGGCAAATCTTCGTCGCCGATTGGGCCTTCATAGGCGGCATGTTCACGCTGCTGACTTCGGTGCTCGTCGCGGCGATTTACCTTTAAGGACTGGACCGCCTGACTTTGTGCAAAGAAAAAGCCCGCCGCGAAGGCGGGCTTTCTCTTTTCAAATCGCAGACGTTCACATCTCGGAATAGGTGCCGTCCTTTTTCCAAACATAGATGACGTAGTCGAGCGTGGTGATGTCGCCCTTCTTGTCGTAGGAGATCGGGCCCAGCACCGTTGACCAGTTGCCGGCGCGGATCACCTCGGCGACTTTCTTCGGATCGGTGGTGTTGGCCTGGGTCACCGCCTGCGCCCAGATCTGGAAAGCGGCGTAGCTATAGAGCGTGTAACCCTCAGGATCGATACCCTTCGCCTTGAAGCGATCGACGATCGCGGCCGCCGTAGGCCGCTTGCGCGGATCGGAGCCGAAGGTCATCAGCGTGCCTTCGCCCGCCGCGCCGGTGATCGCCGCGAACTCCTTATCCGCGAGCGCGTCGCCGGCCATGAGCACGGTCTTCATGCCCTGGTCGCGCATCTGCCTGAGAATCAGACCCGCTTCGCGGTGATAGCCGCCGACGAACACCACTTCGATGCCCGCGGCTTTCATCTTGGAGACGATTGCGTTGAAGTCGCTGTCGCCCTTGTTATAGGACTCGAACACCTTCTCCTGCACGCCTGCCGTGTTCAACGCCTTCTTGGTCTCGTCGGCGAGTCCCTTGCCGTAGGTGGTCTTGTCGTTGAGGATCGCAATGTTGTTCTTCGCAAAGTTCTTGGCGAGATACGCGCCGGCGACCGCGCCTTGCTGGTCGTCGCGGCCGCACACACGGAAGGTATTCCACAGACCGCGCTCGGTGAAGGTCGGGTTGGTGGAAGCCGGCGTGATCTGCAACACATTGCCTTCGGCATAGGCTTCCGAAGCCGGGATCGACGACGACGAACAATAGTGCCCGGCGACGAACGGAATCTTGCCGCTTGCGATCTTTTCGGCGACGGAACGCGCCTGTTTCGGATCGCACTGATCGTCGTCGATTTCGAGCTTGAGTTTCTTGCCCAACAGGCCGCCGGCGGCGTTGATGTCGGCGACCGCGAGCTCGGCGCCGTCCTTCATCTGGCGCCCGAACACCGCTTGATCGCCGGTCATGGGACCGGCAACCGCGACGGTGATGTCCTGCGCGCTCGCCGCGCCCGCAAACAGCAGGCTGGCAGCTAAAGCAAGCGTCGAATAAGCAAGTTTCTTCATGCGCGTCTCCCCTTTGCGCGAAAAACCCGAAAGCGCTGAGGCTTGCGGGCACCTCCATCCCGTAATCATTGTGCCATGGAAGCCGGGCCTTAAGAAGGGTTTTCGCCTGTCCCCGTTTGCGGGCGCTCACGCCAGGTGAACGGCCCGGTTCGCTCATAAAGCCAGCGATATTGCGTGACCATTCGACGAGCGCGCGTGAGCCGCCAGGAGACGCCGCCGGCGGCAATCAAAAAAGCAAGGTCCGATAAATAAGAGGGGAGCGATAGAAGCTCGCCCTGAAAAAGCGCGAAATGCGCAAAGCGAATGCCGGCGCCGAGCACGAGGAGATAAGCGACGGCTTCGCCGAACGGCCGCCAATTGTTGGCGAGCGCGCGGCCTGTGGCCCAGGCCGCACTGCCGCCGATCAGGCCGGTGACGAGGAAGACCTGCAGCATTGCTTCGTGCGCGTAGAGTTCGGCCGGCACTTCAGCCTCCCTCGAGATAAGCGGCGCGGACCTCGGGACGGGCAAGGAGCTCCTTGCCCGTGCCTTGAAGCGTGACCACGCCGTTCACGAGCACGTACCCGCGGTGCGCGAGACGAAGCGCATGATAGGCGTTCTGTTCAACAAGGAAGATCGTCAACCCCTCGCGCTGGTTGAGGTCGCGGATCACGTCGAAAATCTTCCGTACGACGAGTGGGGCAAGCCCCAGCGAAGGCTCGTCGAGGAGGAGAAGCCGCGGCCGGCTCATGAGCGCGCGGGCGATCGCGAGCATTTGCTGCTCGCCGCCCGAGAGCGTGCCGCCGCGCTGGTGGCGGCGCTCTTTCAGAATGGGAAAGAGTGCAAAGGCGCGTACGAGGCCCTCCTCGAAGTCGGCGCCGCCGATGACCGCCGCGCCCATCTGCAGGTTCTCGTAAACCGTCATGCGCGGAAAGATGCGGCGGCCTTCGGGCGACTGCGCTATGCGCGAGCCGATGATTTCATGCGTCGAAAGCTTGGTGATGTCGCGGCCGTCGAAAATGACGCGGCCTTCGCTCGCATGCGGATTGCCGCAGATCGTCATCATCAAGGTTGACTTGCCAGCGCCGTTGGCGCCAATCAGCCCGACGATTTCGCCCGCGCGCACTTCCAGGTCGACGCCGTTCAGCGCCGGAATGTGGCCGTAGAAGGTCTTGACGCCTTGCACGGAAAGAAGCGGGGCGTTCACGATGCCACCTCTTCTTCGTCGACGCCGAGATAGGCGGCGATGACCTTGGGATCGTTGCGCACGTCCGCGGGCGGGCCGTCGGCGATCTTCTTGCCGTAGTCGAGCACGACCACATGGTCGGAGATATCCATTACCACGCCCATGTGATGCTCGATCAGAAGGATCGAGACTTTGCTCTCAACCCGAATGCTCGCGAGGAGCTTCTTGAGTTCGCCGGCCTCGCGCGGATTGAGGCCCGCGGCCGGTTCATCGAGGCATAGGAGAACGGGATCCGCGCACATGGCGCGCGCAATCTCAAGGCGGCGCTGGGCGCCATAGGGCAGCGCGCCGGCGGGATCGTCGGCGCGGTTCGCGAGCCCCACGCGATCGAGCCAGAAACGCGCGCAATCGATGGCGTCATGCTCGGCATGCAGATAGCCGGGCCAGCCGAAAATACCCAAGAGCGTAAATCCCGAGGCGATCATCAGCCGGTTGTGCTGGGCGACGAGGAGGTTTTCGAGCGCCGTCATGCCGGCAAAGAGGCGGATGTTCTGAAAGGTGCGGGCAACACGCGCGCGCGCAGCAATCCTGAAATCCGGCAGGCGCTCGAGAAGAAATTCTTTTTCGTCTGCATGCGCGAGCCGGATCATGCCCTCCGTCGGCTGATAGAATCCGGTGATGCAGTTGAAGACGGTGGTCTTGCCGGCGCCATTCGGGCCGATAATGGCGGTGATTTCTCCGCGCCGCGCGGTGAAAGAGAGATCGTCAACGGCCAAAAGACCGCCGAAGCGCATGGAGAGATGCCGCACGTCGAGGACGTTCCCGGCCGGCGCGCTCATTGCCGTGCCTCGTCGATGATATCGGCAGGGATGATTTTCTTCTCGTTGAGAAACACCGAAGGCGTTCGTGTCGCGATCAGCCCGCGCGGACGCCAGACCATGATCGCAACCATGGCAAATCCGAATACGAGCATGCGGAATTGCTCGAACTGGCGGAAGAACTCGAAGCCTCCGATCATCGCGATCGCGGCGATCACGACGCCCAGTTGCGAACCCATGCCGCCGAGCACCACGATCGCGAGAACGAGCGCCGACTCCATGAAGACGAACGATTCCGGACTGATGAATCCCTGGCGCGTGGCGAAGAAGGAGCCGGCGAGGCCGCCGAACAGCGCGCCTGTCGCAAAGGCGGTGAGTTTCGTGTTGGTGGTGTTGATGCCAAGCGAGCGGCAAGCGATCTCGTCCTCGCGCAGAGCCTCCCAGGCGCGGCCGATGGGCAGGCGCCGCAAGCGCAGTGTCACGAAGTTCGTGAGAAGAGCGAGCGCAAGGATCAGATAGAATAGAAATACGATGCGATGGACGGGATCGAATTCGAGGCCAAAGCGCGCGGCGAAGCCTGTATCGCTCGAGTCGAACGGAATGCCGAAGAAGCTCGGGCGCGGAATGCCGGAAATTCCGTTGGGGCCGTTGGTGAAACTCTGCCAGTTGATGATCACGAGACGGATGATCTCGCCGAAGGCGAGCGTCACGATCGCAAGATAATCACCACGCAGCCGCAGTACAGGAAAGCCGAGGAGGATTCCCCAAAAGGAGGCGAGGATTCCCGCCACCGGCAGGCAGATCCAGAACGACCAGCCGAAGGTCTGCGCGAGCAACGCATATGAGTAGGCACCGACCGCATAGAAGGCGACGTAGCCGAGGTCGAGAAGGCCGGCGAGGCCAACCACGATATTCAAGCCCCAGCCCAGCATGATGTAGGTCAGCACGAGAATGCCGAGGTCGAGGAAATAGCGGTTCGAGTAGAAGAGAACCGGCATGAGCAAGGCAAAGGCGAGAAGCGTAGGCTTCAAGCCCCAGCCCAATAGGATAAATACGAGAAGCAGAATGCTGAGATCGCGAAATTCGTGACCCGAATAGCGATAGACAATGACCGCGAGCAACCCGAGCGCGGGTAGCGCGAAGCGGCGAAACTTCTCAAACGCCGGCGCTATTGCGGCGATCAGGCGCATCAAATTCGACTGCGCGAAATCCGAGATATGGCTTCTCGCGATCAGCGCAACGATCAGCCGGCCCGCGAATACCGCAGCGACCGCGACCGCGAGCATCTCGGGCCGCGGGAAAGCGGCGAGCTGTCCGGTCGGGCCGCTGTCAGTGCGAAATCCCAGCAATAGCGAAAACAAGCCGAAGGCGACGAGGGCGGCGAGGGCCGCGTCCTTCAGCGCGCCGGCGAAATCGAGTTTAGAAGCGGACAATCGCAGGTCGGATCCGTTCGCCACGACCGAACTTTCTCAGACCTTCTCGACTTCGGGACGGCCGAGGATACCGGTCGGCATGAAGATCAAGACAAGCACAAGGATCGAAAACGCGGCGACGTCCTTATACTCGGCCGAGAAATAGGCCGACCAGAAGGTCTCGATCAGGCCGATGAGCAAACCGCCGAGCATCGCGCCCGGCAGCGAGCCGATGCCGCCAAGCACCGCGGCGGTGAACGCTTTTACGCCCGCGACAAAGCCGATGAAAAAGTCGATCACGCCGTAATAGAGGAGGTACATAATGCCAGCGACCGCGGCGAGGGCCGCGCCGATCACGAAAGTGAGCGAAATCGTGCGGTCGATGTCGACGCCGACGAGCGAAGCCATTTTCAAATCCTGCTCGCATGCGCGCATGTTACGGCCGAGCCGGGTCGCCGAGACAAGCCAAGAAAACAACGTCATCAGAATGAGCGTCGTTACTACGATGATGATCTGCACGTAGGAGAGCTGCACCACGAACCCGCCATTGTCGATCAGCGTGTAGCCGCCGGGAATGAGCGGCGGCAGCGGCTTGACGCGCGCGCCTTGCGCGAGCTGCACGTAGTTTTGCAGCACGATCGACATGCCGATGGCGGAGATCAGCGGGGCGAGCCGGTGCGAGCCGCGCAGCGGCCGGTAAGCGAAGCGCTCGACCGCCCAGCCGTAGAGTGCTGCAAGCAGCATTGCGATGATCAAAACGAGAAAGAGCGCCAGCGGAATGGCGGTGACGCCGATCGCGATCAGGACGAGGAAGGCAATCAAGGCGAGAAAGGCACCGACCATGAAAATATCGCCATGGGCGAAATTGATCATGCCGATGATGCCGTAGACCATCGTGTAGCCGATGGCGACGAGACCGTAGATCGAGCCGAGCACGATCCCGTTGATCAGCTGCTGCAGAAAATAGTCCATGCGCGTGCCCCTTGATCCCCCGCGCGCCGTCCCCTCGCGGGCTTCGCCGTCCCGCTGGCCCTAGGTTTACACGGCCTTGTTGGCTCGACAAATGCGGCGATAGGCCAAAAGCGAGACTTGACCGCATGCGCCGGGAACGCGAGAAAGTTCCCGTTCCGGGGAGGGAGCAATGTTGAAAACAGCGTTTCGAATCGCGATTGCGAGCGTTCTGGCCTGCGCGAGTGCGGCGCAGGCGCAAGAATGGCCGACACGGTCGGTTACCATGGTGATCCCGTTCGCCGCCGGCGGCCCGCAAGACGGCATTGGCCGCATCGTTGCCCAGCGCATGGGCGAGATTCTCGGGCAGCAGGTGATCGTCGAGAACGTGGGCGGCGCGGGCGGTATGACCGGCGCCGATCGTGTGGCCAAGGCCGAGCCCGACGGCTACCAGTTCGTGCTCGGAAGCGTGGGCACGCATGCGCAAAACCAGACGCTCTACAAGCGCCCCGCCTACAACGCGGCGGCGGATTTCACGCCGGTGGCGTTGATCGCGGTCACGCCGCTCGTTCTGATCACGCGCAAGGATTTTCCAGCGAACAATCTGAAAGAGTTCATTGCCTACGCCAAGGCTAACCAAGCGAAGATGTCTTACGGTTCGGCCGGCGCCGGCTCGGCGACGCATCTCGGCTGCGTGATCGTGAATTCCGTGATGGGCACCGATATCACGCATGTTCCTTATCGCGGCACGGGCCCCGCGATGCAGGACCTTTTGGGGGGCCGCATCGACTTCCTCTGCGATCTCGTCAACAACGCGAAGCCGCAGATCGACGGCGGCAGCGTGAAGGCCATCGCCATCATGACCAAGGAGCGTTCGCCGGCGCTGCCGAACGTGCCGACCGGCCTCGAGCAGGGCACCAAGGGTTTTGAAGCCTATACGTGGAGCGCAATCTTCTTGCCGAAGGGTGCGCCGGCGCCGATCGTGAAAAAGCTCAATGCCGCGGTGGTGCAGTCGATGAACACGCCGGAAGTACGCGCCCGGCTTCAGGGTATCGGCGCGCAGGTCGTGCCCGACGCGGAGGCGACGCCCAGCTATCTCGCCCAATTCGTGAAGAGCGAGATCGAGAAATGGGCGGGACCGATCAAGGCGAGCGGCGTCATCGTCGAGTAGAGACGCCGTTTGCGGGGTTGCGCCCGCGCCGCGCTTGCCTATGCTCCGATCCATGGGACAAGCGACGGCGCTGCCGCTCTTTCACCTCTACGGCGACCCCCCGGACGATCAGGCATTCGATTTCGTCCATGTCGAGACGCTGTCCTCGCGCTCGGCAATTCACAACTGGACGATCCAGGCACACCGGCACCGTAACCTCTTCCAGATTTTCGTGATCGAGCGCGGCGGCGGCGAAATGTCGTTCGAGACGACGACGATCGCCTTCAAGGCGCCAGCCGCGATCCTGGTGCCGCCCACGGTCGCGCACGGCTTCCGGTATCTCCCGGAAGTGAGCGAAGGCTGGGTCGTCACTTTCACTGAAGATGTGGCCGAAGCAATCGGCGAACGCTCGGCAGCGGCGCTTGAACGGCTGAAGGCGCTCGCGGCGGATCCTGTCGTGCCGCTTGCCAATGACGGCGAGACAAAACGTCTCGTTACGCTTTGCCAGGATCTTTACGAGGAGCATTTCCTCGCCCGCGAGGGCTATCGCATCGCCATGCGTTCCTACATCGCGCTTATTGCGGTCGAAGTGGTGCGGCTCGCGGCAAGCCGCGCACGCACGGGCGCCGTCACGCTTGCGGTTGCCGATCCCACGGTGGAGGCGCTGCGGCGGCTGATCGAGGATCATTTCCGGCGCGAACGGCATATCGCTTTTTACGCGACGAAGCTCGCGGTGACGCCCGATCGCTTGAACGATCATGTCAAACGTGCCGCTGGCGTTACCGCCGGTCACCTCATCCGGCAGCGGGTGCTGACAGAGGCGAAGCGCCAGCTCGTCTTCACCAATCTTTCTATCGGCGAGATTGCCTATGATCTCGCCTTCGCCGATCCCTCGCATTTCGCGCGTTTCTTCCGCAAGCAAACCGGCACCACGCCGCAGGCTTTTCGCTCGCACGGACATGCGGTGCAAGGCGGCCGCGCGCAACCGCTCGAGCGGGCTACGCGGCGGCGGCTGAGCGCCTAAACTCAGCCTTTGCTTTTTGCGATTTCCTCGAGGACTTCGCCTGCCTCTTTCATCGCGCTATTGGCGGCGGGAATGCCGCAATAGACCGCCTGCTGCAGGATGATTTCCTTTATGTCGTCCCTGGAGAATTTTCCTTCGACGAGCGCCGCGCGCGTGTGCAACTTGAATTCTTCCCAGCGGCCGAGCGCGATCATGGTGGAAATCACGATGATCCGCCGCGTGCGGTCGTCAAGATGCGGGCGCAGCCATACCTCTCCCCAACAGCAACGGGTGAGAAGATCGAGAAAGTCGGCGTTGAAGTCGTTCTTGCGGGCGACCGAGCGCTCCACCCAGGCATCGCCCAGGACCTTGCGGCGCTTCTTCATGCCGGCGTCAAAACGTTCCTGATCGTTCATGATACGGCTCCTAGCCGAGAAATTTCTCGATTGTGTCGGTGTATTGCTTGCCTTGCTCGATGTTCGAAAGATGCGCGGCATCGAGCTTGATGAATTTCGAGCCTTTGATTTGGCTCACGATCAGCTCCGCGTCCTTCACGGTGGTCGCCGGATCATGAGCGCCGGCGATGACGAGGGTGGGGAGCTTGATCGCGCCGATATCCCAGCGTTGATCCATGTCGCGGATCGCCGCCGAGCAACCGGCATAGCCTTGCGGCGGCGTGGTCATCAGCATTTCGCGCACGCGCGCGACGGCGGCCGCGGATTTTTCGCGAAAGGTCTTCGTGAACCAGCGCTCCAACACGCTGTCAACGATGGCGGCCATGCCCTTGCTGCGTACGGTCTGGATGCGGCCGTTCCAGATCACGGGATCACCGATCTTGGCGGCGGTGTTGCTGAGGATGAGCTTGTCGATGCGCTGAGGCGCAAGGCGGCCGAGCCACATGCCGGTGAAGCCGCCCATGGAAAGGCCGCAGAAGTGCGCGCGCTCGATCCTGAGGCCGTCAAGAATGGCAAGCACGTCCCTGCCGAGCCGTTCGAGCGTATAGGGCGTATCCGGCGCGCCGGATTTGCCGTGACCACGCTGGTCGTAGCGTACGACGCGAAATTTCTTCACGAGATGCTTCGCCTGCTCGTCCCACATATGAAGATTGGTCCCGAGCGAATTGGAAAACACGAGCACAGGCGCCCTTTCGGGGCCCTCGATCTCGACATTGATCGGACATCCGTCGGCATCGATGGTCGGCATCAGCGTTTCCTTTTTGATTTGGGCGATGGGTGTGTCAGCGATTTTTCCACGCTCGAGAGCGTGCGGTCCAAGAAGGATTCGGCGCTGCCGAGATAGGTGAGCGGATCGAAAAGTCGCATGAGTTTATCGCGCGAAATCACCTTGGTGATCTCGGGCATTTTGGACAGCACGTCGATCAACGGCCGCCGTTCCTTGGCGGCCTTCTCGCTCGCCGTTTCCAAAAGATCGTGCGCTTGCAGCCGACCGATCTCGACGCCGAGCGCCATCTGCACGGCTTCGCCCATGATCAGCCCGTGGGTTGCATCGAGATTCGCGCGCATACGAGCAGAGTCAATCTCCATGCCTTCTGCAATCTCCGCGAGACGCGATGCAACGCCGGAAGCGAGGAGAAAGAGCTCCGGGATCACCAACCATTCCGCCTGCCAGCCGCCGAGTGCGCGTTCATGCTCCTGCACCATGCCGGAGAGGACCGCCGAGACGAGGCCGGGGGCAAGATTGGCGGCGGCAAGAATCTGCGCGCAGGCGATTGGATTGCGCTTATGGGGCATGGTCGATGAGCCGCCGCGGCCATGGCCCGCGGGTTCGAACAGCTCGGCGACCTCGGTCTGCATCAGGAGCGAGACGTCGCGCGCGACCTTGCCGCTCGCGCCGATCAAAATGCCGACTGCGCTTGCGACGTTCGCAATGCGGTCGCGTTCCGCGTGCCAGGGAGATGACGGCCGAAGATCGAGTTCTTCGGCAAGCCGGTTTGCGACTTTCACACCTTTCTTGCCGAGGGCGGCGAGCGTTCCAGCCGCGCCGCCGAATTGCAGGACCGCCGCCTTTGCCGCGGCGTCGTGCAGATTTTCGCGCGCCCGTGAAACGAGCGCCGCCCAATTCGCGAGCTTCAGCCCGAAGATCGTGGGCAGCGCTTGTTGCAGCCAGGTGCGCGCCGCAAGCGGCGTCCTGCGGTGTTTGCGCGCGAATTTGGCGAAGGCCTTGATCGCGCGCACAAGGTCACGGTCGAGGAGGGCGACGCTCTCGCCGATCGCGACCACCGCCGCGGTGTCGATGATGTCCTGGCTCGTCGCGCCCCAATGCACGTAGCGCGCGGCCTCGCGGTCGCGTTTTGCGACCTCGGCGGTGAGCGCCTTGACGAGGGGGATCGCAATGTTCCCGGCAAGCGCCGCGCTTTTTCCGAGCGCTGCTGGATCGAAACGGGCGGGGTCGCAGGCGGACTTGATGGCGGCCACGGCCTTGCGCGGGATCACGCCTTCCGCCGCTTCTGCGCGTGCGAGGGCGGCTTCCACCTCAAGCATGCGCGCGATCACCGCGCGGTCGGCATGCAGCGCACGCATTGCGACCGTCGCAAACAGCGGCGCGAGAAGCGGGGAAGCGGCGAGTTCTGTCTCGGTCATGGGGGAAACAGCGGAAGGAAAGCGGACTTTACGCCGCGGTTTTGTGCGCCGGAAGGCCGGGGGTGCAAGGGCGGCTACGGATCGCTATCTTAAGCGAGAAGAGGGATTCATGGCACTCAATATGACCGGAGAATACGTGCTTCCGCTTCCGCGCACGGAAGTATGGAAGGCGTTGAACGACCCCGAAATGCTCAAGCGTTGCATCCCTGGCTGCGAATCGCTGGAGAAGGTTTCCGACACCGAGTTCACCGCGGTGGCGCGGCTTGAGGCGGGGCCGGTCAAGGCGCGCTTCAAGGGCCGCGTGAAACTCGAGGATCTGGTGCCGCCGGAAAGCTACAAGATCGTCGGCGAGGGCGAGGGCGGTGTCGCGGGCTTTGCCAAAGGCAACGCCGCCGTGACGCTGTCGGACGCGCCGGAAGGCACCAAGCTCGTCTACACGGCCGAGGCCACCGTCGGAGGCAAGATCGCCCAGCTCGGGCAGCGGTTGCTCGCCGGAACCGCGAAGAAGACCGCCGACCGTTTCTTCTCGAATTTTGCGAAGGCGCTGACTGAATGAAATGACACGGAGCAGATCATGACGGACCCGCAACCGAATGACGACGTGCTGACGATGGCCGAGCGCTGGCGGCGCGAAGGCCGTGGCGTCGCGCTCGCGACCGTGGTCGAGACGTGGGGATCGGCGCCGCGCCCAGTCGGCAGCCATCTGGTGATCGACGATCGCGACAACTTCCTCGGCTCCGTCTCCGGCGGCTGCGTCGAAGGCGAAGTGATCGCGGAAGCCGCCGAGGTAATCAAAGACGGAAATCCCAGGTTACTCGAATTTGGCGTTGCCGACGAAACCGCATGGAGGGCGGGGCTCTCCTGCGGCGGCACGATCCGCGTATACGTCGAGAAGGTGGATTAGCCGCCTCGAGCCTTCGCATGCGTCTCGATCTCATCGCTGCCTTGAACGCCGAGCGCGCCGCGCGCCGCGCTGCGATCGTCGTCACCGAACTCGCCGGTGGAACCCAGCGGCTCGTGCGCGAAGCCGAGATCAATAAAGACCCGCTGGCGGAAATCCTGAAGCCGCAGCTTCGCACCGGCAAAAGCAGCGCCGTCGAGACCGGCGGCACGCGTTACTTCCTCGAATTGCATTTGCCGCCGCCGCGCATGGTCATCACCGGCGCCGCGCATGTGAGCCAGACGCTTGCGCCGATGGCAAAGATGCTTGCCTATGACGTGATGATCGTCGATCCGCGCACCGCATTCGCTACGCCCGCGCGCTTCCCTGACGTGCCGCTGCTTGCGGAATGGCCGGATCAGGCGCTGCCGAAGATCGGCCTCGATCACTGGACTGCTTTCGTCGCGCTCACTCACGATCCGAAGATCGACGAGCCCGCGCTCGAAGCGGCACTCAAGGCCGGTTGCTTTTATGTAGGCGCGCTTGGCTCCAAAAAGACACATGCGCGCCGTGTCGAACATCTGCGCATGCGGGGGCTCAGCGACGAGGCGATCGGGCGCATCCATGCGCCGATCGGCCTTGCGATCGGCGCGGCAAGTCCGGCGGAGATCGCGCTCGCAATTCTCGCGGAGATCACGCTTCGCCTTCGCCGCGGACCGGAGGCGAAGCCGTGAAATTCGGTCCGCTGGCAATCGCCGATGCGAAAGGCGCGATCGCAGCACACTCGGTGCGCGCGGGCGGCAAGGTCGTGCGGAAGGGTACGGTGGTCTCCGAGGCCGATATCGATGCGTTGCGCGTCGCCGGTATTTCCGAGATCGTCGCGGCGCGGCTTGAGCCCGGCGACGTGCCGGAAGATGAAGCAGCGACTGCGCTTGCCCGCGCCGTAGCAGGAAAGGCGGTTTCGTTTGAGCCCGCCTTCACCGGTCGCTCGAACCTCTACGCCGAAGGCGCGGGCGTTCTCCTCATCGATGATGAAGGCGTCAAGCGGCTCAATCGCGTCGACGAGGCGGTGACCTTCGCGACTCTTCCCGCGTACCGCGCCGTTCGCGCCGGTGAAATGATCGGCACGATCAAGATTATTCCGTTTGCGGTCGCAGGCGAAATACAGCGCGCGGCGCTTGCCGCAGCGAAGCCGCTCATTTCCGTGGCGCCGTTCAAATTGAAGCGCGTGGCGCTCGTGTCCACTCAGCTGCCGGGTCTTGCCGACAAGGTGATCGACAAGACCGTACGCGTGACGGCAGCAAGGCTCGCACCGATGGAGGCGAGCGTCTTGTCCGATCAACGGGTGCCGCACGCGGTGAAGCCGCTGTCCGCCTCGATCAAGAAGGCGCTCGCGGAGGACGCCGAGCTTGTGATCGTTTTCGGCGCATCCGCGATCGCCGACCGCCGCGACGTAATCCCTGCCGCGATCGAAGACGCGGGCGGGCGCATTGAGCATTTCGGGATGCCCGTCGACCCCGGCAATCTCATGCTGATCGGCGCCGTTGGCGGAACACCGGTGATCGGCGCACCCGGCTGCGCCCGCAGCCCGAAGGAGAACGGTTTCGACTGGCTCTTGGCGCGACTCGTCGCTGGCCTTCCAGTCAGACGCGACGACGTCACCGCGCTCGGCGTTGGCGGGCTCTTGATGGAAATCGTGACGCGGCCGCAGCCGCGCGCATCGGCGCCGGAATCTCCGCATGCGCTCCGCCTCGCCGCGATCGTGCTCGCCGCCGGCCGTGGCACGCGTATGGGACCGGAAAACAAACTCCTCGCCGAACTCAACAACAAGCCAATTGTGCGGCATACGGTGGAAGCGGCGCTCGCTTCAAGAGCGCGGCCGGTAATCGTGGTGACCGGCCATGAAGGCGACCGGGTCGCCGGCGCGCTAAAGGGTTTCGGCGTTTCTTTCGTTCGCAATCCGCGTTTTGCCGATGGGCTCTCGACCTCGTTGCGGGCGGGCCTGGCGGCGCTTTCGCCCGAGGTCGACGCCGTCGCCGTGGTGCTCGGCGATATGCCGGAAATCTCCGGCGCGTTGATCGACCGTCTTGCCGCCGCGATCGATCCCGTGCGCGGCGCGCTCATTGCCGTTCCCACGCGCGACGGCAAGCGCGGTAATCCCGTGGTGTGGTCGCGGCGTCTCTTCGACGATCTCGCCCACCTCGAAGGCGATGTCGGCGCGCGGCATCTGATCGGACTTTATGCAGACGCAGTGGTCGAAGTGCCGGTCGAGGACGAAGCGGTTTTCACCGATGTCGACACGCCCGAAGCCTTGGCAAAGCTTCGCAACCGGCGATAGCAGGAAGCGCTGCGTAGCGTGTACAGCGCTTCGACCATAGATTAAGGATTGCGCCTGATAATCATGGATCACTCGGATTTTCGTGATTCATTCAATCTTGTGCGTATGCCGCGGTGCCGATTGCGTTATGATCGGCAGCGAAAAAGGACCGGATTAATATGAGCGACGCGCGCCGCAAGCTCGGCTTCGTCAACATCGCGCATTTTATCGACCACTATGTGCTGTTGATCTTTCCGACGGTCGTGCTCGGGCTGGAAACCGAGTTGAAACGTCCCTATGGCGAGTTGATCGCGCTTTCGACCGCCTGTTTCGTCGCGTTCGGACTGTTCTCGCTGCCGGCGGGCTGGCTCGGCGATCATTGGAGCCGCCGCCGGATGATCGGGGTGTTCTTCCTCGGCATTGCCGCCTCGCTGTTCGCCGTCTCAATCGCCCCCAACATGATCGCACTTGCCGCCGCGCTTTTCGTGCTCGGCATTTTCGCCGCGATTTATCATCCGGTCGGGGTGACGGTGCTGCTTGCGAACACGACTGACCGCGGGCGCACGCTTGCGACCAATGGCGTGTTCGGGAATCTCGGCGTTGCCTGCGCACCGGGCGCGACGGCGCTGATCGCGTCACTGCTCGGATGGCGCATGGCTTTCGCGCTGCCCGCTGTTCTCTGCGCGGCGATCGGCGTCGCCTATTTCTTTCTGACGAGCGAGAGAAAGGAAAATTCGTCTGAGCGCGCGCAGAAGGCGGAGGTGCGCATGAATTTTGCGACTGCGGCGATTTTCTTCGGCGTCTATGCGGTACTCTCCTTCGCTGGCGGGCTCGTCTTCAATACCGTGACGGTTTCGATTCCGAAAATCATCGGCGAGGGCACCCATGGCGATGTGCCGCTCACCTGGATCGGCTCGGTCGCGACCATCGTCCTTTTGTTCGGCGGTGCCGCGCAGCTCACGGTCGGCCGGCTCGTCTCGCGCTCGCCCCACTTTCTGTTCGCGGCGATCGGCGTGATGCAGGCGATCGGTATCGTATGGGCGTCGGTCGCGACCGGCTTTCCGCTTCTCGTGGCGCTCGCGGTTTCGATCGCCGCGATCTATGGGCAGGTGACTGTCGGCGATGTGGTGATCGCCCGCTATACCGCCGATGCCTGGCGCGGCCGCATCTATGCGGTGCGGTTTTTCCTCGCCTTCATCTCGAGCGGCCTTGCCGTATCGATGATCGCGGCGCTTTACGGCCAGGGCGGCTTTCCGCTCGTGCTCGGCGTCACCGCGGCGTTCGCAGCGGTGTTTGCGATCTGCACCATTGCGATCGCGGTCCTGGTTTCCCGCGTCGAGAGCGGGGCAGGGCAAATGCAGCCGGCCGAGTAGCGGCTCCCTTCGCCGCGTCTTCCAGTTTTATCAGTCTTTTCAAGCCGTTAGCTCGGCTCGACAGGTCTTGCATTTGCCATTACAATGACTGACTAGTCAGTCATAAATGGCGAACGCCAATGACCGCGACGAAACGAAAAATCCCAGTGCCCGCGGGGAGCGCAAATCGCGAGAAAATCCTAAGCGCGCGGGCGATCCGGAGTGCGGCGCGGCGCGAGGCGATCCTCGGCGCTGCCCTTGATGAATTCTCCGCCCGTGGCTTCGCGGCGGCACGCCTCGATGATGTCGCGAAGCGGGCGGGGGTCGCCAAGGGCACCATTTATCTTCACTTCCGCGACAAGGAAGCGCTGTTCCAGGAAATTGTGCGCTCCGTAATGGGGCCGTTCGTCGGCACCGTCGAAGGCGTGTTCGCTTCCGATATTCCCTTGCGCACGCTTGCAGACCACATGGTCGAACTGTTTTCGCGCGAAGTGTTCGGCACGCGCCGCAAGGACATCATCCGTCTCATCATGACCGAGGGACCGCGCTTTCCGAAACTCGCGGAATTCTATTATCGCGAAGTGCTTTCACGCATTCTCAAAGGCGCGAGAGCGCGGCTCGCGCGCGGGGTTGAGCGCGGGGAAATCCAGCACGCGGCCCTTGCCCGCTTTCCGCAGATCGTCGCCGCGCCCGCCCTGGTCGCGATCATCTGGACCGGTCTTTTCGATCGCTTCGAGCCGCTCGACGTGCGGGAACTTTTGCGCACCCACATGAATATTCTGTTCGGCGAGAGGAAAGCCGCATGAGGTGCCTTCGTATCATGGCGCGGCTCGCGCCCGTTCTCGCCGCGCTTCTGCTCGCGGCTTGCAACGATTCGAGCGAAACCTTTCAAGGCTGGATCGAAGGGGACTTTGTCTTCGTAGGGCCCGACGAGATGGGCCGGGTGGAGACGCTGTCCGTGCGTGAGGGCGATCGCGTGACTGTCGGCATGCCGCTTTTTACCGTCGATAGCGATTTGCAGAAAGCGGATGTGCTCTCGGGCGAGGCCGCGCTTGCGAATGCGCAGCAGACCTTCCGTCGCGCCGACGAGCTTTTGAAAAATCATACCGGCACGCAGAAGGATTTCGATACCGCGCAAGCGGCGCTCCGTGACGCGGAAGCAAAACTCAACTGGTCAAAGACGCGGCTCGCGCGCCGCGCGGTCGCGAGCCCCGCCAACGGCAGCATCCAGCAGGTCTATTACCGGCCGGGCGAAATGGTATCGGCGGGCCGCCCGGTCGTCTCGTTTCTGCCTCCCGGAAACATCAAGGTGCGGTTCTACGTGCCGGAGGCGATGCTGCCGAAGATTTCGGCGGGCCAGCCGGTGAAAGTTTCCTGCGACGGCTGTGCGCCTGACATCGTCGCGCGCGTGACCTTTATTTCGGGCACCAACGAATACACGCCGCCTGTGATCTACAGCCTCGATGAGCGCTCAAAGCTTGTCTACTTGATCGAGGCGCTGCCCGAGCGGCCAGACGGGCTTCGCGTGGGCCAGCCGGTGAGCGTCGTGGTCTCACCGAATGCGCCGAAGGAAGCAAAAAAATGAGCGCCGCGCCAGACATCGTCATCGACGTCGAGGGGCTGACGAAGTCCTTCGAAGGGCGCCAAGTGGTGCGCAATCTCTCGATGCAGGTGAGGCGCGGCACGATCTTCGGCTTCCTCGGCCCCAACGGCTCGGGCAAGACCACGACGATACGCATGCTGTGCGGGCTGCTCACGCCCGATAGCGGTCACGGCACCTGCCTCGGCTACGACATCCTCACCGATTCCGACAAGATCAAGCGCCAGGTCGGCTACATGACCCAGCGTTTCAGCCTCTACCAGGATCTTTCCGTGCGCGAGAACCTCGAATTCGTTGCGCGCATCTTTGGCCTCGCTGAGCCGGAAAAGGCGAGCCGCGAGATGGTCGAGCGTCTCGGCCTGAAAGGGCGCGAGGAGCAGGTGGCGGGCGAGCTTTCCGGCGGCTGGAAGCAGCGGCTCGCGCTCGGCGCCTGCACGCTGCCGAATCCGCAGCTTCTCCTGCTCGACGAGCCGACCGCCGGCGTCGATCCGAAGGCGCGGCGCGAGTTCTGGAGCGAGATCCACGCGCTCGCGGGCGAGGGGCTCACCGTGCTCGTCTCAACCCATTACATGGACGAGGCCGAGCGCTGCCACGAGATCGCTTACATCGCCTATGGCGAGATTCTCGCCCGCGGCACGGTGGAAGAAGTGATCGAACAGTCGAAGCTCACCACCTACACCGTGAGCGGCGACAACCTCGCGCATTTGCAAAGCGATCTCGACGCCAAGCTCGGCGTCGACATGGTGGCGCCGTTCGGCACCAGCCTCCATGTCTCGGGCCGCGACGCCGCGAAACTGGAAGCCGCGATCAAGCCCTATCGCGCCGACAAAAAGCTCAAATGGGAGCGCACCGAGCCCTCGCTCGAGGACGTGTTCATCGACCTGATGAAGCAGTCGCGGGACAATTTCCAATGACGATCATGCAACTTTTCCGCTCGGACGGCTTTTGGCGCAAGCTGAAAGCGATGATCCTGAAGGAAGTGTTGCAGCTCCGCCGCGACCGCGTGACGCTTGCGACCATGATCACGGTGCCGCTGATGCAGCTGATGTTGTTCGGTTACGCGATCAACACCACGCCGCACGACCTGCCGACGGCGGTGCTGTTGCAGGAGCGGAGCGACGTCGGCCGCTCGATTCTGGCGGCGCTCGAGAACACCAAATACTTCAAGATCACCCAGCGGGCGCAGAACGTCGACGAACTCGACCACATGCTCGCCTCCGGCAAGGTTCTGTTCGCGGTCGAAATTCCCGCCAACTTCGAGCGGGCACTCCGGCGCGGCGACAAGCCCGCCCTTCTCGTCGCCGCCGACGCGACCGACCCGGTCGCCGCGGGCTCCGCGCTCGGCTCGCTGCAGCAGGTGGTGCAGACGGCGCTCAAAAACGACCGCTCCATTCCCGATACCGGCGATCCGCCTTTCGAGATCCGCGCGCACGCCCGCTACAATCCGGCCGCGGAGACGCAGCTCAACATCGTGCCGGGTCTCCTCGGCACCATCCTCACCATGACCATGCTCATCTTCACGGCGCTGTCGGTAACGCGAGAAACGGAGCGCGGCACCATGGAGAGCTTGTTGTCGATGCCGATCACGCCGCTCGAGATCATGCTCGGCAAGATCCTGCCCTACGTGCTGATCGGATTCTTCCAGGCGACGCTGATCGTCGGCGCCGGGCTCATCCTGTTCCAGGTGCCGATCATCGGCAACGTTTTCCTGCTCGCTTGCCTGACGACACTCTTCATCGCCACCAATCTCGCCATGGGCTACACCTTCTCGACCATCGCCCAGAATCAGTTGCAGGCGGTGCAGATGGCGATGATGACGTTCCTGCCGTCGATGCTGCTTTCAGGATTCCTGTTTCCCTATGCCGGCATGCCCATCTGGGCGCAGTATCTCGGGGAGATCTTCCCGCTCACGCATTTCATCCGCATCGCCCGCTCGGTAATGCTGAAGGGCTCGACGCTCATCGACCTTCACTATGACGCCTTGATGCTGTTCATCCTGATGCTGGTGGCGATGGGGATCGCGGTGACGCGCTTCCGGCGGACGCTCGACTAACGATTTTACCGAAGCAGGATCTTTTCCGAAAACCGGTTCCCACTTTTCGGGATCATGCTTTGAGCCGCTCGATCAGCGCCATGGCGGCGGCCGGCGCTCGGACTTTTCCCTCGCGGATGAAATAGACGAAGACGTCGCGCGGCACGGGCTTTGGCTTTTTCGAATCCACATTCGGGAGATCGGCGGGGGCCTCGCCTTTCGCCCACAGGCGAACCCGCTTGGCCCATTGACCGAGCGCCTTCTCCGGGTAGCCGGACGCAACCGAATCCTTTCCCTTTTGCAGCCGCGCATAGACGAAGTCGCCGGTGATGTCGGCGATGGCGGGATAGACCGCGTGCTCCGCGAAGACGACCGGAATCGAATATTCGCGCAGAAGCGCAATGAAATCGGGCACGCAAAAGCTTTCGTGCCGGACCTCGACCACGTGGCGCAATGTTTTACTGCCGTGTTTTTTGGGCAAGAGCTTGAGAAAGGCGCCAAAATCGGCCTTGTCGAATTTCTTCGCAGGCGTGAATTGCCACAACACGGGGCCGAGCCGGTCGCCCAATTCGAGCACGCCGGAGGCGAAGAAGCGCTCGATCGAGTCGCCGGCTTCCGCGAGCACGCGGCGATTGGTGGCGAAACGCGGTCCTTTCAGGGAAAAGACAAAACCGTCCGGAACCATTTTTGCCCATTTGCGAAACGTCTCGGGCTTCTGCGAACCGTAGAAGGTCGAGTTGATCTCGATACTGGTGAGCCGCTCGCCGGCATAGGCGAGTTCTTTCGCTTGCGGCAAGCCTTTCGGATAGAAGACCCCGCGCCAGGGCGCGAAGTTCCAGCCGCCGATGCCGACATAGATGTTGCCGTGGCTTGCCATGCCAAAGGCGTATCGCGATCGCCGTCGCAGTTCAATTTTCAAATTGGCGGACGGCCCGCGGGCTCGCGCCGGAATCCGCATTTCAGCCATGCGCGCGGCAACGTGCGCCTTCGGCCGCCGCGTGGCATAAGCGCCCTGTAATCGAGTTTTGCACGAAAACGGGAGGTTCATTTGCGAGTTGCAGTGATGGCGACCGGGGCGCTGGGCGGTTATTTCGGCGGCAGGCTCGCCGAGGCAGGACATGAGGTCTTCTTCATCGCGCGCGGGGCGAATTTGGCCGCGATCCGCAAGAACGGCCTCAAGGTCGAAAGCCCCGTCGGCAATATTCACATCAAGGCGCCGAAGGCGACCGACAATCCGAAGGAGATCGGCGAGGTCGATCTCGTCCTCTTCGCCGTGAAGCTCTGGGACGTGGAAAAATCGGGCGAAGCGTCGAAGCCCCTGATCGGCAAGAACACGCGGCTCGTTTCCATGCTGAACGGGATCGACAGCGTCGAGCGGCTCGTGCCGATCCTCGGCAAAGACGTGGTCGCCGCGGCGCCAACGGTGATTTCCGCGGTCATTTCGGCGCCCGGCGTGATCGTGCACAAGAATCCGTTCGCGAGTTTCCGCTGCGGTTTTCTTGACGGCCGCGACGACGCGCGGCTTTCGGCACTCGTGGATGAAATCAAGGCGGCGAAGATCGACGCCGCCTTCTCGAAGACCATCGAGAAGGAATTATGGGAAAAATTCATCTTCATCGTCGGCATGTCGGGCGCGACCGCGAGCATGCGCTCCACCGTCGGACCGATCCGCGACGACCCGGACACCTTCGCGGTCCTGCAAGCGCTCATGCGCGAGGTGGAGGCGGTAGGCACCGCCAAGGGCGTTCCGCTGAAGGGCGCGGCGGAGAGCCGGATTGCGCTTACCAAGGGCCTGCCGCCGACGATCAAGGCGTCGATGCTCGAGGATCTCGAGCGCGGCAACCGGCTCGAGACCGATTGGCTGCAGGGTAAGGTGGTCGAACTCGGCCGCGCCCTCTCCGTACCGACGCCCGTGAACCGTGACGTCTATGCGGTGCTGAAGCTGCACCGGATGGGGAAGGGCGCGGCGTAGCCGCAAAAGAAAAGGCCCGGGAGAAATCCCGGGCCTTTCGGTTTTATTGAGCGCGGGGACTTAGAAGTCCATGCCGCCCATGCCGCCGCCCGGCATCGCCGGAGCGCTGGAGCCGCCCTTCTTCGGCAGCTCCGCCACCATCGCTTCGGTGGTGATGAGCAAGCCCGCGACCGAGGCGGCACCTTGCAGCGCCGCGCGCACGACCTTGGTCGGGTCGATGACGCCCTTGGTGACGAGGTTGCCGTACTCGCCGGTCTGCGCGTCGAAGCCGAAGGCGTACTGGTCCTTCTCCAGGACCTTGCCGACCACGACCGAGCCGTCTTCGCCGGCATTGGTCGCGATCTGACGGGCAGGGGCCTGCAGCGCCTTGCGCACGATCTCGACGCCGGTCTTCTGGTCGTCGTTCTCGGTGCGGATACGCTTCAGGGCATCGCCCGCGCGCAGCAACGCAACGCCGCCGCCGGGAAGGATGCCTTCCTCGACCGCCGCGCGCGTGGCGTGCAGGGCATCATCCACGCGGTCCTTGCGCTCTTTCACTTCGATTTCGGTGGCGCCGCCGACGCGGATCACCGCGACGCCGCCCGCGAGCTTGGCGAGCCGCTCTTGCAGCTTCTCGCGATCGTAGTCGGAGGTGGTCTCCTCGATCTGCTGCTTGATCTGCGCGACGCGCGCCTCGATGTCGGCCTTCTTGCCGGCACCGTTGACGATCGTGGTGTTTTCCTTGTCGATCATCACCTTCTTCGCGCGGCCGAGCATGTTCAGCTGCACGTTCTCGAGCTTGATCCCGAGGTCTTCCGAGATCGCCTGACCGCCGGTGAGCACGGCGATGTCCTGCAGCATTGCCTTGCGGCGATCGCCGAAGCCCGGCGCCTTCACCGCCGCGACCTTGAGGCCGCCGCGGAGCTTGTTGACGACAAGCGTTGCGAGCGCCTCGCCCTCGACGTCCTCGGCGATGATCAGAAGCGGCTTGCCGGTCTGCACGACGGCTTCCAGCAGCGGAAGCAGTTCGTTCAGGCCCGAGAGCTTCTTCTCATTGATGAGAATGTAGGGGTCTTCCATCTCCACGCGCATCTTGTCGGCGTTGGTGATGAAGTAGGGCGAGATGTAGCCGCGGTCGAACTGCATGCCTTCGACGACATCAAGTTCCGTCTCCAGCGACTTCGCTTCCTCGACCGTGATCACGCCCTCGTTGCCCACCTTCTTCATGGCTTCCGAGAGGAACTTGCCGATCTCGGTGTCGCCATTGGCGGAGATGGTGCCGACCTGGGCGATCTCCTCGTTGGAGGTGACGCGCTTCGAGTTCTTCTTCAGGTCCTCGACGATGGCCTCGACCGCAAGGTCAATGCCGCGCTTGAGGTCCATCGGGTTCATGCCGGCGGCGACGGATTTGGCGCCTTCCTTCACGATTGCCTGCGCCAAGACGGTTGCCGTCGTGGTGCCGTCGCCCGCCTGATCGGAGGTCTTCGACGCCACTTCGCGCACCATCTGCGCGCCCATGTTCTCGAACTTGTCTTCGAGCTCGATTTCCTTGGCGACGGTGACGCCGTCCTTGGTGATGCGCGGCGCGCCGAAGGATTTCTCCAGCACGACGTTGCGGCCCTTGGGGCCGAGCGTCACCCTGACGGCGTTCGCCAGGATGTCGACGCCGCGCAACATCTTGTCGCGGGCCTCGACAGAAAATTTCACTTCCTTAGCAGCCATTGTTGCAACTCCGTTTCAATTCGATTTTCAGGCGGCCCGCTTCGCGGAGCCTGTCTTTTCGATGACGCCCATGATGTCGGACTCCTTCATGATCAGGAGTTCCTCGCCATCAATCTTGACTTCGGTGCCGGACCACTTGCCGAACAGCACATGGTCGCCCTTCTTGACGTCGATCGGGATCAGCTTGCCGTTCTCATCGCGGCCGCCGGGGCCAACGGCGATCACTTCGCCTTCCTGCGGCTTCTCTTTTGCGGTGTCCGGAATGATGATGCCGCCCGGGGTCTTCTCATCCGCATTGATGCGGCGGACCACGACCCGGTCGTGTAGTGGCCGAAATTTCATTGGATGTCCTCCAAGACTCTGATTTTCAAGCGTTTTAGAAAAAACGCGCCGGTCGCCCCGCCGCGTCTAACGGGCAGATAGGGGCCTGCCCGCTGCCTTCAAGAGGCTGATAAAAATTTTCTAGCACTCAATGCTCATGAGTGACAAGACGCCGCAAGCGGCTGAAAAACTTGAATTTTTTTGAAGAGGGTAAACGCGGCCGAAGCCTGGTGGCAGGCCGCTGTCAGCAATCGCCCTGGCTCGCTGCTAATGCCTTGGAACCACACAATAAATTCAATGTTTAAGCTTGTGCTCAGAAGCCTGGCGCAGACTATTGGAGGTCGGGCGCGAACATTCGGAGGGTCGGGATGATCTCTGAGGATTTCCGCAAACAGCTTGAGGGCTACGGTCTCACCACGGCGAAAATTCTCTACCGTCTGCCGGACCATCCGCGGTTCCTGCAAACCTTTGTCTGGCAGGACTACGATCTTTTCCCGAAATTTCCGGCGCTGATCAAATTTCTCGACTTCTGGCGGCGCGAGCTCGAAGGGCCGCTTCACTCGGTGACGGTCGCCCACGCGCGGCTCATCCGCCCGTCGGAATTCCGCGCGGTGAGCGGCGAGTTCTACTTGAACTGAGCGCAGCTTAGACGCCGTAGTTCAACCTTGGTCTCCAGTCCTTGCCGCGCCCCTCGGGCGTGAGATCCAGCAGATTCCATAGCGGCCAGATCATGTCGATGTGGCGGTTGTCCTGCCCTGCTTCGTGGGGGGCGAAGAGCAGTTCGGTGCCGTAGAAGTGGTGGATCTTGCCGCCCTTCTTCACGAACACGTTCAGCATCGGCCGCTGCCCGCCGTCGGCCGACTCGCCGAAATAGTCGCGGTTGAAGCTGTTCTTCGCCGATGAAAGAAGCCGCAAGCCGCGCCAGCCGCGGTCGCGGGCGTAGGCGCGGATGCGCTCGATCGGCGATTTCGCGACGACGGCAAAGCTCACGCGCTGGAAGACGTGCTTCGTCTCGCCGTCCATGGCGTCAAGCATCGAGGTGCACATCGGGCAGGCATCGCTCGTGGGCCCGTACATGAAATTGTAAACGACGAGGGTCGGCTTGTCGCCGAAGAGCTCGGAGAGCTTCACGCGGCGCGTCTCGCCGTCCTTTATCTCCTCGAAGACGTAGTCGTCGGGGACGGCGCCGCCGGCCGGCAGCTTGCGGCGAAGGGCGGCGACCCGCTCGACCTCGCGGCGAAGGCCGACTTCCGCTTTGAGCAGCGCGTTGCGCGCACTACGGTAATTAGCGCTCTCGTTGGGAAAGCGCCCGCCGCGCGGGGCTGCCTGCTTCTTCGCGCCGTTTTTCCTGGCCGGTTTTTTCGCCGCTGTCTTCGCCATGGGTTTCTCCTCGGCTGTGAGAGAGAATGGAGAATAACGTCTGGCGCCATTCTCTCCTGCGTGGCAATTTGATCCAGCCTAAGAAACATTCATGACAAGAGGATGTTCCATGCGGGTCCGTTTCGACATGGGCAATATCTCGCTCGAAGCCGAATTGCTCGACACGCCGACGGCGAAAGCGATCGCGGCGAAGCTGCCGCTCTCCTCCGAAGCCATGATCTGGGGCGAGGAGATTTATTTCGAAATTCCGGTGAAGGCTGCGCGCGAGAAGGACGCCAAGGCCGTGGTTACGCCCGGCGAGATCGCCTACTGGCCGGACGGCCACGCGATCGCCATTGGCTTCGGCCGCACGCCGATTTCGCAGGGGGATGAGACGCGGCTTGCCTCGCCTTGCAACATCTGGGCAAAGGCGCTCGGCGATGTGAAAGCGTTGAAGAGCGTGCGCGCGGGGGCGAAGATCGAGGTCAGGAAGATCGCGTAACGGCGTCGTCAATCGCCTCGCGATGGCGGTCGACCCACCACGCCCAGACCACCATGATTAAGGTCGAGAGCCCGCCCCAAGCGAGCACGGTCGGATTGGGAGGCGGCGGCGTTAGAACCGTCGACAGATACAGCGACACGATAAACGCGATCAGCGCATAGAGGCCCCAGGCGCCGACGGCGTCTTTGGCGCGCGTCGCCCGCATATACAAAAATAGGCCGGCGCCGAAGAACAGGAATTCGAGCGCGAGCGTGCCTGCCATTGAATTCCAGACGCCGAGTCCGTATTTCGGGCCGCCGGGAAACAGCGGCAGGTCCGGCCGGTGCACGATCACGTCGAGAAGCCAGTGGCTGAGCACGACGAAGCCGACGAGCGCGCCGACCTGCCAGTCGCGCGTCACGAAGCCATAAACAAGGTTGAAAGCGAGCGCCCATAGAATCGCGAACAAAAGGCTGTGCGAATAGGGATAGAAGACGAAATCGAAGGGCGACATGCGCATCAAGCCGGGCGCAATCCGCACGATCTCGATATTGGCGAGCACAAGCACGGGCCAGACAAGATCGAGCCACATGGTGGCGAGAAAAAAGACGCCGAGCGAAGCGCGCGGAGCCGCCGCCTTGGCGGCAAACGCGACACCATGATGGCCGATAAACATCGGCGCACTATAAGGGCATTCGCGGCCGCATAACACGCCGTGTCTGGGTGAAAAGAGCGTATCCACAAAGAGCGATTGCAAGAGCGGGCGCGGGGGGATAAGCGTCGCCCTCGCGCGCGGGGCGCTTACGGCTTCGCATCATCGAGGTGTTGCATGCATCTTTTCCGCACGCTTGGTGCCGCCGCCGCTTTTGTGCTGGCGGGGCTGCACGCCGCATCAGCGCAAACGACGACGACGATCCGTCTCGGCTACATCCCTGTGATGGGCGTGGCGCAGGTCTTCGTTGCCGATGGCGAGGGCTGGTTCAAGGAAAAAGGCCTCGACGTCAAATTCGCGAGTTTCGAGTCCGGTCCCAACATGATCCAGGCGCTCGCCTCGGGCACGCTCGACGTCTACGTCGCGGGGCTCGCGCCGCTATTGGTCGCGCGTGCCAAGGGCCAGGACGTGCGCGTGGTGGCGGCGACTGTGGTGGAGGAAATGGGTGTTGCGGCAGGGCCGGCGCTGGCGCCCTTCTTTAACGGCGGCAAAGGCACGGCGGCGGGCTTCAAGGCGTTCCACGAAAAAATGGGGCAGCCCGCGAAGCTCGCGACGCAGCCGATCGGCTCCGGTCCCAACGCCACGCTGCAATACTGGCTGTGGGAACAACTGAAAGTCGACCGCGCCGATGTCCAGATCATCGAAATGGGCATCGATGCGACGCAGCGCGCGATTCTCACCGGCGCGGTCGAAGGCGGCAACATCCGCGAGCCCGCGCTTACCATTGCCCAGAAGGTGAACCCGAACATCAAGCTGGTGGCGACCGGCGCCGACATGTTTCCGAATTTCCCCGGCGTCGTCGTTGCGGTGTCCGGCGCATTCGCCGACAAGAATCCGAAGGCGGTCGAAGACCTCGTCCGCCTCGTGATCCGTGCGACGAAGTTGCTGCAGACCGATCCCGCGCGCGCCGCACCCAATGTCGGCGTCGGGCTCGGCCGGGGGCTCGTGCCCAACGACATTATTCTCACCGCGCTGAAGTCGCCGCAGACGCACTTCACTTCCGACCCGCGCCCGATCATCGAGCCGACCGCGAAACTGCAGGATTATCAGGTCAAGATCGGCGCGCTCGCGAAGGCCATATCGCTTGACGGCCTGTTCGCGGTCGACGTTTACACGCGGGCGGCCGCCGGCAACTGACGATGAATCGAAGCCGCGAGATCGCGCTCGCCGCAGCCGGCTTCGCGGCCTTCCTCGCGCTGTGGGAGGCGTTTCCCCGGTTCGGCTTCATTTCCGCGGATACGCTGCCGCCGCCGAGCGCATTGCCTTCAGCGTTCTATCGCGAACTTGCCTCCGGCATTTGGCTCACGGCGCTCGGCGCGAGCCTCAGTCATTATATCGAGGGCCTCGTGGTTGGCTGCGGGCTGGGTGTCGCCTTCGGGGTCGCCACCGGTCTGTGGCGCGGCATGGAAGCGTTTCTTTCCTGGATCGTGCGCACGCTGCGGCCGATCCCGGGGATCGCCTGGATTCCGTTCGCGATTCTGTGGTTCGGGATTGAGCCGGCGGCCGCGGTCTTCATCATCGCGATCGGGGTGTTCTGGATTTCCTATTTCGCCGCGCTCTCGGCGGTGCGCGCCGTCGACCGCGAGCTGATCGAGGTCGCCGATGCCTTCGGCTTTCGCCGCGCCGATCAGCAGCTTGTGAAAGTGATCCTGCCGGCAGCCGCGCCCGGCATTCTCGGCGGCCTGCGCACGGCAATCGGGCAGGCGTGGATGGCGGTGGTGGCGGCGGAAATCTTCGGCGTCTTCGGCCTTGGCAATCGCATGTTGCAGGCTTCGAACCTGCTCGCGACCGATATCGTGGTGATCTACATGGCGACGATGGCGGCCCTGTACGGCCTGATCGATACGGGCTTCGTCGCCCTGCAAAACCGGCTGCTGAAATGGAAGCAGTAATCGAGCTCGAAGGGATCGGGCTCTCGTATCAGCGCGACGGCGGAAAAACCGAGGTGCTGCGTGACCTCTCATTCGCCGCCGCGCGCGGGGAATTCGTCGCCATTGTCGGGCCGTCGGGCGTCGGCAAATCGACGCTGCTGCGGGTGGTCGCGGGGCTTCTTGCGCCCGACAAGGGCAAGGTAATCCTGCGCGCGAAAGCGACGCGCGGGCACTTGCCGGTCGCGCTGGTCTTCCAGGATGCGCGGTTGCTGCCGTGGCGCCGCGTGTTCGACAATGTCGGCTTCGGGCTCGAACATGGCGGCGTGTCGAAGGCGGAGCGCAAGAAGCACATCGATGAGGCGCTTTCGCTCGTTGGGCTTTCCGCCTATGGCGCGCGCTACCCGCACGAGCTTTCCGGCGGCCAGCGCCAGCGTGTGTCGTTGGCGCGCGCGCTCGCGGTCGATCCGGAAATCCTCCTGATGGACGAGCCGTTCGCCGCACTCGACGCGATCACCCGCGAGGGCTTGCAGAACGAATTGATCCGCATTCGCGCGAAGACGGGGAAGACCGTCCTCTTCGTCACCCATGACATCGAGGAGGCGGCGTATCTCGCCGATCGCATCATTGCGCTCGTGGGCGAGCCCGCGAGCGTGGGCATGACGGTGGACGTGGAGAAGCCGCAGCCGCGGCATCGTAACGATCCGGCGGTGCTGGAAGCGGTGGGGAAATTGCGCGGCGAGCTTTCGGCGGCGGCCGCGGCGCTTTAGCGCCTCCTCGCGAAGGCGCCCTTATTTGTCCCGGGCGCTATTCGTGCCCCATTTGATCACGGCGATGGGCAGCTTTTCGAGATAGGGGCCCATGAAGAACGCTTCGCCCGTGCCTTCGCCGAAATAGTCGTCGTAAGCGTCGATCATCGCGCGCACCGGTCCGACACAGGACGGAATCGAATCGACGATGAGGTCGCCGACGTTACCGTTCGCCTCCCTGTTGAATCGCGGATCCGCCGCCACCGCGCGGGCGATGCATTCGGTCGCAGAATGCGTTAGCGAATGGATCGCCGCGCTTTTTTGCTGCGGCGACGCCTCCGCCGCAGCGTCGTTCGGTTGGGTGACGGGACCGGTCGAGACGTTGATGACCAGGGCGATCCCGGCGAGTTGCGCAATCAACATGCGAATCCCCCTGTCGTGAAGTCGAACTGCGACTATGCAAGCCGCAGGCCGCCGCCCCTGAAAGCCACGCTATCAGCGAACCGCCCCGGAACTTCTTAGGCGGCGGCTGAAATTTATGCAACGCGGCGCTTTGGCGCTTAAACTTTAGTCCTGCAGGCCGGCGCGGTTTTGCAGCTGCTCCTTCAGCCGCGGCCGACGAATGGCATTTTCGTCGCCATGATTGTCATGAAGAGAACATTCGAATCGAGCGGCAACGAAGCCATATGCACGACCGCCTTTGCCACATCCTCCACGTCCATGCGCGGCTCCGGTTTCATCTCGCCGCCCGGCTGCAAGACGCCGGTCTTCATGCGCTCGGTCATGGGCGTTGCGGCATTGCCGATGTCGATCTGGCCGCAGGCGATATCGTAGGCGCGGCCGTCGAGCGCGGTCGATTTTGTCAAACCGGTGATCGCGTGCTTGGTCGAAGTGTAAGGCGAGGAAAACGGCCGCGGCGCATGCGCGGAGATCGAGCCGTTGTTGATGATGCGGCCGCCGCGCGGCTTCTGGTCCTTCATGATCTTGAAGGCTTCCTGCGTGCAGAGAAACGGCCCGGTGAGGTTCGCGGCCACCACCGCGCTCCATTGCTCGTAGGTGAGTTCCTCGAGCGGCACGGGCGGCGCGCCCATGCCGGCATTGTTGAAAAGAACATCGAGGCGGCCAAACGTCTCTTTCACCTTGGCGAAGAGCGCCTTCACCGAGGCGGGGTCGCCGACATTCGTGGGCACCACGAGCGTCCTGCCCTTCGCCTCTTTCGCGGTCTCTTCGAGCGGCTCCTTGCGGCGGCCGGCGAGCGCGACGGCGTAGCCGGCCTTGGCGAGCGCGATTGCGGCGGATTTCCCAATGCCGGTGCCGGCGCCGGTGACGACGGCGACTTTTGCTTCAGCCATGATTTCCTCCCGGTTCTTTTTTTGACGATGAGTTCAGGCGTTATCTCTTGCCGCTGGCGTAGGGCGGGCGCGGGATCGCCATGTGCGCGGCGCGCAACGCCGACGACCAGCGCTCGCGAAGATCCGTGAAGTAGGGCTCGCCCGGCTCGATGCGGAAGCTCAACTCCGCTTTCAGCGCGTCGCGCGGGATGATGGCGAGGTCGATCGGCAGGCCCACCGCAAGGTTCGAACGCATGGTCGAATCCATCGAGATCAGCCCGATCTTCAGCGCGTCGTAGAGATCGGTGTCATACTTCACCGCGCGATCGAGAATGGGCTTGCCGTATTTGTGCTCGCCGATCTGCAGGTAAGGCGTGTCGACGGTGCATTCGATGAAATTGCCGGCGGCGTAGATCATGAAAAGCCGCAGCCTTCGGCCGGCGATCTGGCCGCCGAACAAAAATGCCACATCGAACTTGACGTCCGCTTGCTCGAGTGCGCCGCCCTCCATGTTGTGGACCATGCGGAGCGCGCGGCCGATGCGTTGCGCCGCCTGGAACAGCGTCGGCGCGTCGGTAAGCCGTTCGCGCTCGCCGGTTTCCGGGTTTTCGATCCCTTCGCTGAGCATGCTGAGCACGGTCTGCGACAGCGACAGATTGCCGGCGGAGGCGAGCGCCATGATGCTTTTGCCCGGCTCCTCGAAGATGTGGAGCTTGCGGAAGGTCGAGACGTTGTCGAGACCCGCATTGGTACGGGTGTCCCCGATCATCACGAGGCCGTCGCGGACGAGAATGCCGCAGCAATAGGTCATCGGTTCGTGCCCCCGAAGTGCGCGAATTTATAGCGGGTGAATTCTCATCCGTCATGCCCGGCCATGTGCCGGGCATCCACGCCTTTCTTTGTTGCAAAGACGTGGATGGCCGGGACGAGCCCGGCCATGACGCCTGATGGCGTTAATTCTGCATCTGCCGCCCGGCCTGGTCGACGTGGACCGCGACCGCGAGCTTCTCGCCCTCGCCGCCGAAGCGGGTGCCGCGCACCGGCGCGGCGCCGAGCGAATCGAGGCCGATCGCGACCCGCACGTGCGCAGCGGTCGCCGAAATTCCGTTCGCGGGATCGAAGGCGACCCAGCCGAGCTTCGGCAGATACGCTTCCGCCCAGGCGTGGCCGGCCTCCTGCTCGGTCACGCCGTCGACCCGTAGGAAGTAACCGGAGACATAGCGGGCGGGAATTTCGAGATGGCGCGCGGCGGCGACGAAGATCTGCGCGTAGTCCTGGCAGACGCCGCGCCTGAGCGCGAAGGATTCGGCGGCTGTCATCGCCGGATGCGTCGGGTCCGGATCGAATGCAAACTCATTATAAATGCGCGAGGTCAGCGCGTGCAGGGTGGCGAGCGGATTATCCTTGGCGCCGGCCGCGGTCTCCTCGGCGAACGCCGCGATCGCGGCGTCGGGCGCGGAAAGCGGCGTCTCGCGCAAATACAGCGAAGGCGGAAAGCGCTCCACGGCGCCGCCGATGATGCCGGCGGTGTCCTGCGTCTCGACTTCACCCTCGACGCGGATCGCAAGCTCCGAAAGCGGGCCGTCGACGGTGAAGGAGCGGGCGAGGTTGCCGAAAGCATCCTCGAAGGGATCGAGGCGGCAATCGACGTTCAATTCGATCCGCCAGCGCACGATGTATTGGCCGTCGTGATTACGCGGCGTTAGCCGCAGGATCTGGATCGCCGACTTCGCGGGCGTATCGTAGCGATAGACCGTCTCGTGGGAAATGCGGATGCGCATAATGGTTACGTCAGGTATTGCTCGGTGATGGCGGCGCCCAGGCGATTATTATCGACAATGAAATTGCCGATGAATTCGTGCAGGCCCGACTGAAAAATATCGTCCATGGTCGCATTGGAAAGCTTGGTAAGCATTGTGCGCGCGAGCCGCTGCGAGTTTCCCTGCCGGCCGTAGAATTGCGCAAGGTCGTCGAGATAGCGGCTGAGATTCTCGTAGCAGCTCGCGAGCGAGCGCGGCATCTGCCGGTTGAGGATCAGTAGATCGGCGACGAGCCACGGCTTCACGCTTTCCTGGTAGACCCAGTAATAGCTCGTGAGCGCCGAGACCGAGCGCAGGATCGACGCCCATTGGAAATAATCGAGCGGGCCGCCGACGCGCTCCTTCGCGGGCAAGAGCACGTGATATTTGACGTCGAGGATGCGGGCGGTGGCGTCGGCGCGTTCGATCAGAATGCCAAGCCGCGAAAACCAATAGGCGTCGTTGCGCAACATCGTACGATAGGCGGAGCCGTCATAGGCGAGTGAAGCCTGCTTCACGAAGGAGAGAAATTGCGTGAAGTCGTCGGAGGAAAGCTTTTTGCCGCCGAATTTTTTCAATTCGTGCCAGGCGCCGTTGATCGCGTCCCACATTTCAACGGTGAGCGCGGTGCGCACGGCGCGCGCGTTCTGGCGGGCGGTCTCGAGACAGTTGCGGATCGAGGCCGGGTTATAAGGCGAGAAGGCGAGAAATTCAGTGACGGTTTCTTCGTTCGCCTCCTCGTAATTGACCTTGAACGGCTGCGCGCAGGCGGCCGTCGCGATCGCCGAATCCCATTCGTTGGTGGTGGAGCCCTCGGCTTGCGGCAGCGAGGTAAGCCGGTGCGTCGCGTCGAGAATGCGCGCGAGGCATTCCGCGCGCTCCATGTTGCGCGACAGCCAGTAAAGATTGGAGGCGGTGCGGGAGAGCATGATCAGCGATCCAGCACCCAGGTGTCTTTCGTTCCGCCGCCCTGGCTGGAATTCACGACGAGCGAGCCTTGCTTGAGCGCAACCCGGGTCAGCCCGCCCGGCACCACGCGCACCCGGTCGCGGCCCATCAGCACGAAGGGACGCAGATCGACGTGACGCGGGGCGACCCCTTCCTCGACAAAGGTGGGACAGGTCGAGAGCGCGAGCGTCGGCTGCGCGATGAATCCTTCCGGCGCCTGTTTCAATTTTTGGCGGAAAACTTCGATCGTCTTTTTGTCGGCCATCGGGCCGACGAGCATGCCGTAGCCGCCGGAGCCGTGGGTTTCCTTCACCACGAGTTCGGGCAGGCGATCGAGCACTTCCTTGAGATGCGCTTCCTCGCGGCAGCGCCAGGTCGGCACGTTTTTCAAAAGCGGCTCTTCGCCGAGATAGAACTTCACGATCTCGGGCATGTAGCTGTAGACCGCCTTGTCGTCGACGACGCCGGTGCCGACGGCATTGGCCAACGTCACGTTGCCGGCGTGATAGGCGCTCATCAGTCCCGGCACGCCGAGCATGGAGTCGGGGCGGAACATCAGCGGATCGAGAAAATCGTCGTCGACGCGGCGGTAGATCACGTCGACGCGCTTCGGCCCCTCGGTGGTGCGCATATAGACGACGTTGCTCTTCACCAGGAGGTCGCGGCCTTCGACGAGCTCGACGCCGAGTTTGTCGGCGAGAAACGAGTGCTCGAAATAGGCCGAGTTGTAGATGCCGGGGGTGAGCAGCACGACGGTCGGATCGCCCGGCGCCGAGGGCGGCGCCACCGATTTGAGGGTGGCGAGCAATTCGTCGGTATAGTTCTCGACCGGCGCCACGCGATGGCCGGAAAAAAGCTCGGGAAAAAGCCGCAGCATGATCTCGCGGTTCTCGAGCATGTAGGAGACGCCGGAGGGAACGCGCGCGTTGTCCTCGAGCACATAAAACGTGTCGGCATCGGTGCGCACGACGTCGATGCCCGCGATCTGCACGTAGAGATCATGCGGCACCGGCTTGCAGTTCATTTCCGGCCGGAACGCGGGATTGCGGAAGACGAGATCGTCGGGGATGATTCCGGCGCGCAGGATTTCGCGCTTGGAATAGATGTCGCGCAAATACGCGTTCAGCGCCTTGACCCGCTGCTCAAGCCCCTTGGCGAGCTGCGTCCATTCGGCGGCGGTGAGAATGCGCGGGATGATGTCGAAGGGGATCAACCGCTCGGTCGCCTCCGCCTCGCCGTAGACGGCGAAGGTGATGCCCATGCGGCGGAAAATGAACTCCGCCTCGCGCCGGCGATAGGAAAGCACATCGGGCGGCACACGGCCGAGCCAATCCGCGAGCTTGGCATAGGCTGGGCGGACCGAGCCGTCCGGCGCGCGCATCTCGTCGAACGCGGCCATGGTTACTCCACTCCCCGAACGGGAAGTCTAGCTACAAAGAGCATGCCAACCAAAAGCGGGCGCGGGCCGCGGGGAAAGGCCATCAAATATGAGCAACATTGCCTAAGATTTGGGCGGCCGCGGCAGGCTTTGCAAGTCAGCCCAGATTGCCGATCACGATCACATGCGGATCGGGGTCGGCGGCAAACAGGCGCTCTATCTCGGCCGCGCGACGTTCAAGCGCGAGCCGCTGGTTGATGTAGCCCTTGTCGGTGATCTCGTTGGCGTCGATGGAGGGCGGCTCCCGCAACAGGAGCACGCGGCCGACGCGCTGGGAGCGGCCGGTTTGCCTCGCGTTGAATTCGGTCAGTGCGCGCCGCACATGCTCGCGCACGGCGGGGTGTGCTGCGAACTCCGCAAGGCTTTCGGGTGTGCTTGCGCCGAGGAGCGCTTTGCAGCCCGCCGGATTGAGCCAGGCGAGGAGGGCGACGAACTCCCGGTCGTGGCCGGCAACGATCGCGTCCTGCAGCGCGGGCGAAGCGGCGGCGAGTGCGGCGACGCGGAGCGTGCCGACGGTGACCCAGGTGCCGGTGGTGAGCTTGAAATCCTCGGCAAGCCGGCCGTCGAAGACGAAGCCCTTCGAGGGATCGGCGGAATCGTCGAAGCGCACGGCGTCGCCCGGCTTGTAGAAGCCTTCCTCGTCGAAGGCGGCGGCGGTGAGATCCGGCCGCTTCCAATAGCCCGGCGTGATGTTGGGACCGCGCACGCGGATCTCCAACTTGTTGCCGGAGGGCACCAACTTCATTTCGACGCCGGGCGCCGGCGTGCCGATGACGCCGGCGCGCTCGGCGAGCGACTGCGCGGCGAGCGCCATCGGCGCGGTTTCGGTCGTGCCCCAGGACGACGCCATGGGCACGCGCTCGCCGATGGTGCGCACCGAAAGCGTCTCCAGGCGCTCCCATAGGTCCTGCGGCAGCGAAGCGCCGGCATAGAAGATGAGGCGAAGCTCCGAGAAGAAATTACGCGCGAGTGCCTCGTCTTTTTCGAGGAAAGGCAGGAGCGCGGCATAACCCGCCGGCACGTTGAGATAAATCGTCGGCTTCACGTCGGCGAGATTTTTCGCGGTCTCGCCGATCAGCGCCGGCAACGGACGGCCGGCGTCGATATAGAGCGTGCCGGCGTGACGCATCACAAGATTGAGGTCGTGATTGCCGCCAAAGGTGTGGTTCCACGGCAGCCAGTCGAGGAGCACGAGCGGCGCGTCGCCGACGAAGGGCCAGACCTGCAACACCTGCTGCTGGTTCGCAGTCATCATGCCGTGGGTATTGATGACGCCTTTCGGAAGACCGGTTGAGCCGGACGTGAAAAGAAATTTTGCGATCGTGCCGGGCTCGATGGCCGCGACCGCCCGGTCGACGGCGGCCGTCGGCCGCGTGCGCACGAGTTCTTCGAACGGCGTCACCTTTTCCAGCTTGGCGCCGTTTCGATTGGCGACAATTTCGACGCCGGCAAGATCAAGCGCGGCGAGCGCTTTTTGGAAAGGCGCCGTATCCGCGACATAAATGAGACCGGGCGAGAGCAGCTCGACAATGTGCTTGAGCTTTTCGTGGTCCTGGCTTTGCAGCGAATAGGCGACGGAAACCGGCGCGACAGGAACCGCCGCGGTGAAACCGGCGAGCATCATCAGCGCGTGGTCGATCGAATTGCCGGAAAGGATCATCACCGGCCGCTCGGCCGAAAGCCCGCGCTCGATCAGCGATTGTGCGATCGCGTCGACCTTTTGCCGTGCTTCGCGATAGGTGATCTTTTGCCAACCTTCGCCGGCACGCTCGGCGATAAAGACGCCGTTCGGATTTTTCTCCGTCGCCGCGCGAAAGAGGCGGGCGGCATTGGGATCATAAGCGCCAAGTTCGATGCGGGACCGAATCCGCGTGGTGCCGTCAGTGCTTGTTTCGCAATGCACTGCCGGCGAGCCGAAACGGATCGGCCGGTGTGGCGCCTTCGCGGATTTTGGCTGTGCGGTCACGAATGCGATTGGTATGATGACCCACGATATGGCAAATCCTTTTGCTGTCAATGAAACAGCAGATCTCGCGGAAATATAATTCGCGCGTACGACGAGAGGCGAAGTGAGATGACGAAAGATTCCGCGAGTGAAATCGTCACCGCCGCCGTCCTCGTGATCGGCGACGAAATCCTTTCAGGCCGCACCAAGGACAAGAACGTCGGCCACATCGCCGATATGCTGACGGCCGCCGGCATCGATCTTCGCGAAGTGCGGATCGTGCCCGACGTCGAGGCCGAGATCGTGGCGGCGGTGAATGCGCTCCGCCAACGCTACGACCATCTCTTCACCACCGGCGGCATCGGCCCCACGCATGACGATATCACCGCTGAATCCGTCGCCAAGGCTTTCGGCGTTCCGATCGATGTCGATCCGCGCGCGCGGGCGCTTCTGTTGACGCGGATCGCCGAGAAGGATCTCAACGAAGCGCGGCTCCGCATGGCGCGTATTCCCAAGGGCGCCGATCTCATTCTGAACAAGGTCTCGGCCGCGCCCGGCTTTCGTATCGAGAACGTCTATGTGATGGCGGGAATCCCCACGGTGATGCAGGCGATGCTCGATGAAGTGCTGCCGACGCTGCGCACCGGCGCCAAGCTCTTGTCCGTCACACTCGACACGGGCCTGCGCGAAGGCGATCTCGGCACGCCCTACGGCGAAATCCAAAAGCGGCATCCCGATGTACTGATGGGAAGCTATCCGTTCTTTAACGAGAAGGGATTTTTCACGCGCCTCGTGCTGCGCGCGCGCGACGAAAAAAAGCTTTCCGCAGCGCAGCGCGAGGTAGAGGCGATGGTGGAACGGCTGCGCGCCGAGAAAAAAGTCGGTGCCTGAATTTTTTGCAGCAAATGTTCCGCAAAATTTTCGGTTGCAATCGAATAAAAGCCTTGTGTTGCGCGTAACCGAGCGTGGCGAAGATGTGGCAAGCGCAGGAACAATTACGCCGCACGCGCGTTGTAAGTGGGAGCGCGGGAGGAATCCCGTCTCAACCCCCAAAATTTCCAGGAGAAATAAGATGGGTAAGCACGACCAGAAGTCGGCCCAGTCGGGTCAGCAACAGCAAGGTCAGAACCCGAAGCCGGGTCAGGGCGGCCAGCAGCAGCAGGGCAACCCGAAACCGGGCCAGGGCGGCCAGCACCAGCAGGGCGGCGGATTCCAGAATCCGCAACGCTAAGCCGGACTTTTCAGACGAGATTCCCCGCCGCTATCTGCGGCGGGGTTTCTTTTTGGCTCGCTGCGGTTTTTTCGGCGCGCGCTTCACGGGCGCCTTCGCCGATTTCGCGAATTTCTGTCGCGCAAGCGCCGCACCTTTCCCAAGTGCTGCGAGCTTCGCCACCGCAATCTCGCGGCGCATCGGTGCCATGCCGCAATTGGTGCAGGGGAAAATTTTCTCGCGCGCGACATATTTCATCGCTTCGGTGACGGTGGCGACGACCTCTTCCGGCGTCTCCACGTGATCGTTGGCGACATCGATCACGCCGACGAGTACGTCCTTGCCGGCCAGCAACTTCAAGAGGCTCATCGGCACCTTCGCGTTCTTGCATTCGACCGAAACCTGCTTGATCTTGCTTTTGGCGAGCGCCGGAAAGATTTCCTCGTATTGCCGCCACTCGCGGCCGAGCGTCGCTTTCCAGTCGAGATTCGCCTGGATGCCGTAGCCGTAGCAGATGTGGACGGCGGTGGTGCAGGCAAGGCCGGCGGCGGCGCGATGCAGCGCGTCGATGCCCCACTCCTTCACCTCACGCATGTAGACGTTGAAGGCGGGCTCGTCGAACTGGATGGTATCGACGCCGTCTTTCTCCAGCGCCCGCGCCTCGCTGTTGAGGAGTTCGGCGAAGGCCATCGCGAGCTTCACCTTGTCGCCGTAATGGCGGTCGGCGATGGTGTCGACGATGGTCATCGGGCCGGGCAGGGTGAACTTCAGCTTTCGCTTGGTGTGCGCCCGGGCGATCCTCGCCTCGGTCCCATGCACCCGGCCTTTCAGGCGCAATGGCCCCACCACCTGCGGCACCATCGCCTTATAGCGGTCGGCGCGAATGCCCATTTCGACCTTATGGGCGAAGTCGATGCCTTCCACATATTCGAGAAAGCCGTGGACGAAATGCTGGCGTGACTGCTCGCCGTCGGTGACGATATCGATGCCGGCGTCTTCTTCTTCCTTCAGCCACAGGATCGTGGCGTCGCGCTTGGCGGCGGCGAGCGCCGCACCCTCCTCTTTCCACGGCGCCCAAAGCTTGTTCGGCTCGGCGAGCCAGGCGGGCTTGGGCAGGCTTCCGGCGATGGTCGTTTCGAACATGATTGGCGTTTTCCCCCACGGGTGTCCCGATTCCGAAGTTCGTAATCGCTTGCGGCACACTCTCACACGAAGTTCGGGTTCCGGCGCTAGAGCGAGCGGCGGATCATAAAGGCTTGTCTTCGTTTCGGGCAGCCCCTCTGACCCATGCCCCGGCGGCGCATCCCACGCGCCGGGGATGACGATTGTGGCAATCGTAAATTCGGCGTCGGCGCAACAAAATCAAACCGGAAATCCGCCGCAGCCCGCTCCAACGTACGCCGCGAAACACCGCTATGAGCTCCCCCGTTTCGTGAAGCCGCCGCCGGCGGCTTTTCCGAACGACACCGTTCTTTGGAGGGGAGCACGCAAATGCGCAGTCGTTCTTTTTTGTCTTGTGCGGCGTTTTCCATCGGTTTCATTACGCTCGGCGCGCCTGACGGGCAGGCGGCGCAGGGCTATCGCATCTCGGGCCCGATCACCCATGAGAATCTCTCGCTCTATTTCGTGCATGGCGAGGCGGACAAGGGGCCGGTCCCGCTCACGCTCGAGGAGGCGCTCGCCCAGAGCAAAATCCGGGTAGACGAGACCGGCAGCGTAAACGAACTTTCGCTTGAGAACCTCGGCGACGAGGAAGTGTTCATTCAGGCCGGCGATATCGTCAAAGGCGGCCGCCAGGACCGCGTCATCGGGGTGAGCTTTCTGGTGCCGAAAAAATCAGGCCGGATTCCGATCTCGTCCTTCTGCGTCGAGCACGGCCGCTGGACCCAGCGCGGCGCCGAGGACGCGACGCGTTTTGCGAGTTCCGGCCTCAGCGCATCCTCGCGCGAGTCGAAAATGGCGATTTTCGCTCCGGCGCCGGAAGCCGTTAACGCCAATCCGGCCGCACGCGCGGCCGAGGTATCGATGCGGCAGCGAGCGATATGGGCGGACGTCGAGCAGACTCAACGCAAGCTCGAGGAAAATGTCGGCTCGCCGATCGCCTCGGGCGCTTCGCGCACAAGCCTGCAATTATCGCTCGAAAACGAGAAACTTGCCGAAACGAAAGAGCCGTATCTCAAGGCCCTCGCTGATGCGGCGGGAGGGGACAACGATATCGTCGGCTACGTCTTCGCCGTCAACGGCAAGATCAATTCCGGCGACATCTATCCCTCCAACGGCCTGTTCCAGAAGATGTGGTCAAAGCTCCTCAATGCGAGCGTGACGGAGGCGATCGGTGAGAAGAACGGCGCCGCCGGCATGCCGCCTTCGACGCAAGAGGTGCTTGCCTTCCTTGACGACGCCGAAAAAGGCAAGGCGAGCGTCCGCGAGGTCAATAACGTCAAGGTCGAGACGCGCGAGAGCGCGAAGTCGCTTTATTCCGAATCCGAGCGCTCGATCGGCGGCTTCGCGCACAAGAGCTACATCTACCGGGGCGAGTGAGGAGCGGCTTTCTCCGTTTCCGAGCTCGCTTTTGCGGGGCTTCGCCCTCCCGCTTTTCCGACTCCCGTGACCGTCGGAGATGGCAGGGAGGGCGAAGACTTTTCGTGCGCTTGCGAAATTGCCGCCAGCCCTTATCGTCCGCCGCGCGTGCCGCCGTGGCGGAACGGTAGACGCATGGGACTTAAAATCCCTCGGAGAGCAATCTCCGTGCAGGTTCGACTCCTGCCGGCGGCACCATTAGGAAAACCCCGGCACAAAGGCCGGGGTTCGCTTCGTCGATCGTCGTCGTGATGTCAGCCGTTGTCTCGGTCTCGATCGCGGTAATGTTCCTTAATAACAACCACCTCGCGATTATGATCGCCTGTCTTGGGTCCGAATCTTCCCTAAGGTCGCCGGATTGGCGTCCCAAACGCCGTGGGGAAGGTCGTTGTGAATAGGATTGTCGTATTGACCTGATGTCCCGTGTTCAGCGTGTAAAACGCCGAAGGAAATGGCACGGATTGGGTAGTGAAATGGATCGGTCGCTGAAAGTCGAAGATGACACTGGCGCCAATTTCAACGGGAATGCCGTTCCACTGCCGCAATAAATGCGTGCCAAATCCAACTGCGGGATTCAGTTGCATCTGGGTCTTCGAGCCTGAGGTGATTTCGGGAGTCGCGATTTCGGAAAGCGCAAAGCTTGCCTTGCGGTGATCCCACATGCCGCCGCCGAAGATCTCGAAGGACGCAACTGCAAAGGTGTACTGACCAGCCGCGGAGGTATGGATTGGAATTTGAAAGCCGCCGAGCATCGGGATGGAGAAATCCTGCGAGACCTTTGTGGTGCCTTCGGCGACATTATCGCCAAGACCGCCGAAAGAACTGGTGCGCGATACGCCGAAGTCACCAATGATCCCGGTGCGAACGAACGGTACCGCACCGCCACCGAAATTCAGCGGCCGGCCATAGACGGTCCCTAGAAGGCCCAGGGAGCCGCCCGTTCTCGAATAGGACTGGCTCCTTTGGTCGCGATCCAGTGTGATGTCGTCGAAGCTGCTGATCGACCCGCTTCCGCTGAAATTGGCAAAGCCCGCTGCGGCTTCGATCTTCACGCAGGTGTCGGTGCCGGGAATGTAATAAAAGCCCGAGCCGTACAGGCTACAAACCTTCACGTACTTGTCAGAGGTTCCAGATTGAGTGTTCTGATAAAACCAATCATCAAGCAGCCAGCCCCAGCGATTGTGCGGCGGGCACTTCCTGCGCAGCAGCGCTCTCGTATCCTTCTCTAGTTTCTCGGCAATAGGGGAGCGGCCCTGCGTGGATGTCAATCCGAAGTCCAACTGTGCTACGAGATCGCGCGCGCTTTGGGCGAGCGAGTCCGCTAGTTGAGCGTCCACACAGTCATTGTTTGCCAACAGATTGCCGATCGTTCGATCGAGGTCCAAAGCATGATCGAGCGTGGTTTGTGCTCTTACCGGACCCGTGAGCAACCCCGTATCAGCAAGTAAAATGACTATAACAAACGCAATTGTGCGCGCGCCAAACCTAGAGGCCAGTGCAAGAAATTTCCACCCCATTAGCCCTCCCACCGATTTTCAAAATGCGGCGTTCCCTGAGGCTCATGGCAATTTCAACTTATGTTAATGCACAAACACGGGCGAAACAATTTTAAGATTGAGCCGAACAAATTTTCGTTGGAGACCGTGTCTTTCCGGGAACACCAGTATCTGAACACCATCCGCCTTTGATTCCCTAAGGAGGCTACCGAGCGTTCCTGGCCCGTGCTCAATTCACGCCAATGCAATAATTTTCTTTGCCACTGTACAAAAATCGGATAGGTCAAAAGTTAGTTAAGCAATGGCATTAGTTTCAGCGGTCACCCTTGTGCCTACCGCTTGGCAATGCCCAGACCCTGTCCTTGCACAATAGTTTTAGGCGGATATGACCCCTTCTGGCACTTAGCGGACGTGCGGGCTCACGGATCGATGTGTGCTTTCTACGCAAAAGCAGACATGGCACTAAACGGAAGCGCGGATCACACGCTGGAGATCCGATCGACGAGGCAAAAAGTATCGAAATACCGATGAGACTTACACACTCTCTTACACACTTTTTGAGGCGATGCGAAATAGCGAAGCAATATCAATAAATTACTCTACCCCCAAAAATACTTAAAATCCCTCGGAGAGCAATCTCCGTGCAGGTTCGACTCCTGCCGGCGGCACCAGCAGCCATAAACAAAAAGCCCCGGACGATGCCGGGGCTTTATATTTAAGGGATCGCAAGCGACCCGATATTTTGCACAGACTCAATACGAACCAAACTTGTAGCTCAGACCCCCACGGACAACGTTTGTCCGCAGGTCGACGCGCACCAGACCGGCCCCCGCGCCAGTCGCGTAAGTACGGGCACCATAATCTGCAAAGAGATACTCCACCCGCGCGCTCCAATTACCGGCAAGTGCGTAGTCCAATCCTCCGCCGATAGTCCACCCCCATCTATCGTCGCTGAAGATGTCGCCAGCAATGCAAGGAGCGCCGACAGTAGCTTGCGTGCATCCCTTCAACGCGATGACTGCTGCGCCGCCAGTGACGTAAGCCAAAAGTGGACCAGAAGCGACACCTAGTTGGCCGCGAACAGAGCCGGTCCACTTAAGATCCAGAAACTGCCCGGCAGGAGAGGGACCGGGTATTGGCGCTGAAGTTTTGCCGCCAAAAATATGCGAAGCATCCAACTCGATTCCGGCAACAATATTGGATGGAAACTGATAGCGATAACCTACGTGGCCTCCGGCTAGAAAATCTTTTGGCTCGGGTCTGGATGTACCTACGCCCCCAACACCGGGATAGGTCCATGCGGTATCGCTCCAAAGATAGCCAGCGTCAGCGCCGACATAGAATCCAGTCCAATTGAACACCGGTGCGGCCGCGGTCTTGTAGACCGGGTTTTTCGTCGGCATGTCGGCGGCAAGCACGGGCGCGGAACAGAATGCAGCGACAGCGACAGCTGCGACCATGATTTTTTTCATTCGGAAGTCCCCCACGAAATCCGAGGCAATTTCCATGTCTAGGTTACGGGGGCGGCGAGCACCCGCCAAGCGATAAAATCGGCCACAGCACACTTCTGCATCGTGTGTGTTTTTCGGGAAACACTGAAGAAGGTGGCGATTTACGGTGTCCGAGTGCTGCCGAGACTTACACACTTTCTTACACACTTTTGATGCACATTCCGAATATCGAAGTAATATCAGTAAGTTAGTCTACCCTTCAAAATACTTAAAATCCCTCGGGAGGAAACTCCCGTGCAGGTTCGACTCCTGCCGGCGGCACCATTAGGAAAACCCCGGCACAAAGGCCGGGGTTCGCTTCGTCGATCGTCGTCGGCCGAGCTGAAGGCACAAATCGCATGCTTTTTGCATAATCATAAAGATAACGGCGCTCGAACCAGAAATACCACGCCATCTCTGTGACCTGATGCGGAGATCGCTGTTGGTCACGCCGAAAGGGAATTACCGGCGGCTCATACCCGAAAGGCTCGCTGCTAATGTTGAAATGAAAACTGGACCGAGAATGCTCATAGGTTTTTCCAGCGCTGCTATTTGCTCAACGTGTTCGATCAACTTCAGTTCGGTCAAAACTTCAATTTGGGCCGCGGTTCTGCGGTAAATTGACGTGAGCAATTCTGCACAGTCTTCACCCTGGCATGGGGTGTAACTTCACCCCTCTACCCCGAAGCTCGCGGATCAGCGTTTTACCCACTTTAAAACATATTTGGAGGAAGCCACATGTCGAAGAAAGCTGCGGAACATCATCATAAGGCATCAGAACATCATACGCATGCCGCTCGGCACCACGGTGAGGCGGCCAAGCATCACGAGGCGGGACATCACGAGAAGGCGGCGCATCACGCTCACACGGCGAGAGCGCACGCGATTCATGCCAGGCATCACGCTGAAGAAGCGACAAAGGCCCACGGCGAAGAGCACGGCAAAAAGTAGCCGCGACAGAATCGAGAAAGCGGAGCAAAAAACTATGTCGCTCGGAACCATCCTCATTATCATCCTCATCATCTTCCTGCTCGGCGGCTTCAGCGGCCAATTCGGCGGTTACGGTTACGGCTACGGTCATGGCGGCATCGGTATCATCGGCGCCATCTTGATCATCATTGTGATTCTCGTGCTGCTTGGACGGCTCTGATTTAATATCGCTTGAAATGCTCGCCTGCCGCCGGTGGCTAAAAATCTGCCGGGCGCATAATTTTAAGTTCAATCGCCAAGATACTGTTCGTCCCCAACGATTGATCGCTGGCGCTGCCGGCACGAGGCAAATACAGGGTCCGGTAGCCAAGCCGGACCCTTTGTCGTTAGAGTGCTCCAGGTGTGATCTAGCAGGGCTCTTGGGATCCTAACGCTTAGACCTGTCCCGAGACTTCGCCGCCGCCATCACTCCGAAGTCGCTCGACTTCGACCCGAATGGTACGGAACCAAGTCCCACCACTGTGAGCCCGCGCTTGATTAGCTCGCGCACCGCGGCTGCCCGGCTTGGCATGCGGTACTTGAAGCGGAAATCGTCGATGAGCGTGAGTTCGTCCGGCGAGAGCATGAGCTGGAGCCGCTCACCCCGGCTTCCATTTCCATCCGTCATGGCAGGCTCCGCTAACTTGATAGATAGTCCATTGAGGCACTTACTCAATGGTAGTCAGCTTAGTTGGCTCAGATCATTGCGTCAAATAGGGCCGTTGAGCCTAATCTTAGGTAGCCAACATTTCATCCAGATGGGCCGCTGCAGCCGCTTAAGCCTATACTTTCAAATGATAAACCGGCATGCGTATCTAACTAGGTCAGCCGCAATGTGCATAGTCAGCGGCATCAAGACACGCATCGAGGTTTTAGGAAGACGAAACGCGCCCGGTTACAGGGCGATGACTTGATTGGCCCGCCATGCGGACCGTGCGGAGGCAAAACCCGCCTAACCGGCATCGAACCGCAACCGCGGGATGATCATGGTGGGCCATCAGATTGCGGTCGAAGTGCCGCTGACCGTTCGCGATATCGGATCGAGATGACGATGAAACGAAAACAGAGGCTTTCGTTCGATCCGAAAGTGTTTTTATCGAAAGTAGGCGGCGGAAAAACCATATCCGATTATCGAAAGAATCAGATCGTCTACTCGCAGGGCGCGCCTGCCGATTCTGTTTTCTACATTCAGACAGGCAAAGTGAAGATCACCGTGCTTTCCGAACAGGGAAGGGAGGCGGTGGTCGCGCTTCTGGGAACCGGCGATTTCTTCGGAGAAGGATGCTTGGCCGGACAGGCGCTGCGTCTGGCGACGGTCCGCACCATGACCGCATGCGTGATCGCGCGAATGGCAAAGACTAGCATCACTCGCCTGATCCATCGAGAGCCGGCGTTTGCCGAGCTATTTATCTCGCACCTGTTGGCTCGGAACGCCCGCGTGGAGGCGGATCTGGTCGATCAATTGTTCAATTCCAGCGAGAAGCGCCTCGCTCGCATCCTTCTGCTGATGGCAAATTTTGGCAAGGAAGGCCGGCCAGAGCCGGCAATCGCGAAAATCAGCCAAGAGACATTAGCCGAGATGATTGGCACGACGCGGTCGCGCGTCAGTTTTTTCATGAACAAATTTCGGCAATTGGGCCTTATCGATTACAACGGAAAAATTGAAGTCAACGCTTCCTTGTTGAACGTGGTTCTGCACGAGAAGCCGGAAATCCGAACCTGAGATCTTATCTGACGACCGTAGGCATCGACGAATAAGCCGCTGATCTAGCACGATAGTTTCCAAGACGCGCTTTTCCGGCAAAAGAATTGTAGGCGTGACGCAACCTTAGCTCCCCCGAGCGAGTTACGTCCTTTGCCCTGATGGCGGCAGGGCTCTCTTAGCCGTGATGCTGGCAGCAAGAGCTCTGGTACCGCAACGCGCAATGTGTCACGGCAGAAAGAGTTCAGATGGCCGTGATACTAATCGTCGAAGATGATGTGTTCATCCGCGAAGCAGCGATGATGATGATTCAAAGCTGGGATCACCACACACTTTCGGCCAGCGACGTAGACGAGGCGCTTTCACTTCTACGTTCCCCGCAACACATTGACGCGCTTTTTACCGATATCTATTTAAAAACAGCGGTCCTTGGCGGGTGTGAAGTTGCATATCAGGCAGTCAAGCTTCGACCGAAATTGCGTGTGCTCTTTACGACCGGCAATTCCATCAACGACAAACTGAAAGCTATGTTTGTTGAAGGCACGCCCTTCCTTCGTAAGCCGTACAAGCAGCATCAGCTCCAAGACTCAGTTGAAGGCCTACTCGCAGCGTAATTTTTCTTGAATGCCGGTTCAAAAAAATGCGAAATGGACCCGATTTTTTTCGCGCGTGCAATCAATTTTTCCCCACGGTGGATTTCCCATCGAGACCTAACGATCTCAGCGCGGGAAACGTCCGCGCACTTATATTGCGATCGCTTCGAGCTTGGATCAGTTTCGATTCAAAGGTGGGATGATTGATTGACACTGTCGTTCCAAGCGACCCACTTCCAATCTCAACCTGGGCATCGAGTTGCTGTGCGAGCGAATTGACAATGGTCGTGCCGAGTCCGGTTTTCGCTTGAGCGGAGACGCCGTCGGGTCTGCCAATCCCGTTGTCGATGACTGAAAGCTTCCAATTTGTTCCGGCGACCTCATAGGCGACGGTTACTTGACCATGGTTCGTATCTTGAGGGAACGCATGCTTGAGAGCGTTGATGACAAGTTCCGTGACAATCAAGCCGAGGCTCACGGCCTGACTGGAAGTAGCCGTGCCTTCTGCGATAACCGCTTTCAGCGAGATCGCACGATTGTCGCCGATCATAGATTGTGACAGCGCCTCGCAAAGCTTCGAGAGATAAGGCCCGATTTCAATAAGGCCGCCGGCCCCGGAAGAATGTAGGTGTTGCTGCACGGACGCCACCGACATGACTCGCTTGTGCGCGTCTTGAAGATGCAAGCGCGTCTCTTCCGATTGCACCGTTCTCGCTTTAAGCAAAAAAATGCTAGCGATGATCTGGAGGCTATTGGCGACACGATGCTGCATTTCTTCCAACAGCACGTCCTTCTGTCGCAGTAGCTCTTCCTTTTCGCGTGCCGAAGCGCGCTTCTCGGTGACGTCCTCAATGCCTAGCAGAATATTCGTGTGCGAGCCTGCCTCATAGAACACCTTGCGGGCGTTCAGAAGCATCGTGCGCCGTCCGATATGTGGAAACTCGTGTTCGACCTCGTAATTCTCCATCACGCCTTGCTGAGGCACGATAGCTTCCAAAAGCAGGCGAAGCTTTGGAATGTCCCATTGACCATCGCCCAAGGCGTAAAACAGCTTACCTTGGGTGTCGCAGCGGTTGACCTTGAATTTCTGATAGAAAGAGCGGCTCGCGGCGATCACGCGCAGCTCGTGGTCAAGCACGACGAGAGGCTCACGGACTGTATCAACAATCGCCTGGCTGAGAGCGGATGCGTCTCCGACGCCGGTGAAACTGCGGATGCTAACCAAAGTTTCTTCCTCTAGTCCCCGCTTCCAAAAAAAACTGCTGCAGAAAGAGACCCCGGCTCCTACCGTAAGAGTCGGGGTCTACTGGACATTTGCGGTGAGGGACAAAGCCGGGGGTGCAGCGCATCCAGCCCATAAAGGTTAATACCCGTGGCAACGCCACGTCTGTCTAATATTGATCACTCGTTTTCGCCGCGGTTGACGGGCGGATGGGAAAGTAAAAAGCCCGGCGCTTGAGCCGGGCTTTCTGCCGTTAATGCCGCATTTTCTATGGGTTACCAGCGGCCGCCTCGCCGGATCAGCCTCATGACCACGAGCAGGATTATGGCGCCGATGGTGGCGGCGATGATCGCGGCAACAATCCCAACGCCGAGATGAATGCCGAGACTCGGGAACAACAAACTGGCGATAAAGGCACCGATGATTCCAATGACAATATCGCCGATCAAACCATAGCCCGTGCCCTGCACGATCTGGCCCGCGAGCCAGCCGGCGATCGCGCCAACCAACAAGATGACGAGCAGACTTTCAGCAGACATGTTCATGGCGGTTTTCTCCCAGTCTACATTTGCGTATTGAAAAAGCGGCTGGGGAACGTCCAGCAAGAACAGGGTAGAGCGCGTGGCAGCGCCGCGTCTGTATCATATTGACCACTAATTTCCGTTGTTTCTGACTGGCTTAATGGTGATTTCCCGGAACCGCGCTCCTCCACCGGCGTTTGTCACTCGATCGTTGTTGGATCGATATACAACGTAAATGGAGGGTTTCCTATGATGAATACTAAGAATGCATTGCTGATGTCCGCCGCCGCCGCCGCATTGATCGCTGGCGCTGGCGTTGCATCCGCACAAGCGCCGACGCCCGCGCCAACTGCGCAGCAAATCGCACCGAACGAGAAAACGGTACACGAGTCCAAGGGTGCAAACCAAAGCAAAGCGCCGGATGCTGGTATGAAGACGGGCAAGACCGACGATAAGACGGAACGTAAGACCGGCAACACTGTGCAAGCGCAGGACAACGTCAAGCCGGATGTGAAGCCAAACGGCATGCGCTCTGAGACAAAGTCCCCCGGCAAGGAAATAGAATCCGACACCCAGAAAAAGGCTGACATGAGGGGCACGGAGAGGACCGGCGAAGCCAAAGCAAGGTCCAAGGACCAGGGCGCGGGCGGCGAGCGAGTAAAGCTCTCAACCGAGCAGCACATGATAATGATTAACGCCGTCAAGCAGCACAATTCGGAGCGGATGAAGAACGTCGACTTCCCGATTTCCGTCGGGAGCCGGGTGCCCCGCACCGTTCATTTCTATCCGATGCCCGAGGAACTCGTGCATTTCTATCCTCACTGGCGCGGGTATGACTATTTCCTGGTGGGCGAGGAGATCCTCGTCGTCAACCCGCGGACGCATGAGATCGTAGCGGTTCTCGAAGCCTGATGTTCGTTGCATAAAAGTTACGAAAGGGCAGCGCCGCGCAGGCGCGGCCCTTTTTCACAATTACATTCCGCGCAAGAGCAGACATGGCACTGAGCGGAAGCGTGGAGTCCGAACGTCCATCGACTTGGGAAAAGTATCGAAATACCGATGAGACTTACACACTCTCTTACACACTTTTTGA